>JABUBN010000143.1_pt1 | contig 18932 bp, 12 predicted proteins | sample 7240341 | NCBI WGS metagenome assembly JABUBN01 (sample SAMN07256345, study PRJNA390944) | subsurface metagenome | isolation source: Methane hydrate marine sediment | place: Pacific Ocean: Eastern North Pacific, ODP site | reverse complement strand
CTACCTGGGAATTTAGCTCTGCTCCCACTCGGATGGACGATATTATCACATTAGGAGTGGGACCACATGATGCACCTTTAGATATGATAAACCCATTTTATGAATCTTCTGTAATATATTTATTTCCTGAATTTATGGCTTTGGATATTTCGGAGTTCCAATCTTATTATGATTCGAATAATAATGTATTATTTTATTTAGAATTAGGATCATCAAACACGCCTGGGATAATCTCTTCTTTCCATATTGAGAGATATATATCTGGGGTTCTACAAGAAATTACACCCGAGTCACCAGATGTTCCCAGTACTACTCCAGGATATGTAATCGGTACATTCAGGGATTTAGATCATGAAGTAAAAGTAGATTTAGAAGTTCCAACCAATCCAAAAATTGATCAGACTTACATCATAAATGCGACAGTAACTAATACTGGCATTAACGTTGAGACAAATGTTGATTTGTTTCTATATCTTGATAGTGTGCTTGTTAATTCAACTACAGTTTCAACTCTTTCTGTTGGTGCGAGTGATACAATTAATTGTGTGTGGACGCCAATCGAATATAAAACTTACAATTTCACTGCTTATGTTCCACCTGTACCTGATGAGTCTTATATTGATAACAATATCAAAACTAAGTTAATACTAATTAGCTTCCTTCGAAATTATAACATGATACCAGGATATGAATATAGTTGGATAGACGCTTCTGGTGGAACAGAACTATTATTAAATGATGATGATTATTCGACACAATCTTTACCTTTTGATTTCCAATTCTACAATAAAATCTTTTCAACAATCTATTTAGGATCAAACGGGTATCTTAGTTTCACAGATACTTCTCCGGGGGAAGCTAGTAATGATCCAATTCCATCGGGAGACCTTGATAATTATTATTTAATCGCTCCATTTTGGGATGATTTACGACCCGCTTCTGGTGGTGGAAGTGGAAATATTTATGTACAATCTTTTGGCACATATTGGGTAGCAGAATGGGAAAATATTGAACATTATAATGGAAATTTAATTGGATCTTTTGAAGTTATCCTATATGACTCAGGAGAAATCATCTTTAATTATGATTACATTGATTATGTGGTTGATGGATATACATGTGGATTAAATTTAGGTATAAATACTAGCTATTATAATTCATATCAAGGCTTAACAGCTTTAACTGATGATTTTGCCTTACGATTTATTATTGATCCTCAACCCGGTCCTTTCAATCTATCATCTAACGCTGGAACTCCCGATGATAATGGTGCGTTTGATTTATCTTGGACAAGCGCAGCAGTAGCTATAGATTATTCCGTATATGAATATTCTAGCTATATCACTGAAATTAATGGAAGTTTGACCCTTTTAATTGATGGTACGACTGATCATACACTTCCTTTAAGTAGCTATTCTAATGGAACATACTATTTTGTTGTTGTCGCACATAACGCCTATGGCGATACTCTATCAAATTGCATCGAAGTAATTGTTCAAATACCAAGTGATGGAGGAATTCCTGAATACAACCCCTACTTCATAATTGTAGCAATAAGTATAGTTTCTGTTATATGTATGGTTATTGCTATAATAATTATAAAACGACGTAAATAATGAAGTGAATACTAAAAAAATCTTAAATTCTTATTATTTTTCTTATTTTTATTACTAAATTGTTTATTTTCTAATTTTAATCATTTGTTAGAATAAATTTAAATATTAGGAAAAATATTTCCATCCTTAATCATTTAAAAAATTGCTTAAAAATAAAAAAAGGCGAAATTTAAAATGAGATATTTGAATTTTAAAAAAAAAAAAATCTTTTTGATATTATATATATCACTCTTAATATTCTCTTCTTTAGGCTCTATAAATACTTCATATAAATCTGAAAGTAGTGATTCTTTAACTTCCAACGATGAGAAGGAATTTAACCTTAAGGATGTGCAATTTGATCAAAAATCTCTTCCCAAATGGAAGGAGCAAAATTCAAATGCAGATAAGAATGAAAATGGAATAGATGATAACTTTGAAGTTAGATTAAAACATCTATCTGAATTCGGGTTTATTGAAGAAAATATTGACAGAGATGATATCTTTAAAACTGAAAACCAAAAAACAGAGAAAATCACTATCGATGACATACCCATAATTATCTATTTCCCTAACGGAGATTATAATTCAATTTCTTTACTCTTTGAAATATTAGGAGGAAAGATAAAAACAACTTATAAAGCAGCTTTAAATGGGTTTGCAGGCAGAATCGGTTATGATCCTTTAAATGAATTTTGCGATTTACTCGTACAAAATGACATACCGTTCTTCATCCAGGAAGATATGGTTTATGAAGCGCAACTATATTATGCGGGTCGAAATATGAATCTTAGACCCTATGTGTGGAACACTCTTTCTTATGATGGCGATGATTATAGTTCAATTGCAATTATTGATACTGGCATTGATGATTCACATAGCTTCTTTACTCCGGGTTATTCAGATGCAGATTTTAATTACAAAATTGTTGGTTGGAGAGATGAAGTAAACGGATTACCTAGTCCTTATGATGACAATGGCCATGGTTCCCATTGTTCCGGAATCTCAACAGGAGAGGGCGGCCCCAATTATGACGGATCTGGGCGAACAGTTGCGACTGCTGCGTATGAGTTTGATTATACGGGCTATGATGTACCAGAACAAACACTTTCATTAAATTGGGCAAGATTTAACGTTACTGACCCTGGTTTAATAGAACTTTTCTGCGAATATGATGATTTTACACCTGGTCCTGATGATGTTGATTTTTGGGTTTATCTTTATTATGGAGAAACTATAGTAGATTCGTATGAAGTAAATACCGATACTTGGTCTCATACTCTTTCATACACAGCAACAAGTAGCGATCTTGGACTCTATTCTTTCAGATTTTCTATGAATCTTATAGATAATACTGGTGACGGTTATGTAAGTAATTTCCTTAATAGGTTTAGAAGTGAAATGCATTGGCCTTTTAACCCTAATCTTTTTGGAAGCGGAGATGCATGGAAAGGAGTAGCCCCTGATGCCCATTTAGTAGGAGTTAAAGTACTTGATGAGCATGGCGGTGGGTGGAGTTCAGATATAATTAATGGAATAAATTGGGTAATAACAAACAAGAATGTTTATAACATTACTACTATGTCTTTAAGTCTTGGTGGGGGAGCAGGTGATACAGCATTTATTGCTGCCGTAAATAATGCCGTCGAAAATGGAATTGTTACGGTTGTTTCAGCCGGAAATGATGGTCCAGGAGGGAATAATATTGGATCTCCTGGAGATGCCGACAACGTAATAACTGTGGCCGCAATGAATATTTATGACGAAACAACTGATTATAGTAGTCAAGGTGGTCCGTCATATACGGGCATTACTGTTAAACCTGATATAACTGCTCCTGGTGGAAGTTTCTACAATGTACAGATGTTTTCTACTGATACTAACGATAACGATGCTGAAGGAGGATATCCAATTGATGGATATGCAAATGATATGGATGGTATGCAAGGAACTTCAATGTCTACCCCCGCTGTTGCAGGAGCCGCAAATTTATTAATTGAAGCTATGGGTGGCCATCAAAGTTGGGGTTATACTGGTACAGAAGCCAAACGAGTAAAAGCATTGTTATTAATGTCAGCTACCGAAACCTATCCATTATTAAGAGAAACATATGGTGAGACATCCTCTCCCTATTTAGACCGTGGTGGAAAAGATGTTCATGAAGGGTACGGAAGACTTAACGTCGATATAGCAATAGAGGCATATACCCAAGAATTAGCTCTAGGTTCCACACAAAATGCTTGGATCGTAAGTAGTTTTGATAATCCGTTTATTAAGCATGGGCTCGGTTGTTACGTAAACCTTAATATTGGAAATAGTTACGCTTTTTTCTTGGATGTTCCAGTTGGGGCAGATTTCGATTTATATCTGTACTCAAATAATCCTTCTTCAATAGGGGAACCCATTATGGTCGCTTCAAGTACTTCAAGTGGCTTAGGAACGGATGAAATAATATACTATACAGCAACAGAAACAGGAAAGTATTATTTAGTCGCTAAAGCTATTTCTGGCGAAGGAAATGCAATTATATCATATCCGGATCTTACACATGATTTGAGTGTGTCATTAGAAGTTCCAACTAAACCAGAAATTTATCAGACTTACATCATAAATGCGACAGTAACTAATACTGGCAGTAACATTGAGACAAATGTTGATTTGTTTCTATATCTTGATAGTGTGCTTGTTAATTTAACGACAGTTTCAACTCTTCCTGTTAGTGCGAGTGATACAATTAATTATATGTGGACGCCAACCGAATATAAAACCTACAATTTCACTGCTTATGCTCTACCAGTACCGGGTGAAAGCTTTACATTGAACAATATTCTAACTGAATTAGTTATTGTAAGAATGGTCATCTTTTTCGAGGATTTTGAAAGTGGATTATCTCAATGGGATACAATTTCAGGTTTATGGCACTTAACGGATGACGGTAGCGCTTGGCCTGATCCCTATCATTCTCCTACGCATTCAATGTGGTTTGGTCAAGAAACAACAGGTAATTATGAAACGGGGTTCCAAGAAACAGGAGATTTAATTTCAGTGCCTATAGATTTATCTAGTGTTAAAGAGACTAAGTTGGAATTTTACCATTGGAGAGAAAGTGAATCAGGTTGGGATTATTCATATGTTTTTATCTCAATAGACGGTATTAATTGGGATCTTCTTTACACTACTGATATTGGGATTTTACCGTGGGAAAAAGTATCTTTAGACATTTCAACATATGCTGGCAATTCAGCCGTGCAACTCAGGTTCTTTTTTGATACTACAGATGCAGTTGGTAACGATTTTAGAGGATGGTTAGTAGATGATATTGAAATTTTGGGCACAGCTAATTTGGATCCTCCTGATGATTTCATATTATCCTCAAATGCTGAAACTCCCGACGACAATGGTAATTTTAATTTAACGTGGACAAGTGCAGATCGAGCTCTTAATTACTCTGTGTATCAATATTCAAGCTATATAACGGAAATTAATGGTAGTTTAACCCTTTTAGGAGATGGAATAACAGATCTTTCTCTTGCTTTGAGTGGTTATACTGATGGAACCTATTACTTTATCGCTGTCGCACATAACGCCTATGGTGATACTCTATCAAATTGCATCGAAGTTGTTGTTCAAATACCAGGAGATCTTGGAGTCCCCCCCTACATCATATTTGTAGCAATAGGTATAATACTTGTTATAGGTATAGTTATTGTTATAATAATTATAAAACGACGTAAATAATGAAGTGAATACTAAAAAAATCTTAAATTCTTTTTTTTTCTTATTATTATATTGTTTATTTTCTAATTATATCAGAAATTTAAAATTAGGACATAAAGATACAACATATCTCTTCTAATAACAAAAAATATTAGAGGTAATTTTATCTTTCATTGTCGTTAAGTTAAACTGTTAGAATTTAAAGAGCAATAATAAATAGAAAGTAAAAGGTAATTAAATATTCGTCCTTGGTATTGGCCTAAAGGTGGGATGCCCGAAAGAACACAACCATTTACGTGGATTGTCAAGGGCAAAATAGCAGCAAGTTGGTGGCCTGATCCGCCGGTGTTTGAAATGTACAAAAAAGAAGGAATCTCAGTTATAATCAATTGTTCGGAATTTGATAACAGAAAAGATATCCCTAACGGATTTAAATATTATCATATAAATGTTCCTGATTATGGATTACCAACAGAAAAGCAAATAGAAGATTTTCTGGTAATTTGTGAGAAACATAGACAAAATAATGAATCAATCGTTGTTCATTGTGTTGCGGGGTGTGGGAGAACCGGGCAATTTATTGTAGCATGGGCTACCAATAATGGATATATACCCGAACGTATGGATCCCGTAAGGTGGATACGAAAATATAGACCATGCAGTCTTGAGACTAAAGAACAAATGAATTTTGCGCGGAGAATAGCAAAAAAATATCAAAAAAACTGATAATGTAAAGTATTTATTAGATTAATTTTATTAGATTAGTAATTTGTATTGAATAAGTTGTCATAAAAATATTTATATCTAAAATTCTTGATTATTTTGGGTTATTATGAATAAGGAAGATTATATTTATATGATATTAGATAATGTATTGGTCTATAACATTAATCTCCCTACTGAATTTCAAGATAATGGATTGAATAGCCATCTTAATAAATTTGACGAGAAAAATCTCGTTATAATTGCGGGTTTTACAAAAAGCTTCTTGGAGCACTTTTTAATAGTTTCAAACGGTAAAAAACAGCAAGATGTCACCGAACTTTTAAAAAAAATGGAAAAAATTTCCTTTATGGTTGGACCAATAGGGAACCTAAGCTATTTAACCAGCGATCAAATCGATCACATACTTACCAAAATAAATTCTATTAAAATAAATGAAATTAACGAAGAGAAAATTAGTTTGCTTGCAGACGATCGATTAAGGGAACAGTTTGGGGGCACAAGCACTTATAGTACTTCGGAAGCTTTGGAAAACCAACTAGCAAGTGCTGCTTTTTACTTAATGAATATGGGATATTCTCGAGAGGACATACAAGAAAGATTTAACGAAGTTAGACAAGATCCTACGAAATTAGAAGCTCTTTTTAACCTACAACAGAGAGAAATTTATAGCACGCCTTCTGAAATCCAACAAGGTTCTTCAGCATCTCCACCGAGCCATCAAGAAACATCCATCGATCAAAGTCAAGATTTGAACGAAACAATTGCGCGTCATATACAATCAATTCACCAGGAGATAACAGAGGAAAGAGCGCAAAAAGTCGAAGTAATCGTTGAGCAAATAAAAGCGCATGTTAGAGATAGCATGAGCGAGCTCCAACAAAAAGTGTTTAGACAAATGCACCCAGATAGATTAAACCGAGCGTTGAAGATGCTCAAAACAACAAAAAGAAAATCAAAACGGATGAATTTATATATAGAATGGTATACAGCTAGTTTACTTCTCTCTAAAATAGAGTTAAAAATAGAGCACTGGCAAGTTTCGTCTACGGCAGGTCATGGAAGCGCAGGCGTTTATACGGCTGGAATAGATTTTTCTCGATACGATAACATTATCCGTGAATTTTCGGATGGAAAGTTAACTAAAGTTGTTAATATTGCTAAACATATTATGCAAAACCCAACTAAAAAAGCCATTCAAAAGCTTGGTCAAGATCTCATAGCAGAAACAGGATTTGACGAGCATCTATACTTTACAGATTAAATTTTATTCTTTCTTAAAAACTGATCTACCTCTTATAATTGTTTCAAGAACGCGAATTTCTTTAATCTCGTCTTTAGGAACTTCTAATGGGTTTTTATCTAATATAACAAAATCTGCAAGTTTTCCTACTTCTATGCTCCCTTTAATGTTTTCCTCAAAGGCAGCGTATGCAGCGTTAATCGTATAGGTTTTTAAAGCCTCCTCCATACTTAAACACTCTTCTGGAATAAAACCATTTCTAGTTACTAAAGCATGTAATCCTAAGATAGGGCTAGGACCTTCGATCGGACAATCTGATCCTGAAGCAAGAACGACGCCCGCATCAACAATTGATTTCATTGGATAAGTATACTTACATCGTTCTTCGCCGAGCCGTTTTACTAACCAAGTATATTCTGAATTAATAAAGGGTGGTTGACACGAAGCAATTACGCCATAAGTAGCCATATCTCTAATAACATCCTTAATTAACATAGATGCGTGCTCAATTCTATGGCGATGGTCGTCCCGAGGAAATTCCGTTAAAAGCTTTTTATATAAATCCATGGCTATTCGGTTTCCTTTATCTCCAATTGCGTGAATCCCAATTTGAAAACCATTGTTATGGGCTACAACCATCTTCTCGTAAATTGCTTCCTCCTCAACAACACAAAAGCCACACATTCCTGGCTCATCTGAAAAGGGTTCGAACATGCATGCCGTTTTTGCTCCAAAAGTACCGTCGAGAAATAGTTTTAAAGCCCCAACTTTAAACTTACTATCTTTCTTTCCACCATCTAAGGGAGGTTTTCTTAATTTGAGCAATTTTTTAGGTTTCTCAGTATTGATTAAAGCGTACCAATTTTGTAAAATACTATTTTGGATTGATTTACGTAAGGGTAGTTCCATTGCTCCTGCATCACCAAATTCTCCCGTACTATCGGCACTAAGTATACCGTGGAGCGATGTCAATCCTTTCTGAGCGAAATTCCTAAAAGCTTTAACAGCCGCTTCTTTTATTTTATCTACACTTGGAAATGACATTTTAGATAAAATGATGTCTAATGCTTTCTCAGATATGACACCTGTAAGATTTCCATTACTATCTTTTCGTATTTCGCCACCTTCAGGAACTATTGTATGCTCGTCTATTTTTGCTAGCTCTAACGCTTTGGTGTTTGCGATGCCTATATGTCCGTCATATCTCAACACAAAAACAGGATGATCGGGGCATGCTTCGTCTAAATCTCCCTTATTAGGTAACTTTGGAACATCGAATTTTTCCTCGCATAGATTAAATACCATCATAAGCTCATCTTTGTTTCTTTCTTTTGATGCTTTCACTAAATATTCTTTAAGCTCTTTAATACTTTTCACATCTGATACATCAGGACTTAATAAATAAAAAATATAAATAATCGGATGTAGATGACAATCAATAAATCCTGGAAGCAAAGAGTGACCCTTTAAATCAATAAGCGCAGATTCATTCCCTAAGACTTTTTTAACGTCTTCTAAATCACCAACAGATACGATCTTTTCGCCTTCAATTCCTATAGCCTCGACGAAGGGTTGATTTTCGTTTATAGTTACTATTGACCCTCCAAAATAAATTTTTTTTTCTAAATTTATCATGCTCATAAAACCAATATTTGATAATTTTTATATTATAAGAATTGGTTTAAACAAATTAAAAATTGATTTTTTCCATTGAGTAAGTATTTTATAAGAAAAGTTTAAAAAATTTTGATTAATTCTTAGATTTAACTGTAAAAAAATAAATAGCTTCAGTTAATAAGAAAGGCGTATAGAAAATGGTTAAAAAATCCGACTTAAAGAAACTTAATTCGATTATGCAAGAAGGAAATGAATTCAAAAACCTAAGAAAATACAATAAAGCGGTTGAAAAGTATTTCGAAGCTTTAAGGTTCGTAGAGGAGAAGGTCAAAGAACCAGAAGAACGCGAAGACGAGACAGCAAACATCAAATCTCAAATTGACCAAATATATTCTGTAGAAATCATCGATATTATTGAAACGGCAAATAATTTCATTAATAACAACGATTTCGACAATGCTTATAAAACTTTTGACGAAGTAGGAAGGATCGCTGATAAAATTGTAGACAAGGGCTTGAGAGATTATGAAGTTAATGAAATTAATTACATAATAAATAAAACCAAAATTGAAGAGTCCCTCTTCCTAGCCGAAGCAGTAAAAAAGGAAGAGCAATACGATCGAGCTATTAGCATGCTTAGAGACACCTTAAATGCCGCCAAAGAGTTTTATATGGAAGATCTCGAAGGTGAACTGATTAAAAAAATTGAAAATTCTATCAATGAAACATATTCCATAAAAGTTAATCTGTTAGTTGAAAAAGCAAATAAATTAAAAGCAAACGGAAATCTTGACGCCGCGCTTAAAACATATAGTGAAGGTCTTAAATTGACAGATAATTATTACGAGTCTCAATTAAAAGATACTGAAATAACCAATTTGATAAGTTTGATCAACCAAATTTATTCGAATAAAGTGAAACCTATTGTACAAAATGGACAAAACTTAATCGAACAGAACAACTTCGAACAAGCAGCCAAAGAATTCGAAGAAGCATTAAGAATTACTAATGAAATGTACGATTCAGAACAAAAGAAATCGGAAATAAAACGAATAAATTCTATTGCCTCAGGTGTGCTGAATCCAATTTATTTAGAAAGAATTAAACCTATTTTAGATAAGGGAAAAGAGCTAACTATCAAAGATAATTTTGAGGAAAATGTTAGTGTTGTAAACGAAATAGTTGATTTTTATCATAAGGCTTTGGAAATTGCAAATAAGATGGCTGAATCAAGAGAACGAAACGATCAGATAACCGAAATAACTAATTTAATTAACAAGACTTGTAAAAAGAGAATTGATTTTATTAAAGAAAAATCGATTCAAAAAATAGGACAACGAGATTACGAAAAAGCAATTAACGAGTTATATGCCGCAATTAGTGTCGCAAAGAGAATGGCTATTCCTGAAGAAACAAACGAATTTTTTATAGATTTGAAAAATACTGTAAATAAGGTCTATCTCGCTCAAATTAAGGAGGTTCTTAAAGAAGGTACAGATAAATTAGCTCTGAAAAATTATAACGAAGCAATAGTAATTTTTAATAGGGCTCTTGAAATGACGAATAAAATGTACCTAACTCAAGAGATGGAAGAAGAGATTAACAAAATTAAAGGCTTAGTCTATCAAGCAGAATTAAAAGAGTTAGTAGACCGTGGAGATTTATCTGAAGAAATACAGAAATACGAAAAAGAACTCGAAAAACTTAACAAAAAAATGGATTACGCCAAAACTATCGATGACCCCAACCGTAGATTTCAAGAGATGGAACAAATAAAGAAATCTATTGACGAAGTATACCACTCCGAAATCAAGCTACTAGTTGAACAAGGCGTACAGTTAGCAGATAGCGAAGCCTTTAAAGAATCCTTTGAAAACTTTGAAAGAGCAATTAAAATTAACGAATCCATCAAAAGTCCAGAATTTAAAAACCTAATTGCCATTAAATACGAATACAAGCTTAAATTAATTGAAAAAGCCATATTAGAAATTAAAAGAAAAAGCTATGATAATGCCATCGCAGATTGCAATAAAGCAATAGAACTTGATAGTACTTTTATAGACGCTTTCTATTACATCGGTATTGCAAACAACGATAGACACGAGTACAACACTGGCATTGACTATTTTAATAAAGCTATTAATTTCAACCCTAAACACGCAAAATCATGGAATAATATGGGATTTAGTTACGAAAAATTAAGTCAATTCGATAAAGCAATCGACTCTTATAAAAAAGCGATTGGATTTGAACCAATTTACGCATTAGCATACTATAATATGGCAAATTCGTATATACATAAAGAACAGCTTGATTACGCAATTGACGCTTATAAAAAGGCAACGGAAATCGACCCGGATTACGCGTTCGCTTGGCTTTTTATGGGATATGCTTATTTAGATAAAAATGATTACCATTCAGCGATCCAAAACATAGATAAAGCAATCAATATAAATCCCGAAATAGGAAACGAGATTAGCCCTTTTATTGCTGATATTAAAAAATCAGTAGAAAAACTTCAAAAAGGCTTATCAGAGAAGTTTGCTAACAAATAAATTTCTTACCTCATATGACTTTAATTTTAATTTGTTGATCTTAATCTAATTCACTTTCATGTTAAATTTTATGAATATTAAAAAAAAAGACAAGAAAAATAATACTAAAAATAAGTTCTATAAAATATTTGAGGCGTATTGCTCAACTAAATACTCAATTTTACCCGAATCTAATTGTTCTCTCGCAAGCTCAGGGCACATATGCTCTAAGTGGCACAATAATTCGTTTATTCCTTCTTCAGCTTCTTTAGGATCTATGTTATCTTGATCACTAATAACTATTGAACCCATTAGATGTTTAGACCGCTTTAAGATAATAACATTTCCGCTCATTTTTAGCTGGTTAAGTTCTGAATGAAATGATTCTTTTACAAAACTATTAATTGCAGCAAATAATCCTCCTTGTAAAATATCTTCGTTTGAAGATGATGTTAACGGTATACCTCCTTGATCAAAGATAGTTATAGCTTTTGGACTAATTCTTTTAGTAAGTGGTTTTCCAGTTAATTTAGAATAAAATTTCATAAATGTTTCAACAATGCTGTATTTTTTTGTATTTTGTAAAGATAAAAAACTTTTGATAACAAAACATTTTTAACTCTCTTTTTTAGTAAACAAAATGTAATAGTTTTGCTTTAAAAATAAGGTTTTTTTTCCAAATTTTTGTACTGTTGCCACAAATATTAATTTTTGTACACAATTCACATTATTTGGGCATAACTTTCTAAGCATAACTTTCTAAGATTTCCACTATTTAGACATAGCTTTCAAAAATTTTGGCCACAAGGTTAATTTTTGTAGCCCGGGTAGAGCTCCAAATAAGCGCTCTCCGACATATCTATCTCGATCCGTGTCGTAATTCCATAAATCTTGGATAGTATGCGCTTCGTACACATATCTTCTAACTGTTTTATTAGTATTTAATAGATTAGTATAAGTTGTCCATAAGGTTTTTGCGGACGAATCTTTACTGTAGAACAGCAATTCGCAGGCAACTCCATTCCTAAAATAACCATTCAACAAAATTCGAGCTATCTCATGATCGTATGTTATTAATTCTGATCTTGAAAAGTTTGAATTGTTTTCTAATAACGGTTTTATGAGCTTTGCTGCGATATTAGCACTAGCTAAACCACCTAAAAGTCCTTCGTAAAAGAATGCGGTAACCACTCCTGCAGCCTCCCCTAAGACAATTACGCGATCTTTAGTCATGGTACTTATTGGATGTTTTGAAATCCCTCCAGTAATAAAATTTCTGTCCCATTTCAATCCATTCATAAAAGGTTGAATTTTCTTATAGTTTCTTAGAATTCTTTCTAATTTTTCTCTGAGCTGGTCAGGAGATTCTTTATTTCCTAGATATCCTGTCGAAACCCTACCTTTTCCTACGTTAAAAAAGAAGGGTCCATTAGGGCTTATGTTAGGGTTTAGATGAAACATATATTGAAAGTTAAAATTCTCATCTAGTAGGCTTTCATCAGCGTATGTATTAGTATATATTCCCATAAAAGAGTCAGGAATTTCAAAACCTAACGATTTCTGTAAATCAAATCCACGAGAACCTGTAGCTAAAATTAAAAGTTTAGTTGTATAAGATTCTCCTTTATTGTTAATAACCTCAACATAATCAATGTGTTTTACTACTTTTGCTACTTTTTCATTAAATTGCGTTATGCCACCTTGATCTTTAAACTTATCAATAAGTTTTTTAATGAATATTTCTGTGTGTGAAATCTTTCCTAGCGGCTTGCCAAACTCTTTAGAATTCAAAAGGCCATCATACTTGTCGCTCTTATAGTTTAATTGGAGAAAAGGTCGTGGAAAAATTGAATCGTCGTTCCAGAACACATCGTCAATAAAAGGTTTATTATGTTCTGCAAATATATTTATTCTAACAGGTATTTCCCGATCGTAATCTTGTGATTCAATTAGAAGAGTTTTTGCGTACTTTGATGCCTTATACGCTAATGATGCTCCGGAAATCCCAGCTCCTATAATAATTATATCGTAATTCATTAAATCTTTAAATTATTAATAAAAAAAAAAGATTATTAAATAGAATTTTAATAGAACCTCTTAAATTCACTAGTATAAAATACTAACTAAACTTACCCTTAGTTGTTTGATGATTTTCTTGAGATTAGGCTCACCAAGGTCAAAAAATTAGAGGATATTTTCGATCGTTTTAATTAATTTATCTAAATTTAGTTCAGCCATACCGAGAGGGACCGAAGAGTCGAATAACACTACGATCAATAATGGATCGAGCTTCCACGGAATATTTATTTTTCTCGTAAAGATTTTTTGTCCATTGTCTAAGCTAACAAATGTCAATTTGAATTCGTTTGCCACCATATGTCTAATTTCTAATTCTTTTAAAGAGGATAACAATATATTATGCGGGAGAGAAGTAAAAATTACTTTTCCATTGATCGTAAATAAAATAGCACCTAATATCTCATTTTCTAACGTTAATCTCTTAATGAAATCGATAATTTTTCTATATAAAGGTTGACTACCGATCAATTCATCTTCACCGGTAATAATTGAATCAATTTTAGAGTCGAATTCGGCGCTTTCGATTACTTGGCAATCTTCAACATCGTTGTTCTCTAAAAATTCTTCAAATACATCAACTATACTAACCAAACGGGAATTAATAAACAATAAACTTGCACTTGAATCCGCTAAAATAGCATAAATAAATTCTCCTTTCACTTTAAAAGCAATTCTAAATCCGCCCATTTCGAGAATTTCCGGAGTCTGTTTAGAGATAACATTTGCTGAGAATGAAAATAACGCTGAAAAAAAGGGTGTAATTAAATTAGGTTCAATATTATCAAAATCGCTCGTGATATTTCTGCTGTAAATACAAGCTCCTGTATTTTTTAATATAAAAAGCGAATGGATGTTCATCTTTAATTACACCGATATCTATTTATAGAAAAATAGAATAAATTTACTTTTTTAAGTGTTATTAATAGAAGAATAGTCTGCTAATATTGTTAATCTTTATTAAAAATAAAAAAAAGTTTTAAATATTTTTCGTTTTTTCGTTCTTTTGTTGGGACTTTTTTTTCATAATCGCGAGCTTTAAATAGAGGGCTAAATATTATAAATTAATAAAGTTATGTGATTGTGATGCACTATATCACCACTTTAAACTTAGTAGTAAACAACATAAAAACGGAAAAGAAAATGTCTGATAATGATTTAGAAAAGATTCGGCTAAAAAAGGCCGAAATGCTGGTAAAAGCTCAATTGATGCCAACAGAAATAGTTAAAATTCATTCGGCAGAAGAGTTTAATAAATTAACCCAAGATTTCTCTGATAAGGTTATAATAATAGATTTCTGGGCGGTTTGGTGTTCTCCTTGCATGATGTTTGCACCAATATTCGAAAAAATTCAAAAGGAGCGCTATCAAGATTTTATCTTTGTTAAAGTAAACGTTGACGAAGTCGGCTCTATAGCCCAAAATTACAGAATTACTGGAATTCCTACGACGTTATTTATTAAAGATAATAAGGTAATACATAAAATTGTTGGCGCAGTAAACGAAGATTACATGAACAGAATCCTGGAAAAACTTAAGTCTTTCGCGTAATTTATTTTTTATTTTTTATTTTATTAAATTTTAAATTAAATAACAAAATAATTATTGGTGTTAATCCTTGAAAAGTATTTCAGAACAATTAAAAGGTATGTTAGAAGAGAAAAAGATTTTTAAAAGTGGAAAATTGTTTAAATGCATATTAGGACTTAACGTTATAGAATCAGTTGTTTTTTCTTATTTATTAAAACACAACAACGTGAGTACGATGGAATTAACTGAAATATTTAAAAAGGATCGTAGCTCAATTCAAAGAGCCCTCCAAACTCTAATTGAAGTTAATGTTATCGAAAGAAAATCAATGTCTTTAAAAGAATTCAGCGAAAAAAAGGATATAGAAGATAAAACTAAACGTGGATACTTATATGTTTACGGAGCAAAAGATTTAGAAATGGTTAAGGAGCAGACTCGCGATTTACTTGATAAATGGTACGCATCTATGCTAAACTATATCGAAAATTTAGATAGTGTTTTTGACTGCTACGAAAAACAAGGAGAGCTTTGTTAGGTTTTAATTTGTATATCTATATTTTTAAACTCTTCCTTTGATGTAAGACTAATTAAAATATTGCAATCTAATTCTTTGTGAATTATTTTAAGTTTCAATTTCTTTTTTTATCTTTTTATAGAATAAAGTTTAAATCTATAGTATGAACGATATTTCGAAAAAAATGCCATTATTGTCAATTATTCTATTTGTTTTAATCATTACGCTAATAAATTCTGTATCGAATATGATTTCGCCGAATTTACTCGTGATTTCAAATTATTTCGGGTTTGGAGGTGATACTGCACCTATTGGAGTACTTACTTTCTCTTTTATGATTTTTACTGGGATAACGATGTTAATTTTTGGGTATTTGGCAGATAAAATCGTTAGAAAATGGATTGTGTTTTTTGGTTCATTAATATTTTCCATATTTTCGCTTTTTACTATAACTGTTCCAACTGGAACTATTGGTTATTCAGTTTTTTTCTTCTTAACTATCTTAACAGGAATAGGATATGGCGCATTAATTCCGAGCATTTTTTCGTTAATGGGGGATATGGTCTCGAGTGAGGATCGCTCTAAAGGCTTTTCGTTTTTCTCGATCGCATCTTTATTTGGAATAGTTTTTGGTAGCGCTTTAGCTACATATGCTGGCAGTACTGATTGGAGATTCCCCTTTCTAGTAATTGGCATCGTTGGAATTCTAGCATCGTTATTATTTTTGCTTTTTAAAGAACCTTCTCGTTTGGGTAAAGATCACTCCTTTGATATAGACGCTGTCGATTACTCTTATAGGATAAAACTATCAGATGTAAGGATAATTTTTAAAAAGAAGGCTAACATTTGGTTAGTTGTTAATTTTGTAGATACGATTCCTACCGGCATTATACTAACCTTACTTTATGCATATATGGAAGTATATCATGGGATTACCGCGGATGTGACTGTGCTAATTTTCTTAATTATCCTCGTAAATATCATACTTGGGACTGTAGTGTTTGGGTATATTGGAGACAAGAAGTTTAAAAAAGGTAATAAAAAAGCGAGGGTTCTTTTAGCGTTATTTGGCAATATTGCACCTATTCCATTTCTATTCGCCGCATTAATTATTCCGTTTAGCGCTCCTAATTTATTTCCAGGCTTATTAATTTGGATCGTACTATTCAGTATTGGAATGTTTACAAATGGAGCAGTAAACGGGAACTGGTATGCCACAGTCGTAGACTTAAACCTACCAGAAAACCGTGGAACTGTGTTGGCAACCTCAAATTTTTTTGACATCATTGGACGGGCGATTGGTCCTTTAATCGGAACCATTATCGCAGATATATTCGGTTTTGTTATTGGAATGATGATTTCAATTTTCTTTTGGATTTTTATTCCCTTTTTCTGGATTCCAGTCCTTAAAAATGTCGTAAGAGAAATTGAATCTACAGAGAAAGTATTTGACGAGAGAATAAAATCTCTAACTAATACTTAAAAAATCCTTTTTTTTATCATTTGTCAAATTGGTTTTTTCATTTAATATTAATTTAAGAAAAAAAAATATGAGGTAGCAAATTAGTCTTTGCCGACAATATTGTTGCCTCTCTTTTTTTTCTTATCCTGTTGAAAGTATTTTTTTATGTCCATGTCGAATTTCTCGTGCTCTGAACACCTCGTTAGCGTGATTTCCGTCATTGCTTTTATATCTAATGCCAGTTCTACCCTCAATTGCTTAACTACCTCTTCGGAATACTCCGCTATTATGTTCGATCTTAGTTCTTCTGGAGAGCAATGCAATATTCTCAAGTAATCTTCTCCTCTCGTCGCAACAATTCGACACACATTTGCCTTCGCAACCCTATTAAAAATGGCTTGCTTTTCCTTGCTGAACATTCTTTCCAATTCCATGTTTGTCCTAATCGGTTTGGGAAACTTGTAATATTCGAATATTCCTGGAAAATAAGAGTTCCACAGCCGACACCATTCGCCCATAATTTCTGAGGTTGATCTCTTCTTACTCGGTAAGAAAGCCTTGCATTCTTCTAATTTAATTTTCGGATCTCGTTGTTTCGCTTCGGTAAATATCACCTTGTAAATTAGGTTCAGCTCGTCGGTCCTTTCCTTTAGAGTGGTCTTTTCCTCTCCCAAGGCACTGCGAATTTGCTGAAAGTAGGTAAACAACAAGCAAGCATCCTCGTAATTCTGCTCCACCTCCTTAAGAGCACCATCTAACGCGTCTATTGTCCTTCCCAGAATTTTGGTAAACCGAAAAGAAGGATCAAGGGGCTCCTTAGCACGACATAGTTTGTTCCTGTATTTATTTAGTGCTTCGTAGAGCCAGACACCTCGCAACCCCTTGAATACCTTATTCTTGACCTTTATCATGGCTTGAAGGTCAGCATCCGTGTTTTCGAACGCCTTTGAGACAGATACTTTTCCCACGTTCTCAAAATTCACTTTAGAGCTTTTAGAGGCCGCGTGGATGTAGAGCAAATTCACGACTTTTTTAAGCGGTAAGTACACGTTGCTATCCACGGTAACCAGGTGGTTCCACGTGTTCCGTAAGAAGTGATATTGGCAGTATTGATGAGGTATTTCGGAATAAAATGTATCGTGGCATTTCGTAATCATATTCTGCTTGTCGCTCACCCAACCGATTATTTCAACCCCATACACAGTCACGATCTCTTCAATCGTGTCACGTAGCTTTTCGTGGTCGAGCGAATCAAACTTCCGAGTTGCAAGGATGCGATTTGAACACAAATCAACGAAACACCAGATTGAAGGCGCATCATCACCTGGATCTTGTCCATCAAACGCAAGCAAGATGAATCCTTGCTTTTGCACGAGCTCAATCGATTTTTCATCGATCTTCAACGCTTTTAATTTCAAGATATCATCGCAGATTCGACGAATAGTATCGATGGAAATATCCAATCGATACTTGAGAGTTAATCGCTGGTGAATTTGATTTGGTTTTTGCTTAAATATTAAAAACTCTTCAGTAATAAAAGCAAACACATCTGCACCAAAATGACGGTTGCTATAATCGAATCTCGGGGCGGGATTAAACGTTACCTCGTTCATCTCGCATTTCTCATTTGCACAAGTATATAAATTAACGATTTGATAGACGTCACCAGTTAACGTGCGAACAAGCTTGCCATTATCGGGATAACAATATTTCACTTTGCTCCCGCATACGACACATTGGTGATCTAACTCTTTGGGATATCCAATCCGTTGAGTTTCATATTCCTCTGAAAATGTTGGTCGATTCACAAGTATATAATTGATCATCTTTCTATTTCAACTTTTCGGCATTTTTGTCGCCGTCTAGCGCGTTACAGAACACCCACTAAGACTAATTTGCTACCTTATAAAAAAAAATCTTA
>JABUBN010000142.1_pt1 | contig 19002 bp, 17 predicted proteins | sample 7240341 | NCBI WGS metagenome assembly JABUBN01 (sample SAMN07256345, study PRJNA390944) | subsurface metagenome | isolation source: Methane hydrate marine sediment | place: Pacific Ocean: Eastern North Pacific, ODP site | reverse complement strand
GGACATGCCAGTTTCTTTACCTCATCTATTAATCCCTTGTTATAATCAAATTTGATCAGAACTACCTCCTGATTCCTGTGATGAGTATACTCGAGCTTTATTTCAGGTTTGTTGGGCATTTGTTATGTAAATATACAAAAATCTGATTGTGAATTGAATAATGCAACTAATTGTTTTAAACAAATCGTTGATAAACAAAACAATTGGTGACATTATTTTGTTTTCAGTGAAATAAAATTAATTACGTTATTCTGATAGAACAACACAATTTTTTGTTTCCAGGAACACCGGATGCAATATTTGTAGTGATTTGAGAGATATCCTCATTTCCAAAGCATTGAAGAACTCTTTCCAGCGAGCGACCTATTCGTGTCTGAGGCAGAGGGCAGGGGTGGTGTTGGCCGCGCGCACAGTGGTTAGTATGACAGGGATCATACTTATGAATAAGATCCCGGCTAATGGAAGCAGGAAGATCCAGTAGGTAATCGACGCCCTGAAAGCAAAATTCTGCATCCATTTTTGGATGATCAGCCATGAGGCCGGGCATGCAATAAGAAAAGCAAGCATTATCAGTATAAAATATTCTTTGGCCACCAGACCAATAATTCCACTTTTAGTAATTCCCAATACTTTTCTTATACCAAATTCTTTTAACCTTATGGTTGTCATAAAGAGAACCAATCCAAGGATCCCCAGACAGGTTATTATCAGTACTATTAGTGAAAACCATCGTGTTAGTTTTCCGGTAACATGCTCTTTGGAATAGAAACTCCCAATGAAATCGTCGAGAAATTCATATGAATATAGATCATTCGGGAAAAACTCCTGCCAGATGGTTTTGCATTCTTCGAGCAAATCGTCTTCACGACCTTTCAAATAATGAACATTCAGGAAATAATATTCATCCGGCTCTACTGCCATTACCACGGGTTTAATTTGGCTATACAATGGTTCGATATGAAAATCCTTTACAACACCAATAATTTCCTGATTCTCGGATCCTCTGGTAATAAACTTGCCAACTGCAGCATCCGGGTCAGGTATTCCCATCCTTTTGATAAGGGCTTCATTAACAACGATCCTGGTCTGCATATCAACGTAGGATTGTTTATGAAACCAGCTACCAGCAAGTATGTCCAGGTCAAATAATCCTAAATAATTAGTATCTACATACTTGAGGTTAAACTGATACCGTTCTCCCTCGGGAGCGCCAGGATATGAAAAAAAAGATCCTATCCGGTAGGGTGATGCAGGAGCTCCATTTGAAAACGAGGTTTGAGTTATATAGGGTTTCTGGTTTAATGTTACACGCAATCGATTCAGGATAACCGGATCACTTTCCGGAAGAGGAAAAGATACAATTTCATTTTTCCTGAATCCCATATCCTTGTTTATCATGAAATGCAGCTGATAAGAAATAGTCATTGAAACCGTGATCAGGGCCAATGCTACAGGATATAATCCTGTCAAAACGGTTACTATAAGAACTGAAAAAGCAATGAAAACAATCATAGAGTATGAAGCATATAACTCAAGAAGTATTGTGCCTTCAAATAATTGATTAACAAGATTCAAAACAACTTCTGCCATGAAAAGAGATGCGAAGATGGCCATCAGGACAAGAATCAGATTTTCAAACATGAACTGGTGGATTAAATCAAAACGAGAAGCACCCGTTACTTTTCGTATTCCAACTTCCCTGGAGCGCTTCATCGCGTGTGCTGTTCTCAGATTAATGACATTGATACTGGCCACAATAAGTATCAGAATACCTACCAAAGAAATGATTACGATAAACTCTTTTGAGGTTGTATAACCAGGATTGTCCACTGTATATGTATTATCCAGGTGTATCTTGTTTAACGGTTGCAAAAAGAAATATTCCATTTCCCTGTCCTCCTCCCGGAGATATTTTTCTTTCAGTATTTCAAACTGATTTTCAAACAGCCTGGGTTCTGTTTTGGGATGGAGTTTTACGTAAGTAAAAAAACCGGACAAGGTAGCTCTCCACTGGTCATAATCGAATCCAATAAAATCAGTTGTAAGCGAATTAACAGACAGGAGAGCGGAGTATGGAAGATGCGTGTGTTTACCGGGATTTTTTAAAACGCCTGTTATCGTGAACCGGACAGAATCGAGTAAGATTAGTGAATTTCCTAAAACGGAGGTTGATTGAAAATGCTTTTGAGCAAAATCTTCAGTTACAATAATTGTGTTAACATCTCTTAATGCATTAGCCTGGTTTCCGGCGACCCAATCATACTGGAACATGTCAAAGAACTCAGGTTCAGTGAAAATGAGATCGTTTTGACGAATGACTTCATTATCAATGTTGATTTCCAGTTCCTCAAAGTATAACACACGTACTACCTGCTCATAGCCGGAGATAGTTTCCCGAATGGCATCAGCCATGGGATATTGAGTGTATGCGGTAAAATCATCCCACTGTGGCATTTTAAACAAGTGCGTAACGCGATAGCTCCTTTCAAAATCCGGATGGATCCGGTCAAACTTCAATTCATTTTCAACAAACAGAAATATAATCAGACAGCTTGTAATACCAAATGCAAGTCCTATCAGATAAATAACTGAGTATACTTTGTTTCGTGTAAAGTTCCGGAAGGCGGAAAGAATATAGTTGCGTATCATTTGAGCATTTTCTATTTTATAAACAATAAGCAAGCCAAAGTTGGCAACTTCCAGATTATTAACATATTGATGCCCGGGTGTGTGAGGAATGACATGATACAACCGTTTCATAATGAAACAATTATTGTGTCAAGTCGGAACATATAATCTGCATTTAACCAAAAAAATAAGGACAACTTCCGATTTAATTTATTTTCTTTAGTCTACTTTCCGGGTTGACTTTTAAAAATAGGAACCTGTCCCTATTTTTCAATTTTAGGCATTTTAGGCATTTTAGCTCATTTATTATTTTTATTTTTGTTGACATTTTTTACAGAACACTTTTTTGCAGTGAAGATTCATAAAGATCTGAGGAATTTTAATGTCGTAACTCCCGTAGTGACTGTCGGGATATTTGACGGGGTTCACCTTGGGCATATTACTATACTGAACAGGCTGAAAAACCTTGCCCGGAAAGTAAAAGGAGAAACGGTTATTATCACTTTCTGGCCACACCCCAGGATGGCGCTTGTTTCGGAAGGATCGAACCTGAAATATCTAAACACCCTGGCTGAAAAACAAATATTGCTGGACCGTTCAGGGATCGACCATCTGGTTATTATTCCGTTTACAAAAGAATTAAGCCATTATTCAGCCCGGGAATTTATTAAGAAGATACTGGTTGACATGATCGGTGTAAAATACCTGGTAGTTGGTTATAACCACAAATTCGGAAAGAACAGGCAAGGGGACTTTCAAACGCTTTTTTCTTGCTCGGAAGAGTATCATTTCACGGTGGAACAACTGGATGCAAAAATTGTGGATGAGGAGAAAGTCAGTTCGACAAAGATCAGAGAAGCTTTATTATCAGGACGGATCAAAACCGCCAATTCATTTCTAGGATATGATTATTTTCTTAATGGAACAATCGTTGCCGGGAAAAAGATCGGGCGATCGATTGGTTTTCCTACCGTTAATGTCCTGGCTGAAGAGGATTATAAAATGATTCCCCGGGATGGCGTTTATGCGGTAGAATTGGTGTTGGATGGTAAAACGTTCAGGGGAATGCTGAATGCCGGAGTTCGTCCAACCGTAAACAGTGGAGGAGAAGCAAAAAGCATCGAAGTCCACATTTTTAATTTCGATCAGGAAATTTACGGACAAGATATTACGCTGATTTTTAAACAAAGGATCCGTGATGAGAAAATGTTTGAAAACATGGAAGCCCTGGCAAAACAATTGAAGTTGGATAAACAAGAAGCTCTGAAAATACTGGCGAAAAAAAACTCTGATTTATATACCTGAGAATTGCCCGTAGGGTGTGGGTTGTTGTGCGGCAGGCTAACAGGTAGCCCGAAATCGAAAAATTTACGGATTAAAATTGGTTTTAAAATATTACTTTTGTTTAACAGATAAAATATAAAAAATGAGAAACAAAGATGCTATGGTTGAAAGTCTGCCATATAAAGTAAAAGACATAAGCCTTGCCGAATGGGGAAGGAAGGAAATTGAAATGGCTGAAAAAGAAATGCCGGGTTTGCTGACCATAAGAAGGAAGTATGCGTCACAAAAACCCTTGAAAGGTGCACGGATTACAGGGTCTTTACATATGACCATTCAAACGGCGGTATTAATTGAAACCCTGATGGAACTTGGAGCAGAAGTAAGATGGGCCAGTTGTAATATCTTTTCCACACAGGACCATGCGGCAGCAGCCATTGCAAAGCGGGGCATTCCCGTATTTGCCTGGAAAGGTGAAACACTTGAAGAATACTGGTGGTGTACAACTCAGGCATTATCGTTCCCTGATGGCAAGGGGCCGAACCTGGTGGTAGATGATGGAGGCGATGCAACACTAATGATCCATAAAGGATACGAAGCAGAGAAAAATCCTGCTATTCTGGATATACCGGCTTCAAACAGGGAAGAGGAGGTTATTTTAAATCAGTTAAAATCCCTGCTCAGGGAAGATCCAGACAAATGGCACCGGTTGGTTAAGGAGTGGAAAGGTGTATCAGAAGAAACAACAACCGGGGTTAACCGTCTTTATCAAATGAAGGAAGCCGGGAAATTGCTTGCTCCCGCGATTAATGTAAACGATTCGGTTACCAAATCAAAATTTGATAACCTGTATGGTTGCAGGGAATCACTGGCTGATGGGATTAAGCGGGCCACTGATGTAATGCTGGCAGGAAAAGTTGTTGTTATTTGTGGTTATGGCGATGTGGGAAAAGGATCAGCAAAATCAATGAGGTCATATGGCGCCAGGGTTATCGTAACGGAAATTGATCCGATTTGTGCCATGCAGGCTGCAATGGAAGGATTTGAAATAAAGCCCATTGAGAACACGTTGGATGAAGCTACCATATATGTTACGGCTACGGGTAACCTTGATGTGATTACCATGGAACATATGAAACACATGAAGGATCAATCCATCGTTTGTAATATTGGACATTTTGATAATGAGATTCAGGTTGATCAGCTTAATAATTTTCCGGGGATTAAAAAAATCAATATAAAACCTCAGGTCGATAAATATATTTTTCCTGACGGACATGCCATTTATATTTTAGCAGAAGGCCGGTTGGTTAACCTGGGCTGTGCCACAGGACATCCTTCTTTTGTTATGAGTAATTCGTTTTCAAACCAGATACTTGCTCAGATTGAATTGTGGACCCAGGATTATGAGATCGATGTTTACCGGCTTTCAAAGGCCCTGGATGAGGAAGTTGCCAGGCTTCACCTTAATCAACTTGGTGTTAACCTGACAAAGATGACCAAAGAACAAGCTGAATATATTGGCGTACCAATAGAAGGACCCTATAAACCAGACCATTATAAATATTAATGGATAGGTTCCATAATCTTGTCGGTGTTTTAATTTTATAATTTCTAATTGACCTGATCATATTAATTTCTAATCAAACCCCAATTTATAAAATCTAAATTTTTGTGAATTGTGGCTTGGTCATTTTTTAGATTAATTAGAGCAATTAGGTCAATTAATGTTTTTAAATTTCCCTAAAGGTCTCTTTTCCTTATAATCAGGCTGGTTAGAAAAGCAAAAAGAGTAATATAAAGTACTGCCAAAACAACCGTGATACCTAAAGGCAAAGGTTCCGGCCTGATACCTATGGCATCAAGAGTAAGATTACTGTTGCCGGCGCTGCCAAGAAGAGACTCCTCAGAAGTTACGGTAAAAAACTCGGGCATTGGGGTCAAATTGGAAATAATTCTTACAGGGAAGTATTGCCTTACATCCTGCGGGAAGAATTTTCGAAGGATGGGTTCGATAAAAATAAAATAAAGCAGGAACATCACGATCGAGAGAGCCGTATTTCTTAACAAAACGGCTATCAAGAACCCCAGAGTCATATAGCCTACAGCCTGAATGAAATAAACGGCCAGAACATATGCTTTTTGAAATATATCGGAAAAATCTATATTTTTTGTAAAAATAATACCGGAAACAGCCCCTGAAAGAAGAACCAAAAGTAAACCATAGATTGCAATCAATACAATTACTATTCCTTTACCCATTACAAGATCATATCTGCCAAGACCATTCATTACATGCTGGCGAAATGTGTTAAAGGAGTATTCATTTCCTACCAGGACCATCAGGATTATTGCCAATAACAGATTAAACCAGCTTGCCACCCAGGCAAATGAGGACCAAACATGCGGAAACTGAAACAGATTTTTCATTCTGAACCCGGGTACGGAAACATCGACCTGGGAAGCCACAAAAATGACCAGAAGGAACAGAATAAAATGGAGAGCGATAATTATTTTAAAAGAGGTGTAATTAAGGGTTTTGATCAGTTCAATTTCAGCAAGTTTTTTCATATTTTGTTTCAGATTGCTTATTTATGGTTCTGTGTTTCAAATTCACTGTTTTCGTAACTCGTAACCCGTAACCAGTACCCAGAACTGAGAACCGAAAACCGGGAACTGAACCTCATCTCACCAATTCCAAAAACTGTGACTCCAGGCTTTTCTTTTTTACTTCTAATTTTTTCAATACAATACCATGCTTAAAGGCATACTCATTTATATCTCGCGGGCTAACACGATCTGTTAACACAATGGTAATGTCATTTTCATTCTGCTGTATGGATTTTGTCAAACCCGACCGGACCAACAGTTCATAAAGTTCATTGAGGTTACCGGCTGAAACAACTACCAGGTCGTTTTCGGTCAGCAATTCATTTACCCTTCCACCGGCAATTAATTCTCCCAATTTTAATATACCAACGTGTGTACAGACTTTTTCAACCTCATCAAGTATATGGCTGGCCATAATGATAGTTTTACCTTTTTGGGTTTCCGATAATATGATATTTCTGACTTCAGCTATTCCTTCCGGATCGAGACCGTTTGCAGGTTCATCCAGGACAAGTACTTCAGGATCACCCAGTAGTACAGCGGCAAAACCAAGCCGTTGTTTCATCCCCAGGGACAGCGTCTCAAACCTTGAATGTTTACGAGCTAATAAATGGGTTATACCCAAAACCCGGTTTATGTCTTCATCCGGAATATTCTTTATTCTTGATATGATTTGCAAATTTTGGTATAGCGAGAGGTATGGGTAGAAATTTGGAATTTCGACAAGAGAGCCAATACGTTGATTAATCGACTTATGGAGTTCCTGACCAAACCAACGGAATAAACCTTTTTGTGCTGTCAGTATGCCGGTAATGATGGATAGTGTTGTTGTTTTTCCGCTACCGTTTGGACCTAAAATCCCATAAACATTCCCTTTTTCTACGGTAAAAGATAAGTCATAGATTGCCTTTATTTTTCCATAACTTTTGCAAAGGCCATTTATTGCTAAAACTTCGGTCATCAGTTTCCCATTTCCGATTATTGCTAAAACTTCAGTCATCAGTTTCCCATTTCCGACAGAAACTTAATCCTCATCAAACGAATATCTTCTTCTGTGAATTCATCCTCTCCAAGTTCCTGCAAGGCTTCGTTAATAGATTCGGTTTTCGCTTCATCGCGAAAATATTCAAAGGCCTCTTGTTGATGATCCTCATCCAATACCTGATCAATATAATAGTCGAGATTAATTTTTGTGCCGGAATGTACAATTGCCTCAATTTCCTTAAGAAGGTTATTCATTTCCAGGTTCTTCGCGTCCGCAATATCTTCGAGAGAGCGTTTACGGTCGATGCTTTGTATGATATAGACTTTTAAACCGGATTTATTTACAATGGATTTAACAACCAAATCCTGGGGTCGAAGGATTTCTTTTTCTTCAACATGCTTATTAATAACCTCGATAAATTCTTTTCCATACCTTTTTGCTTTGCCAACGCCTACACCGGAAATATTCTGCATTTCTTCGAGGATAACGGGATATTGTATAGCCATATCTTCCAGGGAGGGATCCTGAAAGATCACGAAGGGTGGCAAATTCAGTTTTCTTGATATTTGCTTCCTCAGGTCTTTGAGAATATTAAACAATTCCTCATCAACAACCCCGGTTTTTTGACCCGGTCCCAAGGCGTCTTCCTCCTCGTTTTCATTATATTCATGATCTTGTGTTACCATAAATGAATAAGGGTTTTTTAAGAATTCGTACCCTTTTTCATTTACTTTCAGCAATCCGTAATTTTCAATATCCTTGATTAATAAGCGGGAGATTAGAGCCTGACGAACCATTGCATTCCAAAATTTATCATCTTTTTCATTTCCCGAACCAAATACCTCTAACTGATGATGTTTGTAGATTTTAACTGCAGATGTCAAATCTCCTGTTAAGATATTGACTATGTGGTTTGCTTTAAATTTTTCTTTTACTTCAATTACCGTCTCAATTACTTTACGGATATATTTTTTGCCTTCAAATTGGGTTTTAGGGTGAATGCAGTTGTCACATGTCTCACAATTATCTTCAAGGTATTTTTCTCCAAAATAATGTAACAATTGTTTTCTTCTGCAAATGGATGACTCGGCATACGAAGTCGTTTCAAGGAGCAATTGTCTCCCGATTTCCTGTTCAGCAATGGGTTTCCCCTGCATGAATTTTTCAAACTTCTGAATATCTTTATAACTGTAAAAAGTGATACAACGGCCTTCCCCGCCATCTCTGCCGGCACGGCCTGTTTCCTGATAATATCCCTCGAGGCTTTTGGGAATATCATAATGTATAACGAAGCGTACATCCGGTTTATCGATTCCCATTCCAAAAGCGATGGTAGCCACGATCACGTCGATATCTTCCATAAGAAATTTATCCTGGGTAGTCGTCCTTGTTTCCGAATCCATTCCGGCATGATAAGGTAATGCCTTAATACCGTTAACCTTCAGTATTTCGGCCAATTCCTCAACTTTTCTCCGGCTCAGGCAATAGATGATCCCGGATTTACGCGAATTGTTTTTTATTAATTTAATGATTCCCTTGGTTGCATTTACTTTTGGGCGCACCTCATAATAGAGATTAGGCCTGTTAAAGGATGATTTAAATACATTAGCATGCATAATGTCAAGGTTCTTTTGGATATCATGTTGAACCTTGGGTGTTGCTGTTGCTGTTAAAGCAATAATGGGTGCGGCATCAATTTCGTTTATAATGGGACGAATTCTCCGATATTCAGGTCGAAAATCATGCCCCCATTCCGAAATGCAATGTGCCTCATCTATGGCATAAAAAGATATTTTAATCTTTTTCAGGAAATCAATATTCTCTTGTTTCGTTAGTGACTCGGGAGCAACATATAATAGTTTTGTCCTTCCGGATAAAATATCTTTTTTAACTTGCTGGATTGCCAGTTTTGTCAATGAAGAATTCAAAAAATGTGCAACGCCATCTTCGGTGCTGAAACTCCGCATCGCATCCACCTGGTTCTTCATTAAGGCAATGAGAGGTGATATAATAATAGAAGTGCCCGGACTTATAAGAGATGGTAATTGATAACAAAGTGATTTTCCGCCGCCGGTTGGCATCAAAACAAAGGTGTCGTTTTTTGATAAGACACTCCTGATAATGATTTCCTGATTTCCCTTAAAGGTGCCAAATCCAAAATATTTCTTTAAATATTCTCTAAGTGATATGTCTGCTCCAATACTCATTATACTTCACACAATCAAGATTCTACCTGGTTTATCATACAATAATTATTATGTTTATAGCTTTGTGAAACACAGATGCACCAATAACCTTAAAATTGAATACATTTGTTATTATAAATATACAATTTATTTTAATTATAATAAATATGTTTTGACAAAGTTTATTTTCTTTGCAAATCGAAGTAAAAAAAATGATATTACCGGGAAACAAAAAAATAAACCTGGAGGAGAAGTCATGTTCTTCAAAGCAGGTATGATATAGAGAATTTGGTATAGACGTTTAGGTCGCACAAATTTAATAATAAATTGTAATATCGAGTGTCCGGGATCGAAACAAAGCCAGATAATTCTTTTTATTTCTCCTTTTGATTAAAAGCAAAACAAAAGATGGCTAAAAAGCAAGATAAAGATAATATGTCCTTTCTTGAACATCTCGAAGAATTGAGGTGGCATCTTGTCCGTTCTTTTTTAGCCATTGTCGTTATAGCCATTTTAGCCTTTATCTTTCGCGACATCGTCTTCGACCGTATCATCCTGGCTCCAAAGACACCTGAGTTTTTCACAAACCGCAACTTTTGTTCCTTCAGCAAACTTGTTAATGTTCCTGCTCTGTGTATAAACTCCAAACCCTTTCAGATAATCAATATTAATATGGCCGGGCAATTTACTACACATATCATGGTATCATTGATCGCAGGGATCATTGTGGCTTTTCCATATATATTTTTTGAGTTTTGGAGTTTTCTCAAGCCTGCTTTATATAAGAAAGAAAAAAGTCATACAAGCGGGGCCGTTTTCTTTAGTTCTCTTCTTTTCCTTCTTGGAGTATTATTCGGATACTATATTATCACGCCGCTATCTGTTCATTTTCTGGGTTCCTATAAGGTAAGTGAACAGGTACTGAATCAGATTAATTTGATTTCCTACATCTCTACAGTAGCATCCGTTACACTGGCCAGTGGAATAATTTTCGAACTACCTATATTGGTTTATTTTTTAACAAAAATCGGATTGCTTTCACCCGAATTTCTTAAGAAATACCGTAAGCATTCTATCATTGTGATACTGGCGCTCTCTGCAATCATTACACCACCTGATATTTTCAGCCAGGTCCTGGTTTGTTTCCCGTTGTTAATCTTGTATGAAATTGGAATAATGATTTCGAAAAGAATTATCGCCCAGGAAAAAGCAAAACTTGAAGAGGACTGATGAATTACTTACTGGTTCTGATAAAATTATATTCATTTAGTGTACAATTCTGTGTGAAATGACTAAGTTTGTTTTTCAATTTTATAATGCTTACTAAATTAGAGCCGTAAATACTAATAAAACTTTCTTTATAACTAATTAGTGTGTTGAGAGGAAAAGAAACTCTTGAAAACTGAATAATCAACTTTTACATTAGTGCATGAAGTTACGTACCAAAAATCTGGTAAAAAGATATCGAAAGAGGGTTGTCGTAAACAAAGTCACCATTGAAGTTGATCAGGGAGAAATTGTTGGTCTTCTTGGTCCTAACGGTGCCGGCAAAACCACATCGTTTTACATGATTGTTGGGTTAATATCCCCAAATTTTGGAAAAATTTTTCTTGATGGTACCGAAATAACGAACCTGCCCGTTTATAAACGGGCCCAACGTGGTATCGGATATCTTGCCCAGGAAGCTTCAGTATTTCGGAAATTAAGTGTTGAAGATAATATCCGGGCAGTGCTCGAAATGTCTGATCTGCCCAAAGAAGAACAAAAAGAAAGAACGGAATCCTTATTACTGGAGTTTGGATTACAGAAAATCAGGAAAAGCAAGGGTTTTCAATTATCGGGGGGAGAAAGAAGAAGAACAGAAATAGCGCGTGCATTGGCAATAAAGCCAAACTTTATTCTTCTGGATGAACCTTTTGCCGGGATTGATCCCATTGCTGTTGAAGATCTTCAGGATATTGTTTCCAGTTTGAAAGATAAAAACATCGGAATTCTGATTACAGACCACAATGTCCATGAAACACTTTCCATAACGGACCGGGCCTATCTGCTGTTCGAAGGGAGTATACTTAAATCAGGCACTTCAGAAGAACTTGCAAAAGACGAGCAGGTACGAAGGGTTTACCTGGGAAGAAATTTTGAATTAAGGCGGTAAGTATTTCCTTTCCGGTACAAAAAAATTAAATATCTTTGCCCCGGAATTTCACGCGGATGTGGCGTAATTGGTAGCCGCGCTAGACTTAGGATCTAGTGCCTTCGGGCGTGGGGGTTCGAGTCCCTTCATCCGCACGAGGAATTATACTCAACCGCTTAAACTAACGATGGTTGAAATCGACAGTTTTAGCGGTTTTTTATCAGTTTGAAATGCTAAAATTTCGCGGTAATGGATATAACAGAGGAAAAGGTTGACAATCTGAATGCAATACTCAAAATTCAAATCGGTAAAGAGGATTATGAATCAAGAGTTGGAGATGTATTAAAAGATTATAAAAAAAAGGTAAGGCTTGATGGATTCAGACCGGGTAAGGTGCCTGTCGGGTTGATAAAAAAAATGTATGGAAAAGCTGTACTGATCGAAGAAATAAACAAAATTGTATCAGAATCAATCTCCAAATATCTTATTGACAAAGACTTAAAAATATTAGGGGAGCCCCTGCCCAGGGACAAAGAGCAAAAAACCATCGATTGGGATAATCAGACTGATTTTGAGTTTGCCTTTGATCTTGGCCTGGCCCCGGAATTTGATATGAACCTGTCGAAAAAAGATAAAATTCCTTTTTATGAAATAAAGATTGACCAAAAGCTCAGGGATACGTATATCGAAAATTATACCGGAAAATATGGAACATTCACGCCTGTTGAAATAGCCGGAGAAAAAGAAATGGTCAAAGGAAGTATTCGTCAGATCGATGCTGAAGGAAATATTACCAAAAATGGTATTTATGCTAAAGAGACCTCATTTTCAATCGAAATTATAAAAGATAAGAAAATAAAAGATAAATTTGTTGGCGCCAGGATTAAAGATGTGATCAATATTGATATTAAGAAAGCATTTCCCAACGATCAGGAAATCGCTTCAATTTTATACATAAACAAAGATGATGTGCCGGCTTTAAACCCCTATTTTCAATTTACCATTAATGAGATTTCCCGGTTTGAAAACGCTGAACTAAATCAGGAGTTTTTCGATAAAGCATTTGGAAAAGATAAAGTAAAGACAGTTGAAGAATTCGAAATTTTAGTGGAAAACGAAATCAAGAATAATTTAAAACGGGAAAGAGAATTTAAATTTTTACTGGATGTAAAGGAAAAGACAATAAATAAACTGGAAATTGAATTACCTGTTGAATTTCTTAAGAAGTGGTTGGCCAGAATAAACGAGGGGAAAGTTGCCAAAGAGGAGATCGACAAGGATTTTGAGAAATTTGAAAAAGACTTAAAGTGGCAACTTATTAAAGATAAAATAATTAAAGAAAATGAAATTAAAGTTACCGAAGATGAGGCTCTCGGTTATGCAAAAAAGGTAACATTGATGCAATTCCAACAGTATGGAATGACAAATATTTCTGACGAACAGTTGGGAAATTATGCCAGGGAACTGCTTAAAAAAGAAGAGGAAAATAAGCGAATATATGAGAAAAAATATGAGGAGAAAGTGATCGAATTCATTAAAGAATTGGTAAAAATTGATCTTGAGGAAGTTACAACTGATGAATTTAACAAGTTGTTTGATAAAAAATAAACTCTGGTTATGCCAATTCCCATTATTGGTAATCTGGAGCTAATCAGTATGTTGATGGGGGCAGAATGTTATAAGTTAAATGTTATAAGTTATATGTTAATTGGTAAACAAATTGTTAAATTGCTTAATTGTTAAATTGTTAATTTATTTTATTTAGCAATAGAACCATTTAACAATTTAGCCATTCATTAAAAATTTTACTAAAAAAACAAGAATTTACGAGGTAATAGCATAATATATGTTTCGTGAAAATCCAGCTTATAGCTTATAACTTATAACCAATAACCTATAACAATTAACAAACGGTCATCCTGAATAAAAAAAAGAGACTCTTTAAAACTGAATGGTTACAATAATTTCATAATTTTGATCTTAAATATTATTTAAAATCTACACAAATGAAATCAAAAGACGATTTTCGGAAATATGCCATTAGTCATATGGGAATAAGCAGTGTTACATTTGACAGCTATGCTTCATTTCACAATAACTACATCTCACCCACCATCATTGAGGAACGACAGTTAAACGTTGCTTCGATGGATGTATTTTCCAGACTGATGATGGACAGGATCATTTTTTTAGGCGTTCCTATTGATGATTACACAGCAAATATCATCCAGGCACAGTTACTATACCTTGATTCTACAGAACCAAACAAGGATATCCAGATATATTTTAATTGCCCGGGAGGATCGGTTCATGCAGGATTGGGTATTTACGATACCATGCAATATATCGGCTCTGAAATCGCCACCATCTGTACAGGCATGGCGGCTTCTATGGGCGCTGTATTATTAACGGCCGGGAAAAAAGGAAAGAGATCTGCCTTAAAGCATTCAAGGATAATGATTCATCAGCCCATGGGAGGAGTACAGGGACCGGCTTCGGATATTGAAATTACCGCGAGGGAAATACTAAAGCTGAGAAAAGAATTGTATAACATAATCGCTGAACATACAGGCAAACCTTTCAAAGAAGTTGAAAAGGACTCAGACCGCGATTACTGGATGACATCGGAAGAAGCAAAAGATTATGGTATGATTGATGAAATATTGTTACGGCAGAAAAAAATATAAAAGTGCCTGAACTATAACCACTTGTTCATCATTTTTTTATATTTGTGGTTTGGAATTTCATACTTAAGCAAGCATTTTTAGTTTATGGACAAACTCTAATTAGTGCTTGCAAGAATACGTATAATGCTTTGTATTTTAGCCATATACAATAATTATTAAGTTTGAATCTTTTATGGCTAAATTGCTAAATTGTTAAATTGTTGTCTCATCATCACTGTTTTTTTAGCAATTTAACAATTCTATGAAAAATTCAACTGTTAAACTATTGCTTATTTCAATGATATTAATAACTTCAGATTTTTCTTGCAAAGACTAATTAGTTTGAAATCATATTAATTCAAATGTCTTCATTATGGATAAATGTTCGTTTTGCGGAAGAGATAAGGGAGAAACCAACCTGCTGATTGCAGGGATTTCCGGACATATATGTGACCATTGTATTGAACAGGCGCACAATATTATTCAGGAAGAAACCCGGAATAAAAGCGATTTTAGTATCGATAAAATTCAACTCCTGAAACCGGTTGAGATTAAAAAGTTTCTGGATCAATACGTGATCGGGCAGGAAAAAGCAAAAAAATACATATCTGTTGCTGTATATAACCATTACAAACGGTTAATGCAAGGTGCCCGGAGAGAAGATGATGATGTGGAAATTGAAAAATCCAACATTATTCTTGTTGGCGAAACGGGAACGGGAAAAACCCTTCTTGCCAGAACCATTGCAAAAATGTTGCATGTTCCCTTTACCATAGTCGATGCCACGGTACTGACGGAAGCCGGATATGTTGGCGAAGACATCGAGAGTTTGTTAACCCGGCTTTTACAAGCAGCGGATTATGACGTGAAAGCAGCAGAGAAAGGAATAGTGTTTATTGATGAAATCGACAAGATTGCCCGAAAGAGTGACAATCCTTCCATAACACGCGACGTTTCCGGTGAGGGTGTACAACAGGGCTTACTGAAGTTACTGGAAGGAGCAATCGTTAATGTCCCGCCCCAGGGAGGAAGAAAACATCCGGAACAGAAAATGATACCCGTCAACACAAAGAATATCCTGTTTATTTGTGGTGGTGCATTCGATGGGATTGAAAAGAAAATCGGAAAACGGTTAAATACGCAGATTATAGGTTTCAGCGCCAGCAGAAAAAGGGATCAGATTAACAAAAACAATTTGTTGCAATATATTGCGCCTCAGGACATTAAGGCATATGGCATGATACCGGAAATTGTCGGAAGACTGCCGGTATTAACTTATTTACAACCCCTTGACAGGCAGGCTTTACGGGATATACTTACTGAACCTAAAAATTCCATCATTAAGCAATACATTAAATTGTTTAAAATGGACAGTATTGAACTGAGCTTTGAAGATGAAGCTCTTAATTATGTTGTAGATAAAGCCATCGAGTTCAAACTGGGGGCAAGAGGGTTGCGTTCCATATGTGAAGCCATGATGATGGATCCAATGTTTGAACTCCCGTCAAAAGAGCAAAAACAATTGACCGTTGATCTTAATTATGCAAGAGAAAAACTTGAACAAATTAACATCAAAATTTTAAAAGCATCATAAAAAAAAGGCGACCGATCCGGCCGCCTTTTTTTATATGAATCGATTTATCCGGGTTTAACCCTTTGTTTCAGCTTAAGAAGAATTTCCCTGGTTTCACCGTCTTTTGTAACCGTTGATTTATTATCACATACTCCATCACCATAGTCGATAACAATGGGGGATTTTTCACCAACTTGAATTTCAATCGAGCCGCTCATAATAAAACGACAACTTGTTGCCCATTCGAGAGCGGTGAGAATATTGCGTGTATAAGATTCTCCCTTGAAATTCGTACCGCTGGCTGAACCTGTAATGAAATAAACGTCATCCCATCGATTCCATGTGTCATCACCATCAACCCACTCCCTGGTCCTGGTAAATTCCCTTGTAATCACGATGGTGTCAGGAGTAGTAATCTTGCCGTTAACCAATTCAATGGTGAAGGTTAAATTACCGTTATTATTTCTGACATTATTGGTAACGGTTTTTGTGCCTTCAACATGAATGCCGTTTATATAATAATTTTCAAGCTCAACGGTCTTTCCCGAACCGGGAGTTCTGTACCGGCCTGTTATAGTAATGATAATTTTGCCTTTACGTGTCTGACCATAAAAGCCTTCACATTCAGTATCGCCATAATCAATAGTTATGACCTTTGGCCACCAGGTGCTGTCAGGATGATCAACAGTTACGGAAGGACATGTATCGGAAACTGTGGCCGATTTTAATCCGCCACCCCAAATCAAGTTATCGATAATACTTATCGCATTGTCAACGGAATTCATAATGTCATCAAAGACCGCTTCGGCAAGAGCATCGTCTTCTGCTTTTGCCACATCCTCGTCTGTGAGACCGGTTTTTACATCATCCTTTTGGCAAGCAATAAAGAAAAAGGATGCTGCTATAACCAAAGAAAGGATATAAATAATTCTTCTTGTTTTCATGGTATTCGGTTTTTGTTAATAAATAATTTTTCTTGATTTCGACTTCTTAGATACATTTTAAATCAAAAGGTTTAATATGCGTTTGTAAACAGTATACGAAAAAGAAAAATTATTGTTTCCTTCCGGTCCATGATTTTCCTTTTCAACCAACTCCCAATCATCATAATTAATGTCAGGGAAAAAAGTGTCGGCTTCAAAAGATTTGTGTACTTTGGTTATATAAAGACGGTCGGCTATTTTAAAAAACTGACGGTAGATCATTCCTCCACCGATAACGAAACATTCTTCATTATCAGGGCATTTTGCAATAGCTTCTTCAATGGAGTATGCCATCACACATCCTTCAATTTTCTCTCCCTCAACATCGCTCAGAACAATATTGGTCCGGTTTGGCAGGGGTCGAATGGGCAAGGATTCAAAAGTGGTTTTCCCCATAATTACAGGATGACCTATGGTTAATCGTTTAAATCTTTTCAGATCATCGGAAATATGCCAAAGTAATTTATTGTTCTTTCCGATCGCGTTATTTTCGGCAATGGCAACAATGATTGAAATGGGCTTCATTTAATGGTTTCCGGTTTTTAGTTTATAGTTTCCGTTTTTGTTTATAATTCGTCAATCGTTTGTTCGTTATTCGCTCCCACAATCCAGGCTCTGGAACCAGCTCATGAAGATTGGCTCTTACTTCGTTCGAGCCAATCGTTCGCTCAAACCTGCTCGTGAGACATTCTGTTCGCTTTGCTCACAGAATGGTTCCAATCATTGTCTTTCCCGCCCGAACTACTGACGTAGTTCAGCCGGGCGGGTATCTTTTAAACGGATATTTTCCCTTTGATATGCGGATGTGCCGTGTAATTTTCAAGAACAAAATCCTCATAAGTAAAATCAAAAATACTTTTTATCTCCTGATTCAGCTTCATGGCAGGTAATTTGAACGGTTCCCTTGACAATTGTTCCTTTACCGGGTCAATGTGGTTCAGGTAAATATGAGCATCCCCAAGGGTATGAACAAAATCTTCAGGGATAAGTCCTGTAACCTGCGCGATCATCATGGTCAGAAGGGAATAGGAAGCAATATTAAAAGGTACTCCCAGGAAGATATCTGCACTCCTTTGGTACAATTGACAGGAAAGTTTACCGTTTGATACATAAAACTGAAATAATACATGGCAGGGCGGCAGGGCCATTTTATCGAGTTCCCCGGGATTCCAGGCGCTTACGATATGTCGTCGCGAACCAGGCTTATTTTGAATTGACTCAATAACCTGACTAATTTGATCGATCTTCCCACCATCCGGAGTTGGCCATGAACGCCACTGGTACCCATAAATATGACCTAAGTCTCCCTTTTCATCAGCCCAATCATCCCAAATGGTTACGTTATTATCGTTTAAATATTTAATATTGGTATCCCCTTTTAAAAACCATAGAAGTTCATGAATGATTGACCGCAGATGCAGCTTTTTAGTGGTCATCGATGGAAAACCATCCGGAAGATGAAACCGCATTTGATATCCAAAGACACTTATTGTACCAGTCCCCGTACGGTCGACCTGTTTTACTCCGTTTTTCATTACATGATCCAGCAAATCAAGATATTGTTTCATCTGAAAAAATGGATTTAAAGTTTTCCTTTTGTGCATTTACCATGGCTTCCGGTGTATAATCTATCGGACCGGTCATACAAGTCATAAATACAGGTTTTAGGCTTTCCGTTTTCTTCTCCCTCAATGGTTATACGCATGACTGTAAAATCTTCCTCTCCCGGATTTAACTTCCATTTTTTAAATAAAAGCCTCGCGGTCAAATCAACTGCAATTGCACTCCCAACTCTGCCTGTGCCTAATATAATTATTTTCTTTTGATTCATGGTAATATTTTTTGGTTATGACTTCCAATTCAAACTAAAATTCAAACCAATGGGTCTAACTCGTCTGACCACTAAGATGTTCAAATTTATTATTATATCTCATTATTAGCATAATATTTTAAATC
>JABUBN010000141.1_pt1 | contig 19061 bp, 10 predicted proteins | sample 7240341 | NCBI WGS metagenome assembly JABUBN01 (sample SAMN07256345, study PRJNA390944) | subsurface metagenome | isolation source: Methane hydrate marine sediment | place: Pacific Ocean: Eastern North Pacific, ODP site | reverse complement strand
CTTAGCTAAAAATCTAGTCTTCCTATCCCCCTATTTTTCCTTATTAATTAAAGAACTGTCTCCTATTATGCTCAGGAAAGCCTTATAACATAAGGGCTTCAAAGGTAGGCTTCGTATTTCGATTATACGGGCGAATTTCGCATCAACCTATGCTTGAACTGCCCCCGCTAATTTAGACACATGAAAGTGTACTTTTTCTTTCGTTCTCTTAGAATCGCTCATTATTTTAACCATCATGGTTAGGCCACCTCTTCCCGGTAACTATATTGACGTTCATATTCCATTGGTGACATGTTTCCCAGTGTGGAGTGAAGCCTGTGACAATTATAAAAAGTTTCGATATATTCAATTATAACCAGTTTAACCTCTTCTCGTGTTTTAAATCTTCTTCCATAGATAATGTCCTTTTTTAGAGTAGAAAAAAAGGATTCCATACAGGCATTATCATAACAATTTCCCTTACGGCTCATGCTCTGCCGGATACAATACTTACCTAATACCTCTTGAAAGGTATAAGCGGCATACTGAGACCCTCTATCAGAATGAAATATTAAACCATCACCCGGATTTTCTCTGCCTACTGCCTGTTCTAATGCTTTTATGGTCAGTTCTTTGGTGATCCTGTCTCCTAATGACCAGCCGACTACTTTTCTCTTGCAAATAAATCTTCAATACCTGATAAATACAGGAAACCTTCATCTGTGGGTATATAGGTTATATCACCAACCCATTTGGTATTTGGCTTATCTGCGGTAAAGTTTTGATTTAATAGATTGGGAGCAACAGGTAAGCGATGGTTAGAATTGGTAGTAGCTTTGTATTTTCTTCTTAGGCGGCTAAATATACCATTCTCTCTCATCAACCTAGCTATCCTATTCTTACCACAGGGGATACCCTCTTTATTTAGTTTAGCTTTTATTCTGCGTATCCCATAAGTTTTATATGATTCTTTATGAATCCTCCGCATTTTTTCTACGAGGATCTTATCCTCCTTTTGGTGCATACTTGCCGGTCTTTTCAGCCAGCCATAATATGAGCTCCTTGATACTTTTAAAACCTGGCACATCTTCACAACGCGAAATGCGGAGCGGTATTTTTTGATAAATTTATAGATCATTTCACGTCCCGACTGAAGATGGCCATAGCTTTTTTTAATATTTTATTTTCCTCTTTTAGATCGATATTATCCCGCATTAATTTTCTTATCTTATCATCTTCAGTTCTTAGGTTGCCTTTACCGGGAAAAGCATCCTTTCCGTATTCACTATATTGTGTAATCCACCTTCTTATCGAGGTGGGGGTCACTCCAATATCTCTTGCTACTTCACTAATCTTCTTTTTACGTTCGGTAACCAGTTTAATAATTTCTTCTTTGTATTCAGGTGTAAATCTTTTCTTTCCCATTAGCTTAACACTTCCTTTCGTGTTATTATTATTAGCAGACTTTCTATGTGTCCAGCTAATCGGGTACAGGTCAATAAGCAATTAACGAGGGTGCTTATCTCTTCAGCAAAACAGCATAATAAGCTCTCTGGTTTTTCGGATGATTCTTTCGATAAGGATGCTTCATGTTTGATACGAATGTATTCTGATGGTAAGGAAAATCATAGAATGGGAATAGACTGTCCATTTACTCAAATAGGGCTCATACGATCGATAGACGAACAAAGCACTTTCCGTTTTGTGATTGGTGAAAAATATACTCTTCCAAGCCTCATCTTTGCAGCCTCCTGTTTTTCCTATGCAAAATACACACAGCCAAATCAAAGGACACTTTCTTTTCACAAAATTCTTTATGAATTTAACTCGCCGGGAATAGCCTTTAAAGTCACAGAAACGGAAGCAGGTTGCATGCTTGATGATGCTGCAAAAAAAATAGAAGGGGTTGAATTTGTTGAATCTATGGGAAATAGGCAACTTCAATTTGATAAAAACCCAGAAGAATTATTTTGGCAAATTCTTTCACAATATTACGAAAAAGAACATGTGAGGGGTATTAAGATATGAAACTTTTGGAATTTGTTTATCCCGATGTTAATGTTACTCGGTCTGTTAATCTTGAGCGTGACAGAGGGTACGAAACGACGCTTAAAGACTATCAGATAACAGGGAAAGGAATTGAGATACTTCGTCGTTTTTCCTCCGCTCTCAATGGGGAAAGAATATCAGCATGGTCGCTTACAGGACCATATGGAATGGGCAAATCTGCATTTGTCAATTTTCTTCTAGCGCTTACTGGGAAAAGGAATTCCTTACAGACAGAATTAACACGAAAAAAATTAGAGAACTTTGATAATAACCTTAAAAAAAGCCTCGTAAAATCCATTGATAAAGTTACAGAGAACAGAGGTTTTTTTCATATCCCAATAACTGCATCATATGAACCAGTGAACTTTTCACTTTCTAAAGGTATTGTTAATGCACTTTTAAACAACTATTTAGAACCACACGAACAAAGATCAATTCAAAAACTTCCAGAATTTCAGCGATTATCGAAACTTGAATATTCAGATACCCAAACAATTATTAAATGCTTATCAATAGTACGGAAAAAAATCGATAGGCCCATCATTATAGTTATAGATGAATTTGGTAAAAATCTTGAATTTATGGCCCATCATCCAGACAAGGGTGATATTTTTATACTACAGCTACTAACAGAGTCATTAGATATTTATCTATGGGTATGTTTACATCAATCATTTGAAGGTTATGCTTTGGGATTAACTGCCCAACAAAGAAAAGAATGGAGTAAAGTCCAAGGAAGATTTGAGGATATATCCTTTATTGAGTCTACATCTCAAATGCTTTCTCTTGTTAGACGTGTGCTTGTGCAACGTCCGAATGTCCAAAATAAAGAATTACTAAAACAATGGGCAGTCTCATTTATTAAATATGCGAAAAAAGAAAAAATCCCTCTTATAAAAAACATGACAGAACAGGAGATTATTGCACTTTATCCAATCCATCCAACTGCTGCAATAGTATTGCCTGAGCTTTGTAGAAGATTTGCACAAAATGATCGTACACTTTTCTCTTTTCTCTGCAGTGGAGATTCGCATGCGTTACCCGAGTTTTTGAAGAATCATGACATTGAGGATAGGCTACCATTCTTAGGAATTAATTATCTTTATGATTATTTCTTCTCAGTCTCGACATCTACCTTTATCAATCGACCAGAAACTCAAAGATGGTTTGAGATTCAAGATATTATTGGCCAATCACACTCACTGTCACCTGTTAAACAAGCGATTCTTAAGACCGTAGGTGTTTTAAATCTAATAGCCAGTCACTTCAGTTTACCTGCAAATCCAAAAGTATTACGATGTGCACTTCAAGAGCCTCTTGGTATTGATAGTGGGGTACTTGATGATGAAATTGCATGTTTATCAAAGAGTATTCTTTTTTTTCGGGAGTATGCGCAAGAATATCGGCTTTGGGAAGGATCTGATTTTGATATAATTGGAGCGATTGAGAAGAAAAGAGCTACACTTGCAACCAAACCTTTAGAAGATACGCTACAAAAATATTGTTATCAAGCTTCCTTAATTGCTTCGCGTCATTCATATAGAACGGGTACAGTGAGAAGGTTTGAAGGGAAATGGATGGATATTTCTGAGGTGGTAAAAGGAAATATTCCATGCCCATCAGAAGGGCATGATGGCCTCATAGTGTATGCATTTGGTAATCAATTTAAGATTAAAAATATTCCAATTGAGTGCCCTGATGGCAGGCCCTTAATTGTTATTTATTGTGCACATAAAAATCAAATAAAAGAAATAGTTCTTGAAGCCGCTGCTGCAAAGGCTATTTTAGATGAATCTCCTGAACTTACCTATGATGGAGTAGCACGAAAGGAAGTTCGATATCGTGTGTATGCAGCGGAAGACCAATTAAGAGAATATATTCACCAGATTTACTCACCAAATTCTGTTGATGCCCGTTGGTATGTTGGCCAAAAAGAACAGAAAATTCACTCCTCTCGTGATTTGTCGTCATTACTATCAGAACTTTGCGATAAAACATATTCCCAGTGCCCTTTAATTAAAAACGAAATGATCAATTATGAAAAACTTTCTAACTCTGCCGCACGTGCAAGACGTGAATTAGCAGAAGCAATGGTTACTCGTGAAAAAAAAGAACAACTCGGGATGACAGGTTATGGGCCTGAGGTGGCGTTATATAGAACTCTATTTCGTTCGACAGGGCTTCATCAAAAAACTAAAGAAGGATGGACATTTGTAAAGCCTGATGAAGATAGTCCTAAACTTCTATCAATGTGGAAGTTGCTGGATGAGATGTTAGATTTATCTCATCATAGTTCTAAGGATATTGCTGTTCGAATTCTTATCGATAAATTGAAACATCCCCCGTTTGGTATGAGAGAGGGAGCAATACCGCTTTTCTTATGTCATTATCTCATTATAAACGCTGATGAGATAGCATTATATCAGGAGGGTGCTTATAAACCGTATTTTGGAGAAGCCGAGATTGCTTTGTTAATTAAACGACCTAATCTTTTTTCTTTAAAACGTTATGTGTCAACAGGAGTTAGAAGAGATGTTGTTCAAGCTTACTTTGAAGTACTCAATACAAAAGTGATTCAAATGGATGATAATTTGCGAAACACATCATTACTAAAAATTATTGCTCCCTTGTTGAAGTTTGTCGATGGGCTTCCACAATATACGCGTCTAACTCGACGGATTTCTCTCTCTGCACAAAAATTACGCGGTGCTCTTGTAAATTCGCGTGAGCCGGTTCAGCTTCTTTTTGAGGACATTCCTGAAGCACTTGGAGTTACGCCAATTAACGATAACGGTGGTGCAGATATTTTGTGGAAAGCAGTACTCAAAAAATCACTTGAAGAAGCACTTCTTGAACTTAATGAAGCCTATGGTTCGCTTAATATTAAAGTAAAAAATATTATTATGGAAGCTTTTGGACGGAAACCAAATTTAAATAATTTTCATTCATTTCGAGTTGAGATACATAAAATGCTTTCCCCTCTTTTACAACCGTGTAACGACGAAGAGCTTACACCAATTATTGGTGCATTAATTAATGAGTGTGATGATGATTCTGAATGGGCGAGGGGAGTTGCAGGTCAACTTGTTAAAAAACCTGTTGATTCATGGCATGATAGTGATATAGAACCTTTCCGGGCTATGTTATTTGATATGTCTGACCGAATTCAATCCTACAAAAAACTTGTTTTAGCAAGTGTAGGGTTTGATGATGCTGAAGCGGCAATTGTTTCGCTGACTCGTTCTGGAGGAAGAGTAAGTCGAAAGTTTATTCAGCTTGATAAAAAAACCCGTTTAAAGCTTCAAAGGAACTATTCCGAAACTTTAAATCAGCCGGAAAAAATCCGAGCAGCTTTATGTTTACTTCTTTCTGAGTCATTTAAGGAGAATAAATAATGAAAAAGAAACAAGAACGACATATTTTGGCATTATCAGGCGGAAAAGATAGTGCTGCTCTTGCAGTGTATATGCGGGAGAAATATCCAGAAATTCCTTTGGAATATGTCTTTATTGATAGCGGATGCGAATTACCTGAGACTTACGCTTATTTGAATAAAATCCGTGCAATTCTCAATATAAAAATCATAGTGATTCGGCCAAAGAGAAATTTTGATTATTGGCTTAAGTATTTTGGCGGTGTCCTACCATCACCAACTAACAGATGGTGTACTCGCCTTCTAAAATTATTGCCCTATAATAAGTGGTTAAAGGATAGTTATTGTAAGGCAAGAATTTTTAGTTATGTTGGACTACGCGCAGATGAAGGAAGAGAAGGTTATAGGCCTAAAAATGAGGATATAAAGCCTATTCATCCGTTTATTAAAGATAATATGACACTGGATGATATTCTTCATATTCTTAAAAATGCTGGTCTAGATCTACCTTCATATTATTCTTGGCGTCAAAGATCCGGTTGTTACTTTTGTTACTTTCAACGTGATAGTGAATGGAAAGGGCTTAAGATAAAACATCCCGATTTATTTGAAAAAGCCTGTAATTATGAAGAGAATCATTCAGATGGTAGAACTTATACTTGGCGAAGCGGTGGTTTTTTAAGAGAACTTGTAATTAATAGTAATAAAGTTCCAATTTTAAAGACAAAACCTAAATATCGTTTAATAGAAAATCTTTCTGATGTCTATAAAAATTACCCCAACGTAGGTTTTTTAACCAAGGAGGAAAGGAATGAGTGAATCAAAAATTATGATAAATCTTGTTTTAGAACAATTACATTTAATTCGTGTTATGAGTATAAAAGGCAATAAATCACCACATAAATTTTTGTTTTTATTAATGTTAGCTAAACTATATGAGGAAGACCCTTATCGGGAAAATCGTTTTTATCTGAATGATGCTCTTGAAAAAAATTTTATTGAAATTTGGCTTAAAAAATACTCAAATACAGATCATAAAAAGATTTTTATTGAATATCCATTTTATCATTTAGTGAATGATAAAATTTGGAATTTAAAAGTCAAGAAAAACAAGGAGAATATTTTTCTAAAATATAAAAATACACCAAACACTAGATTTACTAAACAAAGATTATTAGAAACAATCGATTTTGGGTATCTTAATCAAGATTTTGATTCTTCTCTGAGAAATCATAATTTTCGAAAAATAATTATTAAATGGTTAGATGGTCAAATATCAAATATATCTTATACGTTTCTACCCCTAGAAAAGATGGAGCGAGTACAATTGAAAACTGGGGGTAGTTTGCAACCAAATTCTTTTGTAAATTATTTGAATATGCTTCACGGCAGAGATGCAAACAGTGAGAACCTTGCTGAGTCACTTGCTACTAATCCTTTTACCGGAATGATACATGTATCACATCCACTTACAGAGAAGATTGAAGAGATATTACAAGGTGACCAAAAGCAACATGTGATCCTCACCGGGCACGCAGGTGATGGAAAGACTACAATTGCTGTAGAACTTTTTAAAAGATTTCATAATATTAACCTTGATCAACCGTTGAAAGAAGGTTTATCACGCCGTGAGGACTTGGACTCAAAAAATAAAAAGGTCTCATTAATTAAAGATTTAAGTGAATGGTCTTTAGAAGATCGGATGGGCATTATTGAAGAGATGCTCAAGGATGATGATAATCGCTTCTTTTTAATTTCTAATTCTGGGACATTATTAGATTCTTTTTGCAGTTTTGAGCGAAAAAAGGGGAGAGATTGGACAAATACTGAAAGCGAAATACTTAAAGTGATTGATACTGTTCTACCTCGTCCGTGGATCTTTCATGAAAACAACTTTGTTATCATTAACCTATCGATGGTAGATAATCTTGGTGTAGCAGAGCAAATTTTTAAACGCATAATTAACATAGACCGCTGGGAAACTTGTAAAATGAAGGATTGCCAAAAAATATGCCCAATCTATCGTAATGTGGAGCTGATTAAGCAAAATGAGAAAGTTGTACGGGAGCGTTTATTCTTGGCTTATCGAAGAATGTACGAATATGGAACACGATTTACATTACGCCAATTGACTGCACACTTAGCATATATGATTACTTCGGGGCTTAACTATCAGGACATTGAAAAGATGATGCAGAAGGCTACTCCACCATTAATGAGCAAGTTTATGTTCTTTAATCGGTTTTTTGGTGATACTGGGAAGGAGATAGATACTTCTGCCCGACAATTGCAAGCTCTTAGAGCTATTAGGGGGGAAGATTTTGGAACACGAACCTGTCCAACATGGGAACGACGTCTTTGGATGCAGAGTGAGCACTTAGCATTTAAATTGAAGGCAAAAGGCTGTGTAGATGAATTTGAAAATTTACGGCAATATGGTGCGCAACTCAAGTTTGATGATAATAGCGTGCCACATTTTCAAGCCCGCAATCAGGTGCGCCGAATGCTTTACTTTCTTCATGATTTTGATAAACAAGACAATGACGCATTTATAAAAACTTTTTTAAATTCGTTAATGATTTTAAATTTTTCATCTTGGCAGATTCAATCTGATAAAAATTTATCCTTTGAAGTTAATAAAATAAAAAAACAAATTCTTCACGTTATTCAAGAACACTTTACTGGAGTAAGAGTGCTGGAAGGAATTACCCCTGACCATGATTTATTTATTACTTTAAGTCGGAGATCTAAAAAAGTTCGTCAGAGCGCACAAATAGTATTAGCACATTTTTCAGAGGATGATTTTAATCTTCGCCTTTGTGAAAAAGACAATGGTGTTGGGGGAACCAGACGCGAGCTTATATTTGAAGGACGAAAGGGAAGAGTCGATGCGAATTTGTCTCTTAGTTTACCTTTTTTAGATTACGTCATGATGAGAAATTTTGGAGAGGTAGGACAAAATCTCAAGACTGCTTATGTTGACAGATTGGAAAGTTTTAAAGGAAAATTACTTCGCCAAATAGATTCTATACAAAAAGATGGTATTATGCTCGTACGACTTAGCGCTAATCATACTTTCCGCCGTCAGATTTTTACAGTGCGGAATAACACGTTGGAGGTAATAGATGGTTGAACGATTTCCACCACTTAAAATAGAAAGTTTGAGAAAAGGCGGCGAAGATCGCAATCCTGCTGTACAACTCTTTGGGCGTCGTTTTTTTGCTGACCAAACAGTTCAAGAATTGTTGAGTGAATTTTTACTTGTTGCTTCATCTATCAAACAGATTAATAGCACCAGAATTCCCATAGATCAAGTATTTCCGGATTTTGATTTATTGTACAACTGGCCGGGGGAAATGCCTTTAGAATACGCAGCTAAAGCCAGACTAAATCTCAAGCTTTTTTCTTTTTTGGGTGCTTCGAAATTAGAAACACGCCACAAAAGTCACCAGCAGCACTATCGAAGACTTCTCAATTTACTTAAGAGCCCTGAAAAATTGATAAGGAGCGAATTAATAGATGCCACAGAAGTTCTCCGTACACTGGAAAATCTTTTTCTTGGATTTCAAGGTGTAGGGGGGCAGAGGACATGGTGCACTCAAGCATTCATTCCAATTGCTAGGAATTTTATTGGAGGAGAAAGTATTTGGAAAAAAACACTTGCGACAGCTAAAGATATTACAGATTGGAATGAATCTTTGAATTATTTCGCGTATAATCAACATATTTTTCTTGCGCGAGGTGGAGAACTTCTTTATCTACAAATATGCAATGCTCTTAGACAAGAGGAAGAAACACTCATAAACTGGGCTCAAAAAAATGAGCTCAGTTTTTCAAACCGTGAATCATCTCCGTTAAAACTCCACAACGCCTTGAAGAATGCAATTAATTCTGTTATAGATGCATGTCCGGATACCATAGGTAAATTAGCTGCCTTTATTGATACCGGAATTGAATCAGAAACTGCTAAACTTACCGAATATGATAAAAAATCTGGAGAACCTCGTTTTACACGATGTGGGTGGTGTCCAACCCAGAGTTGGCCTGAAGGTTTTTTATTTGCTGTTGAGATACTGCGAATTTCGGAAGCTGCTATAGATCCGATAGAGCGTTTAGAGCTTATGGAAATAGCCTGTGCGATGCAAGTGCTCCGTAGTCTGTGCGCACAAAGTGCCCGTTATGTTGATTGGATACAAGAACGGAAAAAATACAGTGGTCCATTAAATTATGTGTGGGCAATTTCTGATCCTAATGGACTAAATAATGCATTGAAACAAATTTCTAAGCGTTGTGTAAATAATATTCAGAGAATGATTTATGATGCAGTCCGGCATCCTAACATTAAGTCTGTTTTAGAAGAACAAAAAGCAGATGATGCTGCACATGGGTTGGAGTGGAAAGATCCATACAGAGAAGTGGATACTCGATATGGCCATAAATTATTTCTTACCCTATCTAAAAGAATTGGCTTAATTGTTCCAAAGAGAGGAGCAGGTGCACGATTTATTTTAAATGACAAATTAATCAGGTTTCTTGTGATGTCCGTGATTAGACCTGGTGAACGAATGCGATATAATACTTTTAAAAATTTAATTTTTGCTCACTACGGTATAGCCCTTGATAGAGAGAAGATTGGACAGGCCTGTGAGTGGTGTGGTAACAGAAAACTTTCTACACTTGGCGAAGAATCAGACGCGTGGTTTATTAATATGCTGGAAGCATCTGGTGTACTGTTGCATCTATCAGATGCACATTCATTGGTTGTAAATCCTTTTAAATAAGGGAGATAATAAATTATGATATTTTTTGCAGATTCTGTTTTAAAACATATCCGTAAACAAGTTGAAAGGCATCTACTGCAAGGTGGTGTAAACAATAAGCTTCTTATTATGATGCCGAGCATACCTGCTTCGGCAGCTTGCACGATAGGAAAACAGCTTGAAGGGTATTGCACTGGTCAAGAAGAATTAACATTGCCAATTATCAAGATTTCAAAAGACCTCTACTCTGATTGGAAGAACTCCAATGAACCCAATATTCATCATTGTAGTGAGGAAATTGCCAAAAAAGGGTGGAATGATGCACAAGGGAATCTTACTAGTTATCGAAATTTTTTAAACAAAAAAGATGGTCTTTTAATTGTACTTCTGATAGGTGTAGATAGGGTAACTGATGCTTCGAGTCTTTTAGATTTCCATCATTGTGATTTTAATACAATTTGGGAAGATCTTGACAAAAATTTTTCTTCATGGATAAAACAATTATTCGACAAGTCGTTTATAGGCTTTGAAGAGGAGACAGTTATTCACTTTAACCATATTCTTATTTCACTTATTAATAAAGGTTTATCTGATATTCTTCAAATTAGTACATTGTTGGAAGAACTTAACCTTAGTGCGGCACAGGATGGGAGGGATGCAGAGCAAATATTATTACAAAGTCTTAGTAGATTTGGACTTCCCTTGTTTATTGGATACAAATTTACAAACCAAAAGTCATTCGGCCCCTATATTGATGATGCAATCGCTTTTTTTACTTATAACGCGTTTTTAGAAGAACGATCTCGCAATAAAGCATTAAAGAACATAGAGAATTTTATAGAAGGCAACAGTCTCGGAGATTTATTCCCCCAGAGCGATCGCGAACCCTTTGAGAGTGATGAAGATTTTATAAATGGTATTAAGAATTATATTGAATCTGGAGATGGAAATTTAGGTAAAAAACTGAAGAAATGTGATTTCGTTACTATACGCGATCGTATACTTAATTATAAACCGGAAAAACCGGATAAGGATAATAAACCTACAAAACTCGTTAAAAAATTATCCGGAAGCCCTATCGAAGTTATTCTAACAGCATTATGGAACACCTTTGCAGAATTTAAAAGAATTGCGCCAGAATATGGTAATCATGAACATAAAATTTTAAAAGAAATTCATATCGAATCTGTTCTTTTCAAACATGACTGTAGCGGGGATACTCCTGACCAGCGCAAGGAGAGTGCTCTTGCATATCTTTCTCGGTTATTGGGTGGGCTTGATCTTCTCGTTGAAGAACGTATCGATTTAGAAAAAATTTATACAAATAGAAACCGTATCGAAATCCACTCTACGTTATACCGCGATGATCTGGATTGTCAGTTTGCTAGGACATCAGAGCCATGCCTTCAGTTTTCAGTTACTCTTATTGGAGAAGATTTAGAAAAACCTGTTCAAAAAATGTTTGCCTGGAGATTGCCTGAGATTGAGCCATATCGAATTGCAGATGAAATATTCCAAAGGATTGCACAGGAGATGAAAAATATTGAAGGCTATTGTTTGCCAGTTTTTAACATTCCCTATTTTGAGGAACTTATGCTAGCTAAAGATGACGAAGAAACTTGCCGGGTGCTTTTACAATGCATAGATAATGAAGGAAATTGTATTTTTAATTTGTTAGACGTTTCAGATATTAATAAAAAAGATCCTCTTTTAAAGTATATAAATAAACTAGCAATTCAATATGACGTTTTCATTCAAAAAGCAGCAAAAGATGGACTTCATAGTGTATTTGATGACACATGGGACAAGCTTAGGCAAGCTTACGAACAAGCTTTTGATGCTTACTTAACTAAACCAGAATGTTCAAAAAGCCCTTTAGCAACCTTGTTGTTTCGTTCTTTTCTAATTATTCAGCAACGAAAAGATATCAGTAATCAAATATGGCCATGGGAGCCATATGAAAAAGCAGGGATAATCACTGTGGTTCATCCAGCTTTGTTGGAAATGCTACAATCACAAGCAATATACTTATTTACATGTTTTAATACATTAGTTGTTCGTGAGTTGAAAGCACTTGGATCGAAAAAATTTCAAGATAGCTTGTGGCAGAATTATGTCGACCTTGCGAAAATACAAATGCCTCTTTGTGGTCTTATTAAAAGCGAAAATAGAATATTGGATACGGATATTCGTGGAGGGAACCTTATTTATCGAATCGGAAATATCGAAAATTCAGAAGCATCACTCACTACACGATTATTGCTAAGATATGATGAATTCAATGAAGGCGATATTAGCGATGCCGAAATTTTTCGTCAAACCCGAGAATCAAAGGTTTACTACAATATATTACGAGATTATCGTAAACTCCATCCTCATGCTAATGATGGTTTAAGTCTGGCCATTTATCAGAACAAAGATATTCAACCAATTATCGCTGCAGTAGATCAATATTTGAAAGACATTTGCAACGAAGAAGATAATTCATCAAGAAAATATTTTATGTCAATTAGTGTATTTACAGAATCAGCCGATGATTCAAGTGTTTCTCGATGGATAAATCAATGGAAAGAACGTTGGGAAACATCAGAGGTACAAGAATCACTATCACATTACCAAAAAACAACTATGTCAATTGCTCATAGGATTGTATCTTCAAAAAATAACTATGTACAATTTAAACGAATCGTAAAGCAGGGACTTGAAGTCGATATAGTATTTTTAAGTAACTTTATAGGTGCTGGCATGAGAGGGAATGAATTTGAGGAAGTTGAACCATATGATGTAACTACGCGTATATTAAAATTTCCTATATTGGAAAAATCTTTTTGTGCTATTGGAGATCCTGGTAAAAGTCTGCAGCGTGCACGGATTTTAAGCAATCGTCAATTTAGTCTAACTACCCGTTATTCGGAACTATTGGCTCGGTTGAAGAACCGAGAGACTCTACAGAATACACACCATGTTGTGTTAGGTTTTGGTGATTATTTCCCCTGGCAAGGAGTTATTGATGAACTACACAATCATGCAGAATGGGTTATTTGCATCGATCCAAACATTGACGAAAAGCTAATTGCTCAAAAATCCAATGATTCATCAGAGGCAGAGATGAGAGAAATTATTGGTTTTGGTTCAGGAGTAGGATCACACGGAGAGGATAACTATACTATTTCTACTGAACAGTTTCACCTTTCAGATGTGTTACATAGCTTAACTGCATCAATTGGCGAATTATATACTGGCTGGGCCAATTCCTATAAAGAGGTTGCCCAAAGTATCTTGCGAGAATCTCGCCAATTATCAGGTCTTTCATTGGTAAGAGCAACTGGCCTTGGCGAATACATAAGAGATTTTATGGCTTATGCTCTTACCCGTAAGCTTATTTCTACAGATGAAAATGTAATATGTGACCAACTCGTATCTCTTGATGCATACCAGCATTGGTTTGACTCTGCTGAATCTAAAACTCGGCCTGATCTTCTATGGCTCGTTGCGCGAGTTGGAAGTGATCAGCGAATTCATCTCGACCTGAAACTCATTGAGTGTAAATTAGCAAAGATGTCAGATGTGCATTTAGATAAAGCGCAATTACAGCTCAAAAATGGATTGCAGCATTTAATTGCAGTATTTATGCCGCGCCGTGATGATAATAGCATTGAAGATGATAGGCCTGATCAACGTTATTGGTGGTTACAGCTTCATCGCTTAATTGCAAGTAAAGCAAAAATCATTGGTTATGATCAAGGTAGAGTTTTAACAGCGTTGGAACGTATGGCAGAAGGTGACTATAGTATTAAATGGGGGGCATCTGCAATTACTTATTGGACAGACCAAAAGAAGATTTCACTTTCATTTAATGCGATTTGGCCATTTTCCTTTGAGGGTCAAGAATTGGATATTGGCGTAGTGTATGTAGGAAGTGATTTTGTACGGGATTTATGCACAGCAAGAATTTCTAAAATATTACCTTGGGGTGAAAAGATGATTCGATTTGACTCTGTCATTCAAAAATTAAGGCCAGAAGAAGATAAGGAAAGCGGTGAAAGTGAAACAAAAGAAAAGGATGAATCTGGAAAGAAAGATGTAAGTCGTTTTCCCGAGCCAAGTAAAACTGTTATATCTACTAAACCTGAAATAGTACCTAAAAAGCAAGATGCTAAAATTGATATTGATCTTTCGATTCCGCAAAGAATATTATTAGGTAAAACTATAAATGGGAATAGAGATGTCTATTGGGAATTTGGACATGATGAATTGAATAATCGACATATGCTTATCTTTGGTGCCTCAGGCATGGGGAAGACCTATGCAATCCAATGTCTTCTTTGGGAACTTGGTCGCACGGGAGAAAATTCTTTGGTAGTTGATTACACAAATGGTTTTTTCGATAATCAGTTAGAATCAGAAATAAAGACATTACTTCGACCTGTCCAACATATTATTCAGACTGCAATTGCTCATCCCATTTTTCTGATATAGTTCTAACAATAGGATTTATTGGTCGTCTTGAAATTGAACCTTCTTTTGTAAAAATTCCCCAATGGTTTTTAAGAACTGTAAGCGCTCTATTTTTATCTTTTGATGGTTTTGCGAGAATCTTATCGTAATCAAGAATTCCTTGAAATAATTCATTTGTTAACTGTGAGCATGTATTTGCTGCATTTCCTTTTGATGTAGTAAATCCATCAAAAGGAAATTGTAACACACTCGAATAGATATTATTAAATAATTCTGTTCCTAAACGTTTTAAAAGAATAGATTCCAATTTTTGCTTATGAGGAGTTATATAATGTCTTTTTTTTATCATGCTTTCTATTTGACTTTGTATTAGTTTGTATGTTTTTTCTTTATGCGCACCAATCAGATTACCAAATTTTACACTATCCTCTGGGCTTATGTGCTCCTCTAAAACAGAAAATTCTGCAAATAATTGTCCTAATTTTCCTTCTTCATCATGGAGCAGTATAACTATTATTGGTAATGCTGAAACCTGATGCTTTTCAGTTAAATCTCTAAGTTGCTTTTTAACCTCGCTAGTGACAGTTATTAAATCATGGTTTCGATCAATATAGCAATAAATAACTGAGCCACGTGGTTCATCTGTAGAGACGGCAGCTACCCAACGATCAGCAGATAGTTTAAGATTAGCATCTAACATTTCTAGATTTGATGTTATTTCTTTGTAATACCACTCTCTTGTTGTAATCTTATTCTCTTCTGCAAAATCACAATCAAGATCTTTTAGTAATTCACACCATTCAGCTGCTTTGCGCATAAAAAGTTTTGATTTTCCCTCTTCGTCATAAGTCAAAGATACTTTTTGTCTTATAAAAGATAAAAATTGAGTTCGCGGAACAGTGTCACCTAATATATCAAATGCCTTGAAGATTTCATCCCATTCTATAACGTTATATTCATCTTGAAGCTGGTTGATGATTTGTTTTCCTACAATAGTTGTTAATCCTGATAGTTCGCTTAAAGCTATTATTGCTTCGTCTCGGCTATCTACTTGCATCCCCATCTTTGAAGCTAAAACAACAGCACGTAATATTTTTGTATTATTTTCTAATAGCCGTTCACCATAGCGAGAGAGTACAGAAGTATAGGCAAGAGTAATCGAACCCTGCTGTCCTCCTTCTTCTGAGCCAATTAGCTCTTGTTGTAATTCATCCGTCCAAAGATCAACCGGGGATAAGGTCCAAGTATCAGTTTCTGCTATTTCACAGTTTGAAAACCGCTGAAAAATATCACCAAGCAAAGCTAAAGCAGACCGTTCTTGAAGGTGCTTACCAGAGGCTGTAAGGTGATAAAGAAACCACGTTGAGAATGATGATAAAGGCCAACAACCTTTCCGAATCACATTATGAAATTGTTCATGAGTATTCCATAATTTATGATTACGCGATTGTGGAAACCACTTATTTATGCTTTCGGATATTTTTATTGATTTTTCACGTGCTAATTCATTATTAAACCAAGAATTTATCTTATCTATATCTTGCTTATGTATGAGATTTGCAATGAGAGTCTCTAAATTAATAGATAAATAGACCTTACTTGCTAATTGATAACGTGTGATGTACCGAAGGATATCATTTTTAAACTCAGATGAGATTCTTTGTACATAGGCATTAAGCTCGAACTGTATAAAGCCAATAAAGCAAGCTGTATCAGGATAAGACTGAACGCCCTCATACAGATCTTGAAGTACACCACTACCTGCAATTTGACTTCGGGTTGTTGCAAATTCTATATACCTGCCAAATTCATCAAAAAGAAAGACCAAGGATTGATAAGGTTTATCTTTTCCACAATACTCATTAGAGACTGTAGCAATCAGATCCTTAATAGACTCACCGCCAATGGCTTGTATCGGAATACCATGATCCGTTAAAAATTTATGGACTCGAGAATAAATATGTTCATCCTGTTCCCTAAGTGCATTAAGTACATCTTCAAGATTAGAAATATCACAAAAATCTAATAATTCTTTTTTCAGTGAATCATTTAAGTAACTTAATATTTTTTCAGCATAAATAAAACGAGGCCGTAAATCATCAAGGGGCTTTGTGTCAATATTTTTATCTCTAATTTGCTTGTAAATTTGCCTTGATATCTCAGCGGTTAAATCAAAATTTTGCATACCATTCAATGCTACAACAAGGCATGGCTTATTATGTTCTAAAAGTTTTAATTTTATTTCTTTTCCAATGCTTAAATCTACTTCTTCAATATTTGACAAGATATTTTTAGATATATCAGCGTCAGGCTTACTTAACAGGTTAGCAAGTGTTAGAGCTAAATGAGATTTTCCAGTGCCATAACCTGCAATTGCAAGTGTAAACGGTTGATCTTCTTCACCATAACATCGTTTAATTAAAGAATTCGTAAAGACTGCTGTATCTTGAAGTTGATGACCATGACCAATACCAATATCAGCTTGAGCAACACCATGGTATTGTGGTCCATGAAAAACAAAAGCTTCAGCAGCCTTATGGCTCCTTTGCGTATTATTTAAAAACCAGCTAAGGTCAACAGCTCCATTAAATAACTGATCCCCGCGATAATGTACAATATCTTTTAAAATTTGTGACATTGCTAGCACCTCAAATTAAATCGTTATATATTTTCTTCCACGCTTCATCCGTAACTTTTATTGCCTGTAGCAACCATGGATTCATATAGCGGTCAACTTCAATGATTCCTTTTCTTTGAATTAATTCCAACACTTTATTAGCATCAAAAGTATTCCACCCAGGTATCAAACGCCAGCCAGCCTTATCATCTAATTCTATTACTGAAATCTGATTATTATGCGGGAAATGATCGCCCATAAGTTGCAATATCCATGCACCATAAGCCAAACCAAACTCATCAGAAATTGGTGCTGCTTTTCGATGAATTAAACCGGATTTATCTGATAGAGCGTTACATCTATAAAATGATGCTTCATCCTGGTACATACGAATTAGAGGACCGATTAGGTTAGAGCGATTAATTTGATATATAAGAGCCAAATATTTTGTTAGATCTTCACGTTGAAAGGACACGCCTAATTCATGAGATCCCTTAAAAAAAGTATAATACCAAACATCTGCCCCAAAGATAGGGCTGCAGAGATTAAGATGAGCAATCCATTGAGTAACTCTCTCCTTTAAAAAAGGGTCATTCAATAAAACCGTACGTCCAAAAGATGTTAATTCCGGTTTTTTTATCCCTTTTTTATATCTATTATTCAGCTTCACTAAGCCCATTCCTTTGCAATAATCTAGAATTGAAGGTACCTTACCGCTTGAATTACCCATAGGAATACCTGTTTTAGAAGCAATATCTTGATAATCACCTATACCTCCCGATGCAGCAAAGCGCAGCATAGCATTAATATATTGACGCTCTGGTATAAATGTCTTATGGAAATTTCGTGGTAAACGATAAGTCACTGAATTATTTTTTTTCAAGATTTGATCTATCCTTAAGGGATGTGATTACAATATGGAATGCTTTAAATTCTAAACTACCGGTTGATTCATTCAGGCTAGGACCTAGTGAATAGCACTCACCTTTTTTTAATGCTGCCAATTTTTTGATCCAGGCATCAACTTTTTCATCCGTAAAAATTGCGGCTATCTCTGCATATTTTTTAATTTCGGTATCCGCTGGTCTAAAAAACAATTTATGTGCTGCATTAAATAATCGATCTCTCTCATCTTTTTCTAAGTTGCTCATAATCTGAGTTGCAAGAATTAATGAAAACCCAAATTTACGACCTTCGCGTAATAATTGAGCTAAAGGACTTTCTTCCCGATGATCTAAATTTTGTACTTCATCTAATACCAATACATGTGGGTTATCTTTGCTTCCTTTTCCACGATAGTACCAGTAAAGGTCTATAAGTAAAAATTCTGTAATTAAACGTGCGGCATCTTTTGCAAATCCTGCTAATTGAATGATATGACAATGATGTTCAAAGTCATTAAATATTTTATTCCAACTCTCTTGGTCTTCAGTTCCAAAAGGATTTTGATCAACAAATGGCTGAATCTTACTAATTACGCTTCCTGCAGATGTTCCAGTTACGCCTTTTTGCTCTTGAATTTCTTTGAGACGTGGTATGAGATTATATAATCCCATGCACTTACCAGCATTAAGTTCTAACCATGATTTTATGGCCTGGTATAGAGCAGATTTCTGTTGATCGCCAAAATTATATACTTCTGAAAAAACACCACTTACCCGCTGTGCGGTACTTACAAAACCTTCGGGTGTAAATTCTCCTGCAATATTTACCATTTGTTGTCTAAAGGGATTGATAGCAAGTGGCTCTTTCTGAATAATATGTTGGACAGGTCGAAGTAATGTCTTTATTTCTGATTCTAACTGATTATCGAAAAAACCATTTG
>JABUBN010000140.1_pt1 | contig 19070 bp, 19 predicted proteins | sample 7240341 | NCBI WGS metagenome assembly JABUBN01 (sample SAMN07256345, study PRJNA390944) | subsurface metagenome | isolation source: Methane hydrate marine sediment | place: Pacific Ocean: Eastern North Pacific, ODP site | reverse complement strand
GGGGGTGAGATGTGAGAGCAATTTACCACCCGGAGACAGACACGATTGAGGTGCCGATGGGGCTGATGAAGAGACTGGACCAGCGGGCAGCCAGGGTACAGGTGTTGGTCATGATTTTGGAGATGCTGCTTACCGATATCAGGCTTGAGGAGCTTCGCCGGCGACTGTTATGGCTGTTTACACTACAAAAAGGGGGGGGTGCCGCCCATGAGTTTCATCCGGACTAAGAAATTTAGCAACGGCCGGGTCTACTACTACCTGGTGGAATCCTACCGGGACGACCAGGGGAAGGGCAAACAGCGGGTCCTGAAGTACCTGGGGAAAAATCCGAACTGCCTTAACCCGGCACGTAGGGGCAACCCAGCTGCGGCTTCCATGGCCGGTTAGTTTTAATAGCCCTGCGGACTGTCCTCCTGTCATGGTGGAACTCTCGCGCTATCTGCTTGATGCTCTTTTCTTCCGTAAAGTACGCATGTCTAATCCGTTCGTCTCTTTCTTTTGGCAGCCAGTTCCGGCGCAAAGGCAGCCGCCGGCCGCCCAGGACTCGCAGGATGGTGCGGTCAGTTCTCCCCATAGCTACGGCAATTTTATGCACGCACATATCCTCACGATAGAGTTGCAGAATCCGTTTCCTCTCCCAAGCAGAGACTCGGCAATTCAGCTCCGGGTAAAGCAGCTTTCTCAGCTGCTTTACCCGGTAGGCCTGGTCTGCGCCGCTGAGTTTTTCCCCATTCAGTATCTTATGCCCGATTCCTATAAGTCTCTCAGACAGAGTGGCGAGTGTCGCTATTGAGTCCAGGCGGGCATCCAGGTCGCCATCGTGAGAAACCAACCACGTCCCCCCTGCCCATTCTCCTCCGTCGCTCTCTTCGATATGCCGGAGCCCCCACGCTTTGGATTTCCTGGCAAAGTAGTCGTTTCTCCGGTTTACGGCGACTTTATTTAGGTAGTTCCTCCCTCTTGAAGAAAGATTGTCCACGTCTATGCCCACCTGGTTGCCGTATTTCTCAACTGTTCGCATTAACTTGAGGACTATCTCCTGTTCTACATCATCCCTGTCTATCGGTGGGACGTGATATATAACAGTCCAATGCGCTATCTCTATAAGGGGGCGCAGTCCATCCATCTGGTGCCGGTGTTCATAGAGCCAAGACATACTATCACCTCCCTTCCACAAAAAGAGGGGAGTGGTGCTTGCTTACACCACCCCCCTGAAAGTTTCTGTTAATAGACAAAAGACACCCCCTTGCGGGAAGTGCCTTACTAAAAAAGCGGTTAAAAGACAAAAGACACCCCCTTGCGGGAAGTGTCTTTTGCGTTTTTAGCCTCAATAAGCTAGATAGTGCCTGACCGCTTCCATTATTATTACCCTGATATGTTCTTCAACTCTGACAGGTAAACGCTTCCCATAGCGGATAGCTTTACGCCTCTTTGACTTGCTGACTTCTCTGAACGCCTCTGACAGGTCAATATATAGTCTCACATAGCTAGAGGACATTCTAACCTTAACGAAAGGTGTTAAAGTTACTCCGCTTACCGCTTGCCCGTCAAAGTAGTATAGAGGCTGAGTTTGAGCGTATATGTCTCTTGAGATTGCACTAAACTGACCTCTTAACGGATAACTACGCTCTCCGAGACTGTGCATAGCTTTCAATTCAGCTTCCCAAAGGGCTTGGCTCAATTCCCTATCTGATTGTTGCCAGTCCTGAATTAAGCCCTCAATAAAGTTCGTATAGTGATGTTCAGGATAAAGACAGTTTTTATGTCCAAAGACACAAAAACCACCACTTGACAGGAATAGCTGAATTAAGGCATTTTTGCGGTCAGGGGTTGCCCATTTAGGCTGAATTGTTGCGGTTGCCATAATAGCCCCCCTTTCACTTATTTCAGAGCCTAATAGGTAGGGGGGACTTGCTCCCGATTGCTAGGCTGGCACAGCCTCTTTTTGCTTTATTTCCGCAGGGGCTTCCACTTTTTCCGCTTGGGCTTCTCGCATAACTTCCTCAATCTGAAGCTGAACCGCCTTGCTCAATTCAGCTTCGTCTTTGTCTTTTATTGGCTGACCTGACTTGATAGCCAAAGCTACCAAGTTGGAGTATTCGTTTCTGCGAGTAGAAGCGACATTTTCAGCGTATTGGTTCAGGTTAGCCACAAAGTTCTCACGAATGAGGCTGACGGTGTCTGAGATAGGCTTGGCAACTTTAGTAACAGGTCTGCCAGTTCTGCCAAACCTAACAGAGCCGTCTTTGTCATACGATAAGCGGATAGGACACCCAAGAGCGTCTAACGGGATAGCGGTTTCTCCCATTAGGTTTGTTGCGGTCAGAAAGGGCAACCAAGTTTGCTCAAGGTCAACACTCCAGACCTTGCGACCTCTAGGACTTTTTGAGGTCGGCATTAACAGGCTTTTGATGTAGTTGGGGGTTGCGGTATTACCCATAGTTTATCAGTCTCCCTCAAGGGATAGCCCCCCCGACCTGTTAGGCTCTGAAACTATGACAGTCAGGCTCGGTGCTTTCAGCCTCAAGCTAGTCGTGCCAGCGTGCCTATTCACTCCCCTGCTTTACGCTTGAGGCTGTGAGGTCGTGAGTTAGCCTCAAGTTGACTGTATTTGTTAAAGTGCCATAGTGTTTACGCTATATTATAGGCATTACAATATGATAATGTCAAGAGTAAAATCAACTTTTTTTTCAACAACCATCAACCCGATAAAAATCGTTATATCTACACGGACTGACGCAGGGGAAATTGACGAAGAAGGCGGTGATGATAATTGACGATGGTGCTTGACAATGAAGGCGGTTTCAGCTATGATTATTCATCAGTTCATCATTCATCACTTATCAAACGGGGCGAGCAAATCGCCCCGTTTTATTTATGAAAAGGGGGAAAACAAAATGGCAGGTAAAGGTTATAACCCGGCCAGCCCTGAGATAAAGGAGAAGGCCAGGGCAATGCGTAAGGAAGGCCAGAGTGTTGAGAGCATAGCTGTTGACCTGGGCGTAAGCACCGGCAGCGTCTCCGGGTGGTGCCGCGATATACCTGCCAGAGGCGCTCAGGTCAAAAAAGAGGCGCCTTCAGGGCGGCGTGAAAGCAAAGATATTATGGAAGCTACTGCCGGCGCCAAACTGGATACTGAAACAGTTGACCTGGCGAACCGGGTCCGCAAAGCCAGGCTTCAAGCGGAGCTGGACGACATCGATAACAGGAAGCAGCAGCGCCAGGAGCTAGACGATATGAGGTTACGGGAGAGAAAATTGCTCCTCCAGCTCGATGAGACAAGGCTAGGAGCCAGCAAGGGCGATTCCTCCGTAGTGGCGGACCTGAACCAGCTCCGTAGTGAGCTAGCTGAATTGAGGGAAGCCAGACACCAGGCAGAGATACGGCAAATTGAGGACCGGCATGTCTCTGAAGTGCACCGGCTGGAGCAACAGATAGCAAGTGTCGGGGGCCGGACCGGACTCTCCGAGTTTGATATCATGTCTCGGATTCTGGACAAGGGTGAAAACCTGGCCGTGATGGTCACCGATAAGGTGGACCGGCTGGTGAAGGGCAGCCAGGGCGACAAGCAGCTCCTGACGGCCCTCAAGTTGGGGTTGTCTCCTCCGGAGTATGCCCTGCTGCTGCAGGGCAATGACGAGATTCCCAGCAAGGAAGACTGGGAGCTGCAGCGCCATTATCGTGCTCACCGGGCCGGGGTGAAATTTGAAGAAGCAGAGCCTGGAGAGTATGAGGCGCTGGTGGATATGCTTCAGCAGCGCAACCGGCAATGGCAGGCGGTGATGGACAAGGCGACCCGGGCCATGGGGCAAGGCGGCAGCCAGGTTGTCAAGACGAGCAAGGCGGGTAAAGCGCCAGCTCCTGGAGAGCCTGAGCCGGTGGTGCTGAAGGCTGAGAGCAAGATGGTCAAGTGTCAAAGGTGTGGCACTACCTTCGACGTGGACCTGAATGAGGCTAGGCAGTATGCAGCCCGGGGCAAGAAGCTATTCGTTAATTGCCCGAAGTGCGACTTTTTGCTGGAGATAACAGGAGAAATGATACCGGAGCTGAAGGCTGAGATCGTCACAAAGCCGGCTTGCTTTGTCGCTGGACAGGACGGTCATTGCAATAGTGAGATGAGAAATTCCGAGCAGTGTATCAACTGCCATTGGTTTCGCACCTCTTTGCCCTCTTTGGTTTATGACTAAGGCATTTCATTCAAAAATTGAGGTGGTGAGGGCTTACCCGGGGCGCCGCCGGTAAACCTGTCACGAGCCAGGGGGGAGGTGGGTTCCCGCTGGTTCTGTAACCTCGCCGTCTGATGTGCTGACAGGATAGCGTAATTCAGGTCGCGGTGCCCCGGGGGAATTAATGCAAAGTTTGAGGGACAAGGCCAGGGAGCTGGTGGGAATCGCCGAGGGGGAGATCCAGAAAAAAGAGGCCACGATACTAGCCTTGCGCAAAGAGCTGGAAAAGACCAGGGAAGAGGGGGCAGCTGTCAAGGCCCAACAACGGGCTGCCCGGTCGGAAAAGTGCACGGGCTGTATTTATAAACTAGCTGCCCTACGGGGTTTAGATAAAGAGGGAGCCGGCAAAAAGGCGGACTCGATTCGAGGGGGTGTATAGGTTATGGATATCGGGGCTTTTCTCTTCAAGGAAGACGATGCGGGCCGGCCGTTTCCTACCTTGGCGGTGGGGACCAGCGGCATTCTGCTGCAAACGCCGGCAGGTAACAAGGACGTGGTGTATGTGGCCACCACCAAAGATGGCCTGGAGCAGCCCGAAAACAGGTACATGCTGCTCCCTGGCGCCCAGGCAATAAGGGTTTATCCCACGGCCAACCTGGATGAGTTATTCGGGTCCGGTAAAAAAGGCGACCTGGTGCAGTACTGGGGCTAGGCACGGACTTTAATAAAGGCAGCCACTTGACAGGTCTCCAGGAGTTTATGTTAAACTAGTCCAATGGGTTGGCGAAAGTCAGTGGAAATCAAGCGAGGGATGGTTGTCATCGGCAAGGGGAAAAGCCGCTGTGGGGGCATCGCCAAGACCGATGAATACGAGGACCCAGACCAGTGGAAGGTTCAAGAGGAATACTGGCGGGGTTATCCCCGCCCCAATCACCGGTTAAAGGGCCGGCAGACGCTCGTTGATATCATCCCGATTCAGCGGACTCCAGATGGCATAAAACCCGGGGGACGCAAACTCTACACCTACCCCCGAGAACAATTATCCCCCCTTAATCCAGAAGAAAGTAAATGTTTCCTCAACAATTTGCCTAAAAAAAGGTTGACAAACCAGCCACTTAGTGTAAACACTTGACAACCCCCCCCCCCCGAGGTTGTGCTAAAATCAATTATCTGAATAGAGTTTTAATCTTTCTCTTTTCAGGTGGCCGATTCCAAGAAGCCGGTTTTCGGCCACGCTAACCGGCTTCTTGGTTTTCTAGACCTTGGCAAACCAACCCCATAGTGTATACACACTTGACAAGCCAACCCCATAGTGTTAATATAAGATAATCATTACTGGTAATTCGTCAGTGGAGGCGAAGGTCAAGGCAACTTGACCAGGTAATGGGAGGGAAAGGTAGTAAGGCCGGCAAGGGGCGTCACCTCAGCCGGCTTTACTCATTCCGGGACCTTGACAAATTGAGCACTTTAGTTTTATAGTGGAGCTGAGGTGACGCAATGAGAATAAGACAAAATCAAGCAGCCTCAAGGCACAACACCTTGAGGCTATTATGTTAAACCGGCAAGGCACTCAGAGTAAAAAAGGGGCGGGCAACTGTCCCTTTTTTGTTAGGCCCATACCTGATCTGTCAGCAGCCGCCTTACGCCAGAAGAAGCATAAGGAAGTGGCCCTGTGGCATCGGCTCAGGGCTTTTGACCAGTCCGGTACCGGTGTATTAAGCCACGAGCTGGCCATACAAGGCCTGGTTGAAACCTTTGGTTACAGCCGGCGGACGGCTTACAGGCACCTGCAGCTAGCTGAAGGTCGTTTATGGCACCGGAGCATCCACAGGACAGGCCCTGTAATTGAAATTTACGGGCTTAAAAGAGCCTGTGAATACTTAGGCACCTGTCTTAACCAGGCGGACCGGCACTTCAGGGAGATGCCGACTAGCCAGTTCCAGTTGGGCCAGGAGAGGGCTCAGCTCTATGCTTCAACATTCAAGCCAAAAGGAATCAGGGCCAATCCTATCAGCCGGCAGAGCGTCGAGAGCTATACCGGGGTTGAAAAGCGCCAGCAGCTCCGCTATGAGAGAGAGACCGGGGTCAGGAAAACTAACACTCACGGCGTTTGCCAGTTTACCGATAAGAATGGCAGGACCCGGGTAGTACCCGAGAGGCGGCTCATAGTCACTAAGACTAAGCAGTACGAGGTTAACAACCGGACGCCCAACATCTACCACAGCCAGGCCGGGGCAAGTAATAAGGGTATGCTCAAGAGAGTAGGCTCCCAGTTGAGAGGGTCTTTAACACCCGATGAGGCTATTCCCACCAGGAGATACTTTAAGGGGCAGAAATCCTTACTACGAGCCGTCAGAGAGCACTTCAGGAAGGAGCACTACCTCCCCTTTGAGGGATACAGACTACTCCGCAACAGCGATAGACTGTTTAAGGGGAGAATAGAGTGGTGCCGAGAGGTGGTTTGTATCTAGTGCCAATTTTGTCACCCCTATACCCGATAGGGTATATAGCCGCCCTCTTCCCTACCCTTACTCCGGTAATCTGGAGCAGCGGGCAGGGCGAAGTCCCAACTGCAAAATTTTTGCGCGGCGTTGATATCTCATAGTCGGCCAACAGTCAACAGAAACAATGAGGCTCTATAGACAAAATCCTGGCGCCGGTCCGCCCCATGGCCGGGGAACTGCCGGCAGAAATATCACCCCGGGCTTCTTCTATTGGGTAAGCTTACCCACTTATTATGGGGAGAAGTCCTGGGTCGTGACCCAGGACTTCTTTTTCACCACTCCTTTCCGATAGTCGTCAACGTACGTTGACGACTCTGCCCTGGGGACCTTGAGCAAGTCCCGGGGCAAGTCATTAAATTAGGGGCGGCCGCCCCTATCTTATATATATAAGCCGCTCCATGGCCGCGGCCGAGCCGGCCAAGAATAATGACGCCACCAAATAGAAATCTGGGCAAGTAGCCGGGGCGGTGCGACCGATAGCACTCATTTAACTGAGGCTGTGGGTCAGGAACCCTCAGCTCCGGCCAGCGGCTGCCAGTGTGTTTCACGCGTGAAACGACTCCGGCGGTCCACCGGGTTAAACTGGCGCCGGCAGCCCGCTAAAAAGCGAGCTTCAGCGAGAAAACAGGGTATTCCGAGAGTTAGAACATATGTCTCAGGCGTACTATAACTATTATGCAAGTATTTCTTAAGAAATATCCGGGCGCCCAGGGAATAGTACCATATCTATCATTCTGCATATTTCTACCAGTTTTATGCTCATCATCACTCGTGCCATTATGCCATTATTCACCGGGTAAACCAAGTACTGATAAGATTACTAGGGGCTAGTAAATTTACCAGTGTCATCCGGGCGCCAAGGGACTGGTGCTAATGTTCCGCTAAATTTAGCGGAACATAAACCCTCACATCCGGGCGCCCAGGGTGGTTTATATTGCCACGCTCGTATTCGGCTTTATTGCCGTATCACCCTTTTGGGCAAGAATGGCGTAGCTAGGGTGGGCAAGAATAGTTTCATCCTGGCGCCCAGGGACTTTATACTTCAGACCTCTTACCAGCACCCTCTACTTCCCCCTTAAATATCCCTAACTTAATCCTTTTACCCTCTTAACAGGCAATTTAAAAATACTAAAAGGCAAGTTATAAGTGCTTGACAAGCAAATTATACGGTAAATATTTTTGCTAAACCCCTTGACAAAAGTGTTATTCTCTGCTATGTTCATATTGTATTGCTATGGTAACTCCGATGAATGAAAAGCCTATTAGAAAGCCCCGCAATGTGTTGATAGACCCAGAGGCTCTGCATAAAGCTCGAGTAGAGGCCCTGCGTCAAAAAAAGAAATTGGGGGAATGGCTTGAAGAGGCAATAGACGAGAAGATTGAGAGAGAGGAAAAGAAGGTTAAATAGAAAAGACCTGCGGGAGCAGGTCTTTCTGGGGTAATAAGTCGGGAATGATTTTGAGTTATTGTTATTCTAAAGCAATTCACAAAATAAGTCAAGCAAGAGGGCTCAGAGACCCCGAGTGCGGGTGTACCTTTGAGCCCTTTGTTTTTATTGAGTGTAGGCGGGCAATGCCAGGGGAGACCAGGGCGAACGTGCTGGAGCTGGTGCCCCTCCCGTTGCTGCCCTGGGTATAATCGGGCAAGTGGCATCCCGCCTGCCAATTCCAATTAATCAGATAATTAGCAGCTAAAAGGAAGCTTGTTGGCTAACTGAAATGACTGTAGGAGGTGATGCCCATAGAAGTAAATGAGGTGGTGGAGGAGGAAACATAAGTAAATAAAGGAGTACTAAGTTGAAAAAGAAAATCTGGTTGATACCATTAGCGTTATTGTTAACTGTGAGCTTGCTTGCCTGTGCAGCTCCTGCACCCGCACCAGCTCCGGTCCCTGCACCCGCCCCGGCTCCGGCTCCTGCCCCGGCTCCTGCCCCCGCACCCGCCCCGGCGCCAGCCCCGGCTCCTGCTCCGGCTCCGGCACCTGCTCCAACACCAGCGCCGGAAGCAGAGGTGATTAAGTGGCGTTTCCAGCCTGTATTTAGCTCTGGACACGCTGACTGGGAGATACTGGAAGAGGTCTGCGACGATGTCTGGACTGCATCCAACCATCGGCTAAAGATAGAGCTCTACCCCAATGGGACTTTTGCCGGCAGCATGGAAGCTTTTCAGGCTTGTGGCGAAGGTGTTTTTGAGGTGCACATGAGTTGGCCGGTGTATCTCCGAGGGGTTGACTTTGGATTTCAGGCGATTGGTAGCGGAAACATGGACATGGAGGCAATAGACAAGTATGTATGGCTGTATGAGGCTGGAGGCTGGGACATCGTAGAGAAGGCCTTTAAAGGAATAAACCTGCAATTCATTGCTGCTGCAATCTGGGGAACTGAGGTTATGAATTCCAATAAACCAATCTACGAGCTTGAAGACCTTAAAGGGCTGAAGTTTCGAACCTCAGACCCACGTCTATGTGAGAAACACGGCATAGCTGCCATTACACTTCCCCTGGAGGAGGTGTTTACCGCCCTGGCAACAGGCGCCGTGGATGTGGTCGAATTCGGTCACCTCGATTTCAACGAGGGCATCGGGGTAACTGAGGTTACTGGCTATAGCATCTATCCCGATTGGTGGAACGTTCAGAACCTCACCGCCGTTGTCGTCAACCAGGGTGCTTGGAATGACTTGCCGGAGGACCTGCAGAAAATTGTTGAGATGTGCTTTAAGGGTATGGAGCTTCACCACTATACCAAGACCCAATATAGAAGTGCCGTACTCCAGAAGGAAATGCAGGAAGAGGGCACCATGGAATTCATAAGAATGGAGCCAGGGGGGTTTGCTGCCATGAGAGAAAGTATGCGGGAGATAGAACAGAGTGATATAGAAGAGCATGGCGGACTTACCCGTGAGGTGTACGATTCCTACTATGAGTTCAAGGACACCTGGTTTCCTTACAAACAGACGGCCCGATGGTGGGGGTGGGACGTGACTCCAGAGCAGGCAGAGTGATATGCGCTCTAAAAGTAGCGGAGTATTATAGCGGCCCACGAATAGTAAGGAGGCTGATGAGGAATAAGAGCACGCATCAGCCTCCTTAGCAAAGTTAATATTGCCGTCTTCCTATTGTATGATTTGTTGGCGGATCACGATGGATAGATTAGCAAAAGCACTGAAGGTTATTGACGCACTTAGCGAACACACAGGAAAACTGTTCAGTTTTCTAGTGCTTGCCATGGTGTTTTTCGAAGTACTGGAGACGATAGCGAGATATGGTTTTAGTGCTCCGACTACTTGGAGCTGGGAGCTGGTCACGCTACTCTACGGAGCGCTTTTCATAATGGGAGGAGCATGGGTGCTTCAAACAGAGGGGCACGTTCGCACAGATTTCCTATACAGACACCTCTCGCCCAAAGCGAAAGCTTATCTGGACTTGGTTCTCTTTACCACCATCTTCTTTACTTTTGCTGGGGTCATGATATGGCAAGCGGGGAGATCTGCAGTGTGGGCATTGCAGGTAAACGAGAAGACTTTTACCATGTGGGCGCCGCCTTTCTATCCTTTCAGAATGTTGTTAGTGGTGGCATTTGCCTTGCTGGGAGTTCAAGGATTGGCTAAATGGATTCGCGACTTAGTTTTTGTTACCACAGGTAGAAAGATATGACACCTGAACAAGTGGCTATCATCATGCTTGCCGCCTTTCTCATATTGATCTTGACGGGGTTTCCGCTTGCATTTGTACTGGGTGGTCTGGCGATAATCTTCGGAGTTACTCTATGGGGTAGTCTAGATGTCGTGCGTATGTTTAGTCGGACAACTAGCACCTTAATGACTAGTATCGTCTATGTGTGTACTCCCCTGTTTATCTTTATGGGTGCGGTGCTCCAACGCTCCGGTGCTGCCGAGGCGGTTTTCGACGCCCTGTATATAGTTCTTGGGAGGCTGAAAGCTGGCTTGGCAATAAGCACGGTTGTCATTTGCACCTTTTTTGCTGCAGCAACAGGTATAATTGGAGCTTCCATCACTGTCATGGGTTTGCTGGCATTGCCTGCCATGCTTAAGCATCAGTACAACAGGAATTTGACAACAGGGACAATCATGGCCGCGGGCTGCCTAGGCACCATAATCCCTCCAAGTATAATATTGATAATATATGGAGCTGAGGCTCAGGTGTCAATAGCAGGGCTATTCATAGGAGGAATTGGTCCGGGACTTGTCCTGTCGGGTCTGTATATAGCGTATATCGTCATCAGATCTATCCTGAACCCGGAAATGGCCCCGCCGATTTCGCGTGAAGAGGCAAGCAAGTATACTGCTAGGCAAAAATTGCGTATGACGGCGATCTCAGTGGTACCCACTTTATTTCTAATCTTTGCGGTTTTGGGTACTATTTTCCTTGGAGTGGCTACCCCCACCGAGGCTGCTGGCCTCGGCTCCTTTGGCGCTATACTTCTCTCCATTGCATATCGCAGGTTTAACTGGGGAATGCTAAGGGACTCCTGCTACCAGTGCATGAAAATAACAGCCATGGTTATGTGGATTATATTATGCGCCAAAATGTTTACCTCTATCTTTCTAGGCCTCGGAGGTGGTGAGGTAATATCTAACTTAGTGCTTGGGCTCGAGCTGGGCCGATGGCAGACACTCGGTTTCATATTGTTCATTATCCTCATCATGGGGATGTTTATAGATTGCTATGGGATTTTGCTCATAGGCATCCCCCTCTTCTGCCCCATAGTCAATTCACTGGGATTTGACCCTCTATGGTTTGGGCTCATGTTCGCTATCATGATTCAGGCATCCTATCTAACGCCTCCTTTTGCTTACGCAGTTTTCTATCTGCAGGGTGTTTCTCCGCCGGAGGCAGGGATAAATACGGGTGAGCTATATAAGGCAGTACTCCCCTTTATTGTCCTCCAGCTTATCGGGCTAGTTATATGTGCTCGTTTTCCCGAGATAATGACATGGCTGCCGAGTTTGATGTGGAAATAAAAAAGGATTTCGATTAAGGAGGGGGGGGATGTTTAATCTTAATGAAATAAGCAAGGCTATAGTGGAAGGAAATAGAGACGTAGTTTTGGAGCTGACTAGAGCGGCTCTGGGTGCCAATGTCCCAGCCAAGGAAATCTTAGATAATGGCCTTGTTCCTGGACTTATGGAGGTAGGTAACCTGTTTGAAGCAGGGGAGTACTTCCTGCCCGAGTTGCTGGTATCGGGAGAGGCTGCATCGGGAGCAGTAGGGCTCTTGGAACCGGTATTAAGCAAAGCGGATACACCTGCCGCGGGTAAATATTTGATAGGGACGGTGCAAGGCGATGTGCACGACGTTGGGAAAAACATTGTAATTATGATGCTGAAAGGAAATGGATGGCAGGTAACAGACTTGGGAGTTGATGTTTCTCCGGAGGAATTTTGCTCAGCAGTGGGCAAAGGCGATTTCGATATCCTTGGGATGTCATCCCTATTGACCACGACAATGCCTGATACAGTCAAGACAATTGAGACCTTAAAAACTGCCGGGTTACGAGATAAGGTTAAGATAATGGTTGGCGGGGCGCCAATAACACAAGAGTGGGCTGATAAGATTGGGGCTGATGGTTATGCCCCTGACGCATCCGCAGCTGTTAAGGTAGCCATGGCTATCGTAGGCAAAAAGGAGGGAGCGTGAAAAGACTTACGGGTCTGGAGCGGATACTCAAAACAGTTAAGCACCAAGCGCCGGATAGGGTTCCTCACTTTGAACTTCTGATCGACAAAAAGGTGAGAGATGCCATAATGCATGATACCAATGCTTCCTATGCGGACTTCATTGAACATATGGATATAGATGCCATCATGGTTTTCGATAAGACGATGACCTGGAGCTATGAGACCTTAGATGCTGCTAAGGGGATTAAGCGAGACCAATGGGGCGGAATCATCCATTTCACGACAACTGACTTGGGCCACCCTATGGAGCCAGCGTTCAAATCGGAGAAGGATCTTGATACTTATGTGCCACCTGACCCGGATCTGGACTGGAGATATGATGAGCTAAGACGCTTGGTGAAAAGGTTCAAAGGTGAGAGAGCAGTTATTGCCCACTGTACTGACGTTTTTGATATAGCCAAGGAGTGTTTACTTGGCGATGTTACATATTTCAAGTCTATGATAAAAAATCCTGAAGTCATAGATCGCGTGAACGAAATTGTTACTAACTACGAACTGCGCTTCTTCAAAAATTGCCTTGAGGTAGGCGCCGATATGGTCTTCGTCAGCGGGGATTGGGCAATGACAAAGGGACCAATGGTGTCTCGTGAATTTACCAAAAGGTTCATAGCGCCTCCTCTCCAAAGGATCACTGAACTTGCTCACAGCCGAGGTGTACCATGTTTTAAGCACACTGACGGAAATATATGGCCTATTTACGATATAATCATTGATACTGGCGTAGATGGGCTACATCCAATAGATCCAATGGCAGGCATGGATATGGCTGAGGCCAAAGCTGTGTTTGGTGATAAGGTTTGCTTATGCGGGAATGTCAGCTGTGCTTTCAGCCTGGTCACAGGAAGTACTGAGGAAGTACGGCAAGAGACGAAGGAGGTCATAAGAAAGGCCGGTAAGGGAGGCGGGCTTATCTGCATGTCCAGCAATTCGATTCATTCTGGTGTCAAGCCAGAAAACTACGTGGCTATGATCGAGACCATTAAAGAGTATGGCAAATACCCCCTTGAAGACCACTTCGATAACTTGGTCATGCCAGGGAGTGATGCTGTCTGAGGTGGAAGGAAAACTCTAGGGCGGGCTCTGCCAGGGGAGATCAGGGTGAACGTGCTGGCGCTGGTGCCCCTCCCGTTGCAGCCCTGGGCATAATCGGGCAAGTGGCATCCCGCCTGGCAATTAATATGGACAAGATAAATAGCGGCGGAAAGCCGAGGAGACTGTGAAGGGCTGGGTATGCCGGCACCAGGGCCAGTAGTTCTAGAGCCAACGCCAACAGCGCCACCCCGGGGGGGCTTGACAGGTGTATACACTATGAAGTAGAATTGTATACACTATGGCGAAAGGCAGAAGCACCACAGTCCTTTCAGCCCGGGTGCCGGATAGTGTCGGCGACCGGGTGAAGGCTTTGGCTGACAAGGCAGGGCTGACAACCTCGGAGTGGTGCAAGGCAGCGCTTACCCGGGCTGCCGGGCTGCTGCCAGGTGACCAGGTGAGGTCACATCACAAAAAGCCTGTTTACACTACGAAAAGGGGTAAAGTCCAATGAAGATCTGGAGATGGATGTGCCGGCATGCCGAGGGGTTGGTGCTGAGTAGCTATTTGCTCCTGCTGGCTATCTTTATTCTTTTTGAAGAGGGGCTGCTGCCATAAAAGCCTGTATACACTATAAAAGGGGGTGAGATGTGAGAGCAATTTACCACCCGGAGACAGACACGATTGAGGTGCCGATGGGGCTGATGAAGAGACTGGACCAGCGGGCAGCCAGGGTACAGGTGTTGGTCATGATTTTGGAGATGCTGCTTACCGATATCAGGCTTGAGGAGCTTCGCCGGCGACTGTTATGGCTGTTTACACTACAAAAAGGGGGGGGTGCCGCCCATGAGTTTCATCCGGACTAAGAAATTTAGCAACGGCCGGGTCTACTACTACCTGGTGGAATCCTACCGGGACGACCAGGGGAAGGGCAAACAGCGGGTCCTGAAGTACCTGGGGAAAAATCCGAACTGCCTTAACCCGGCACGTAGGGGCAACCCAGCTGCGGCTTCCATGGCCGGTTAGTTTTAATAGCCCTGCGGACTGTCCTCCTGTCATGGTGGAACTCTCGCGCTATCTGCTTGATGCTCTTTTCTTCCGTAAAGTACGCATGTCTAATCCGTTCGTCTCTTTCTTTTGGCAGCCAGTTCCGGCGCAAAGGCAGCCGCCGGCCGCCCAGGACTCGCAGGATGGTGCGGTCAGTTCTCCCCATAGCTACGGCAATTTTATGCACGCACATATCCTCACGATAGAGTTGCAGAATCCGTTTCCTCTCCCAAGCAGAGACTCGGCAATTCAGCTCCGGGTAAAGCAGCTTTCTCAGCTGCTTTACCCGGTAGGCCTGGTCTGCGCCGCTGAGTTTTTCCCCATTCAGTATCTTATGCCCGATTCCTATAAGTCTCTCAGACAGAGTGGCGAGTGTCGCTATTGAGTCCAGGCGGGCATCCAGGTCGCCATCGTGAGAAACCAACCACGTCCCCCCTGCCCATTCTCCTCCGTCGCTCTCTTCGATATGCCGGAGCCCCCACGCTTTGGATTTCCTGGCAAAGTAGTCGTTTCTCCGGTTTACGGCGACTTTATTTAGGTAGTTCCTCCCTCTTGAAGAAAGATTGTCCACGTCTATGCCCACCTGGTTGCCGTATTTCTCAACTGTTCGCATTAACTTGAGGACTATCTCCTGTTCTACATCATCCCTGTCTATCGGTGGGACGTGATATATAACAGTCCAATGCGCTATCTCTATAAGGGGGCGCAGTCCATCCATCTGGTGCCGGTGTTCATAGAGCCAAGACATACTATCACCTCCCTTCCACAAAAAGAGGGGAGTGGTGCTTGCTTACACCACCCCCCTGAAAGTTTCTGTTAATAGACAAAAGACACCCCCTTGCGGGAAGTGCCTTACTAAAAAAGCGGTTAAAAGACAAAAGACACCCCCTTGCGGGAAGTGTCTTTTGCGTTTTTAGCCTCAATAAGCTAGATAGTGCCTGACCGCTTCCATTATTATTACCCTGATATGTTCTTCAACTCTGACAGGTAAACGCTTCCCATAGCGGATAGCTTTACGCCTCTTTGACTTGCTGACTTCTCTGAACGCCTCTGACAGGTCAATATATAGTCTCACATAGCTAGAGGACATTCTAACCTTAACGAAAGGTGTTAAAGTTACTCCGCTTACCGCTTGCCCGTCAAAGTAGTATAGAGGCTGAGTTTGAGCGTATATGTCTCTTGAGATTGCACTAAACTGACCTCTTAACGGATAACTACGCTCTCCGAGACTGTGCATAGCTTTCAATTCAGCTTCCCAAAGGGCTTGGCTCAATTCCCTATCTGATTGTTGCCAGTCCTGAATTAAGCCCTCAATAAAGTTCGTATAGTGATGTTCAGGATAAAGACAGTTTTTATGTCCAAAGACACAAAAACCACCACTTGACAGGAATAGCTGAATTAAGGCATTTTTGCGGTCAGGGGTTGCCCATTTAGGCTGAATTGTTGCGGTTGCCATAATAGCCCCCCTTTCACTTATTTCAGAGCCTAATAGGTAGGGGGGACTTGCTCCCGATTGCTAGGCTGGCACAGCCTCTTTTTGCTTTATTTCCGCAGGGGCTTCCACTTTTTCCGCTTGGGCTTCTCGCATAACTTCCTCAATCTGAAGCTGAACCGCCTTGCTCAATTCAGCTTCGTCTTTGTCTTTTATTGGCTGACCTGACTTGATAGCCAAAGCTACCAAGTTGGAGTATTCGTTTCTGCGAGTAGAAGCGACATTTTCAGCGTATTGGTTCAGGTTAGCCACAAAGTTCTCACGAATGAGGCTGACGGTGTCTGAGATAGGCTTGGCAACTTTAGTAACAGGTCTGCCAGTTCTGCCAAACCTAACAGAGCCGTCTTTGTCATACGATAAGCGGATAGGACACCCAAGAGCGTCTAACGGGATAGCGGTTTCTCCCATTAGGTTTGTTGCGGTCAGAAAGGGCAACCAAGTTTGCTCAAGGTCAACACTCCAGACCTTGCGACCTCTAGGACTTTTTGAGGTCGGCATTAACAGGCTTTTGATGTAGTTGGGGGTTGCGGTATTACCCATAGTTTATCAGTCTCCCTCAAGGGATAGCCCCCCCGACCTGTTAGGCTCTGAAACTATGACAGTCAGGCTCGGTGCTTTCAGCCTCAAGCTAGTCGTGCCAGCGTGCCTATTCACTCCCCTGCTTTACGCTTGAGGCTGTGAGGTCGTGAGTTAGCCTCAAGTTGACTGTATTTGTTAAAGTGCCATAGTGTTTACGCTATATTATAGGCATTACAATATGATAATGTCAAGAGTAAAATCAACTTTTTTTTCAACAACCATCAACCCGATAAAAATCGTTATATCTACACGGACTGACGCAGGGGAAATTGACGAAGAAGGCGGTGATGATAATTGACGATGGTGCTTGACAATGAAGGCGGTTTCAGCTATGATTATTCATCAGTTCATCATTCATCACTTATCAAACGGGGCGAGCAAATCGCCCCGTTTTATTTATGAAAAGGGGGAAAACAAAATGGCAGGTAAAGGTTATAACCCGGCCAGCCCTGAGATAAAGGAGAAGGCCAGGGCAATGCGTAAGGAAGGCCAGAGTGTTGAGAGCATAGCTGTTGACCTGGGCGTAAGCACCGGCAGCGTCTCCGGGTGGTGCCGCGATATACCTGCCAGAGGCGCTCAGGTCAAAAAAGAGGCGCCTTCAGGGCGGCGTGAAAGCAAAGATATTATGGAAGCTACTGCCGGCGCCAAACTGGATACTGAAACAGTTGACCTGGCGAACCGGGTCCGCAAAGCCAGGCTTCAAGCGGAGCTGGACGACATCGATAACAGGAAGCAGCAGCGCCAGGAGCTAGACGATATGAGGTTACGGGAGAGAAAATTGCTCCTCCAGCTCGATGAGACAAGGCTAGGAGCCAGCAAGGGCGATTCCTCCGTAGTGGCGGACCTGAACCAGCTCCGTAGTGAGCTAGCTGAATTGAGGGAAGCCAGACACCAGGCAGAGATACGGCAAATTGAGGACCGGCATGTCTCTGAAGTGCACCGGCTGGAGCAACAGATAGCAAGTGTCGGGGGCCGGACCGGACTCTCCGAGTTTGATATCATGTCTCGGATTCTGGACAAGGGTGAAAACCTGGCCGTGATGGTCACCGATAAGGTGGACCGGCTGGTGAAGGGCAGCCAGGGCGACAAGCAGCTCCTGACGGCCCTCAAGTTGGGGTTGTCTCCTCCGGAGTATGCCCTGCTGCTGCAGGGCAATGACGAGATTCCCAGCAAGGAAGACTGGGAGCTGCAGCGCCATTATCGTGCTCACCGGGCCGGGGTGAAATTTGAAGAAGCAGAGCCTGGAGAGTATGAGGCGCTGGTGGATATGCTTCAGCAGCGCAACCGGCAATGGCAGGCGGTGATGGACAAGGCGACCCGGGCCATGGGGCAAGGCGGCAGCCAGGTTGTCAAGACGAGCAAGGCGGGTAAAGCGCCAGCTCCTGGAGAGCCTGAGCCGGTGGTGCTGAAGGCTGAGAGCAAGATGGTCAAGTGTCAAAGGTGTGGCACTACCTTCGACGTGGACCTGAATGAGGCTAGGCAGTATGCAGCCCGGGGCAAGAAGCTATTCGTTAATTGCCCGAAGTGCGACTTTTTGCTGGAGATAACAGGAGAAATGATACCGGAGCTGAAGGCTGAGATCGTCACAAAGCCGGCTTGCTTTGTCGCTGGACAGGACGGTCATTGCAATAGTGAGATGAGAAATTCCGAGCAGTGTATCAACTGCCATTGGTTTCGCACCTCTTTGCCCTCTTTGGTTTATGACTAAGGCATTTCATTCAAAAATTGAGGTGGTGAGGGCTTACCCGGGGCGCCGCCGGTAAACCTGTCACGAGCCAGGGGGGAGGTGGGTTCCCGCTGGTTCTGTAACCTCGCCGTCTGATGTGCTGACAGGATAGCGTAATTCAGGTCGCGGTGCCCCGGGGGAATTAATGCAAAGTTTGAGGGACAAGGCCAGGGAGCTGGTGGGAATCGCCGAGGGGGAGATCCAGAAAAAAGAGGCCACGATACTAGCCTTGCGCAAAGAGCTGGAAAAGACCAGGGAAGAGGGGGCAGCTGTCAAGGCCCAACAACGGGCTGCCCGGTCGGAAAAGTGCACGGGCTGTATTTATAAACTAGCTGCCCTACGGGGTTTAGATAAAGAGGGAGCCGGCAAAAAGGCGGACTCGATTCGAGGGGGTGTATAGGTTATGGATATCGGGGCTTTTCTCTTCAAGGAAGACGATGCGGGCCGGCCGTTTCCTACCTTGGCGGTGGGGACCAGCGGCATTCTGCTGCAAACGCCGGCAGGTAACAAGGACGTGGTGTATGTGGCCACCACCAAAGATGGCCTGGAGCAGCCCGAAAACAGGTACATGCTGCTCCCTGGCGCCCAGGCAATAAGGGTTTATCCCACGGCCAACCTGGATGAGTTATTCGGGTCCGGTAAAAAAGGCGACCTGGTGCAGTACTGGGGCTAGGCACGGACTTTAATAAAGGCAGCCACTTGACAGGTCTCCAGGAGTTTATGTTAAACTAGTCCAATGGGTTGGCGAAAGTCAGTGGAAATCAAGCGAGGGATGGTTGTCATCGGCAAGGGGAAAAGCCGCTGTGGGGGCATCGCCAAGACCGATGAATA
>JABUBN010000139.1_pt1 | contig 19150 bp, 17 predicted proteins | sample 7240341 | NCBI WGS metagenome assembly JABUBN01 (sample SAMN07256345, study PRJNA390944) | subsurface metagenome | isolation source: Methane hydrate marine sediment | place: Pacific Ocean: Eastern North Pacific, ODP site | reverse complement strand
ATGAGGTGGGTAGGAAGATACGACTGATATTACAGGCTATTTCTTCTCTCTGATACTCCCGGAAAAAGAAAGCTTACTAAATGAAAATAAATTTATAATTTTAAGATTCTAGAAATTTGAATAATTTTCATTATAAAACCAGCACAATGAATATTAAACTACCATGGCCAAAAGCGAAATTTCTTCCTATTATATTTTTGTTTCTGTTTTTTAACCTTGCCCCGTTATTTCTGATTGTTTCAAAATACGTTGATTTGAACAGTTGGAAATCTTCAACAAATGAATTAATTTTTTCAATAGCTCTTTTTTTGATAACATATGGATTAAATTATCTATTAGCAAGCTACTATTTCAGTAGACAAACTAAACCGTACAAGTCTGAGGTAATACAATCAGTTTTGCACTTATTTGCAATAAGTAGAACTGCTATTGTTCTAATACCATTAAACTTACTGGTATTTATTATGGAACTGAATTATCAAATCTTATTATTGATATTATTGGGTTTAGAAGTCCTACTATTTGTATATCATTATATTGTGAGGAGGATAAAAATAAAACCATAATACAGTATATTTTTAGCTTTTCATACTAAATTTCTTTAGTTTATGGCAGATGTTCATGAACCTGAAATCCGTTCATATAATATGAGCAAAATAAGAAGTAAAAACACTAAACCTGAATCAGCATTGATCGAATATAATAAACTTCTCAAAGCTAATCTATTGGTCATTGACGATATTATGATGTTTGCCCTGGAAAAGAAACTGGCAGTACAGCTTTTTAATTTTATCAATCACCTCCAAGAAAAAGCTTCATTTATTGTGACAACTAATAAAAGCCCGGAAGAATGGGTAAAAATGCTTGATGATGAAGTTATTGCAACTGCCCTCCTGGATAGAATTTTTTATCGCTGTGAGGTGATCAGGTTGTCCGGAAAAAGTTACAGGATACAAAACCGGAAAACCATCTTTAATTAAATATTTGTTCTTTGATTTTTTTATTTATGTTTGAAATGGAAAAATGGACATTCTTATTTGCTGTTTTTCCGACATCCTTATTTGCCAATTTTAGTACATTGTAATTTGCTGCTTACATCATTATGTATAAATAGCCCCGCGTAACTTTTATGTGCGTTGTAATTCTTATTCATTGTACGTTTCTACTTCATTGTGTACGATTATAAACATACAGCTTTGCGCACCAGCCCATTTTAATTCATTTTTTTTGCCTGCGCTCTTTTAAGAGAGAATTATTTGCAGAGGTTTGTGTCATATAGCACACTTGGTAACGATTAGCTTAGGTATTTGGTTGTTATGTTCTTTTGCCTTGATGCAAAAGAACCAAAAAATCAAGGCTGATAAATTACAGACGGTTCTAAGCCTCTATTTGCCACGTAAATAAACTCCTCATCTTGAAATTCTTTCAGGATTCGCTAAATAAGGTTACTTACGAAAGTCTTTCGGTAAATATATTCGGATAGAACTGTTACTTGAATTTTTTCAATGTCTTTTCCCTCAAGTGCTCTACCAATCGGGCGGGTTTCTCTTTTCGGTTTTGTAATTTACCGTAAAATTGAAAACGGGCACCATCCATCGAGTCTCAAACGGCTACGTCATTTAGAGAAGATTCTTGATATTTTCCTTCACAACATTGTCTGCTGCTGGAGGCACTCCAATTCTTCCAATATAGGACAAATAACGTTGCCGAAGCTCTTGAATAAATGGTGAATTCAATTTACATATTCGGTCATAGTCTTCTAACCTATCACCTCTTATAAGTTTCTTTGATTTTCTAAAATCTATCACCGCGGCATCATTTGTTTTAGTATTTGTAAAATAGAAGCTTGGCAATAAATGTAAGCGTGCATGAGTTTGATTAAACGCCTGGCTATAAAGTATCTCCTTTCGTAATTTATCATGTTCTGCAATTGTCTCTCGAACTATTGTTTTTTGGTTTACAGTTAAATCTTGATCAGCTTCTTCTCTAATTTTCTGGTATAATTTAATTGTTTTGATTGCGCTGCGCTTAAACGCATTGAATAGGTTTGTTTCAAGTATTTCTTTTGATTCTCCGCGTTCGAATTGTAGCAATTCAAAATATAGTTTTTTACTACCTTTCAAGTGCCTCATGTCACATTCTGGGGATATTAATATTGCACACTTTTTCTTATCCTTTGTTATGGCAAAAATATCACCTGTCATTATAGGGATATCTTCCGTTTCATAAGGCATTCGTGTATAATATATCCTTTGAAGTAGTTTTGCTACCGCTTTGGCCTTATCACCATGCCCAACAGGATTATTCTTAGCGAGCTTCTTTATCGATTTTAATAATGCATTATCTCTGATAATCTTTTCGGATAAAACATTCTGCATTAGAGTAACAACCTCAATTTCAGGATTAACTTCTTCACCGGCAGTTTTATAAAGATCATGAATCCATTCCACATCAGCTTTAGAGAATTCTGAAAAAATTGACTGGACTGCTGCATTTATTGTTATGCCCCAGTTAAAAGACACCTTGAATTTCTTATTCGTTTGCTTCCATTTCATAAGGTCCTTTATGATAACGTCATATTCCTGAGCTGAACTGCTTAGTGTTTTTCTCCTAAATTCAACCCTTCCTCCAAACTTTCTGCGCAGTTTTTTTTTTGTGCTATCTGCTAAATCTAATCGAGAATAAATATAAATGAGCGAATAAAAGTCATTTACTTCAAGAAATAGTTCCGCATTCCTGCGGATAATAACACCCTCATCTGTAATTTCATCAAAATTCCAATCCAATATAATTGCAGAAAAGGCTCCAATCGATTTAACAGCTTGCTGTGCCATTTCTAAGCTATTAACACCGAGCACAGGGAATTCTTTATTTAACTTATTAAATAGACGATTTTCTTTTTGAGCGGTATCAAAAATGTGATCATCGGCAAATAAAATTACTCCTTCCATCTTACTTCTATTTCGGCAATGTGATTTTGAAATTTGCACCAGGCAATAATTTATCCTTTCCTGATTGGATGACTTCAATCGTTGCCCCTAACCGGTCTAATATTTCTTTAGCAATGAAAAGGCCCAAACCTCGGCTCTTAGCTTCCTGTTTACGTGTGAAGAATTCCATAAATATATATGGTTGCACCCTCTCTTCAATTCCAGGTCCATTATCCGCAAAAATGATTTCCGAATTATCTGAATTAATCCTTATTACTATTTCCATCTTCCCTTTAATTCCTTTATTACGTAACCAATAGACAGCGTTATCCATTAGGTTTATCAGAACCTGTAGCAATAGACCTGTCCCTATTACTATCTTGATATCCTTCTCGCATTCAATATTTACTTTGATCCCATAGTTTTCCAACTCATAACGGAAATATCTTACTACTTTGATTGCATTTTCATTGATACTTATTTCCTGCTCGTTCCGTTTTTCAAACCTTAACAGAGGTTCAATAATTTGCAATTGCTCATATAAGAAATACGTGTTGTCTTCAAGGTCACCAATCAATTGAATCAATTCCTGTTTATCAATCTCCTGTTTCTTAAGTCGTTTTTTTATATCCTCCAGATTCAAAACCATTTTATTCATTATAGACAATGAGTCATGGGAACCCTTTTCAACCGCAATCCCCAGGCCTGCAAGATCCTCATATATCTCAACCCTCCTATTCATTTCTTCAACATAATTCTTCGAAGAAGACAAGTATTTATTTGCAGCATCTATCATATCCTTATCATCAATATTCTCCAATCTTTTTACCAATTTTTTGAAGTCAGATATTACGCTATTTTTAACCAATTTAATTGGTTCATGCTTTTCAATTATTTCCTTTGCCTTGTCGATATCGGATTCGTATTTCATTACCATTACTGAACCTATAATTAATGCTCTAAAGTCTTCGAATGCCCCTTCTTGATCCATTATTCCCTCTCTGTTGCTGGCATCCTTTAATAATTTATTTTCATTATGCGAGATGAAAATAAATCCAACCAAATCATTATTACTAAAGTAAAACCCAGCTCTTTCTTCGGAGCGTCTTTTGCCTAATTCGAGCCAGTCGTTACCAGGATTACCGTAAGGATATACCCTTACACCATCTCGATACAAGAAAACATTATTATTTAAAATAAAGTCCCGTTCATCCTTCTTTGCCTTCCATTTCGCCTTATTCATCAAATCAAATCCATATAAAACAAATTTTACCTTCCCACATTTTGGAGTTCTAATTTGCCTACGTTCATTCTTTTTTTTATCGTACTCAAAAAATCTATCCTCAACAGGTTTTAAGATTATGGTTTTGTCACTGTTAAGCATATTGAAGGAGTCAATATTAGTTCTACTTCTTCCGAGACGGCTTTCATATTGATAGGAAAGCACCCCCTTTGATGATACAGTTCCTATGAACTTAAATGGAGTCTGAAATGCAATTTTCTCAAAGGTGATTTTAGAAGTAAATCCTTTAAATAATCTTCCATCTACCTCAATACCAACATTGAAATCCTTAACAATTTCTACACTTAGGTTAAGTTGATCTTTATCCTCCTTAGGTATTATTGGGGTGATTAGGTTGTTGAAGGATTTGTCAAGATTACCTAACTCGATTTGGCTCCATTCCTCTCTTATACCCCTTATTTGAATTAGAGTCCCGTTCTTATTAATTTTCTTTGGTTGCTTATGAACCTCCCAGGTGTTGTAAATCTCATCGAGGTACTTATATTCCATCTTTTTGTCCTGATCCAAAAACATATGAAGCTGTTTCTCTTGGTCATACTCACCGAAGTTTATTTTCAAATAAGCTTCGTCCTTTCCTTTAGCTCTTGTATAAATAGTAATGTCTTCACCTAACTTATGCATCGCAAATCGCCCTATTCCTTTCTCTCCCTGCATTATACGTCCCTTGCGAGTCATTCTAACTCCCTTTTTTTCCCACTTTGAAAGTTTAATAGGCGTAGCAGGCTGCAGCCAAACATTTCTAATAATGTCAATTGACATCCCGTCTCCATCATCCTCTAGCTCAAAAAGCGGTTCTTTGCCTTTGGGGATTTCATTTTTAGGCTTACCGAAGTACTCAAAATTGATGAAACGAACGGTAACCTCAGATGCGTCTGCATCATATGAATTTTTAACAATCTCATTGATAGCCACTATTTTATTGGTAATTAATTGATCACCAAGAATGGTGATCAACCTGGCATAAGGTCTAAATACTTCTTTTCCTTTCGTTCTTTCTGCCATTATCTTTCCTTCCTCCCAATTACAATATACTCGTCTCCATAAACCTTCCTTCTTCTCTTATCGCTTGAGAATTTTCCTCTTTTATCTCGATATGGTGTCAATATTTTTGAGCTGACCTTTCGTTTTATTACATCAATTTGGCCAAAACCGGTGTCGAGCATGCATTTAGTAAGATACTTTGCATTATCAACTTTAACTTCACCATATTTTGTGTTGCCAATTACAAAAACTGCCATACCACCTGGATTAATCATGGAATAAGATTTATCTATCGTTTTGTGGATATCCAATAAGTATTTTGCAGCTGACCTTGCCTTTGCCTTATCGATCCTATATAATCCGCTCCAAATGCCATAACCAACCTCATTTAAATTTTCAATTTCCTTTCGTTTAATTTGTTTGTGATGTAAACTGCCTATGGTTCCTTCTCGAAGTGTTCGGTAATCATTAGTGTAACCAAGCCAAAGCGTTGATAATTGGTGCAAATCAGCGTATTCGTACGATGTAAAATATGACGGGCTGGTAATCAACAAGTCAGCAAAGGAATTTTGAATTCTTTTGTTAAGAAAATTCTGTGTAACAATTCTGGTTCTTGAATCAAAATGAGGGATGCTATTTACTTCGACTACCGACTCAAACATGAAATTAAATTGATCTATAAAAGCAGCTTCAACAGGACGTATCGGTTTGTTTGGGTCGATCTGTGGTTTGATCGATTTCGTCAACCACCTTGAAGTTGGCTTTAGAATATTTGAAAACGCACATAGAAAAAAGTTTCTGTACTTGCCTACTCGTACTTGCTCCTCTATTGTAAATAACAGTTTATATAAATCGACAATCTGGTCTTCCTCAAACCAATATCTTATCCTCTCATGATTCAAAATGCCTTCAGGAACTCGAACCTGTGTTGTCCTATTGAAACGAACGATCTTATTAAAGAATCTCTTTAGCTCTGTCTCAGCAAATTTTCCGCTTTTAACTTTAGCAATTAGAGTGGCGACTGGATTGATATCACACCCCCAAAAATCTATATTGTTTTGCTTGGCCTCTAATGCGGTCGTCCCGCAACCGCAAAATATATCCGTCACATTATTTATCTGGATATTTTGCTCCTCTGCGTATGCAAGGGACTTGCTAATCAAGAAAGCAGGAAATTTAGCCGGATAAGCATGAATTTTATGCAGTTTCAATTCCTTCCTCGAATCATGATTCCAAAAGTCATCTGTCGGAATAGTATCAAAGTTTAAGATGATGTTGTTCTCAGTAATTCGCATTCACAGCTGTTATAAACGAAAAATGCCATTGGAAATTTCTGATGGTATTCACTCTGTTATCCTATTTTATTATGAATTTATTTGCCCGAAAATCCCGACTTACTCTTTCCAAAGAATTGATCATCAAATGTACTTGATTGTATTTGGAAATCCTAAAACTTTCTAAGAATTTATAAAAAAGCAATTGTTTTTTTTATCCCATTTTTCATTCAGTATCTTTGTATTTCCTGAATCTACAAGAATTGAAATCTAAATTTCAATTAAAGAGTTTCCGGTACACTCTGCAGGAGCTACGCAATGGTGATGCAGGCTGATTGGGCTTTTTTGATTTGGCTCCGTATTAGACCCGATTATTCTTAACTATTTGTTTTAACCGATTAATGGTGGGATAAGCCCCATTGCTTTCTTTCCTATGTAACATGCGGTGACAGTTGGAACATACAATAGCCAAGTTTTTAACACTTGTTTTTCTTTTCCCTCCAGTTGCTATAGGGGTTTTATGGTGGCATTCAATAAATCTTTGCCCAATTGGATCATAATTAGTTTCGAAATTAAATTTGCAAACTTCGCAGAAAAACCGTCCTTTAGTCTTTGCATTTCTCTTTGCTTCAGATATAACGGTTCCACTTCGCTCATAATATTTGTGCTTTCTCATGACTTCTTTTTGCTCTCCTTCTTCATATTCTTCATCGTCAAATCCTTCTTGGAGAACATGGTCTATCATCCGATCCATTTCAACATCAATATTCTCAAATTGTCCAAAAATGATATTTTGAATCTTTGATAGTTTAAATACCTTTTTAGTGTCCATGCTAATAATCGTTTGTATTCGACATGTAGCACCTCGATTAGGTCTCTTGAAATCGAGTTCTGGGAGTTTTGGGGTACTGTCAATTGGATCAGCTTTGGCGACAATACATACTCTCCGTATATGTGGATGACGGGAATTTGAATCATATTTAAGTACCTTATCTTTAGGGGTAACTAAATGGGTTAAAAATGTTCCTTTTGGATCATTGAGCGTCTGAAAGATCAAAATCAATTCCCCTACATCAGCCTTCAAAACGCTCCCTTTGAATTGGGAAGACCAATTGAGCCAAAAAAAATCTCCAATTTCGTATTCCTGATATGCCCAATCTGAACCTTGATCGCGCTTTACATTCTTAACCCACCTTAAATCTCCACTCGTAAACATGCTTAGTTATTTAGAAGTATTCTCTTGCAATCAAGATTCGTTCAAGGTCTCCATCTATACCACTTTACTCTTTCCGTATCAGATTCAAATACCCTTTCATCATTTTATAGCACGCGTTTCAAAATCCACCCCAGCTCTTTACCCGCTTGTTCAACAGATTCGGATTCACTTTTACCCAAATCCATTTGCTTTTCATAAAGCACAATTAATGGGGTATTACTCCAATCATGGTTATTACCGCCTACCAAGTCGCGAGCTGCAAACCAGTCACTTTCTCTGTGGTTACACCAGCAATATACGCTACCCTGAAGGTAATCCATTATACGTTGTTTTTCAATTTCTGAGATGCCTACAACAGCTCGAATTTCATGATCATTAACTAACATACTTATTGACAATTTTTATTCTATACAATATTACAAAGTTCTGCGGAAACATTTGGAAAAAAAATCACTTGTTTTGATGGTTAAAAGTTCGGTCGGCCCTGTGGCTAATTGATTTTTCTTGACCAACCGCCATACTCCCCACACATTTCACTCCACCCGGAGTGCCGGGCTTCGTAAAAAGAGTCTGCCTATGGCAGATAAATGTTCCGTTATTAGAAGAAAAGGGGGAAAGAACTTTTCCTCTTCCCTTTTTAAGGCTCAGGTTTTCTGGTTAAGAGTTATTGGTAACTGGAGACTTTTGGAAAGAGAATCTAAAATTATAATAATCCGTCAAGTGCTGGAATGGCAATAACGCAAAAATAAGTAGGACTCATCGATTAATAATCAGTCATGATTTTAAATATCAATGTTTAGCACATAACTAGTACTTCTACCTCCGCCAAGCTCTTTGAGCAATATTTCTTTGCCAATTAAATCCTGAATATCCCGCAAGGCAGTATCCTGTGAGCATTTGGTAATTTTAGCCCATTTTGATGTATTCAGTTTACCAAAAAAGTTATCCAATAGTTTATTGATCATTAATTTCTGCCTTTCATTTATAATAGTTGTAGCATGTTTCTCCCAGAACTTTGCTTTTGTTAATACCTTTGCCAGAGTTACCTCTGTAGCCTCCAAGGCTCCAATCAAGCATTCGAAAAACCATTGAAGCCAGCCTGTAACATCCATTGAACCTTTCTGGGTTTTCTCCAAAATATCGTAATAAGCTTTTTTCTGACGTTCTATTTGTGCTGACATGCTATAAAATCGTTGGTTCGTCTTATCTGCCCTTGCGAGTTGCATATCTGCAATTGCACGGGCAATTCTTCCGTTTCCATCATCAAACGGATGTATTGTAATAAACCATAAATGAGCAAGTCCGGATATTAATACCGGTTCCATATTATTTTCATTATTGAACCAATTAATAAAGCGACTTATCTCCTTTTCCACTACTGCAGCAGAGGGTGCCTGATAATGCACTTTTTCTTTACCCATCGGACCTGAAATTACCTGCATGGGTCCGGTTTCATCTTTACGCCAGTCAGCTACAGTAATTTTATGCATTCCTCTTCTTCCGGTTGGGAACAAAGCGGCATGCCAGTTACACAATCTTTCTTTTGTTAATGGTTGATCGTATTTCTGAGTCGCATCTAACATCATTTCAACAACACCTTCTACGTCACGATCAGATGGTATTAATCCCGATATATCCATTCCGAGACGCCTGGCTATTGATGAACGAACCTGGTTAGAATCCAGAATCTCCCCTTCAATTTCATTGGATTTTACTATATCTATCGTTAAGGTTTCCAGCATGGCTTCTTCTCTCAGGGAAAAACCTATCGCCTCCATTTTACCTATCAGTTTGCCCTGTAAATTCCTTACTTTACTTAAAGGAATCAGCAGTGATTTGTCATCCCAGATAAAATCAGGCCAATTCGTGTCCTGATATATATACATAATTATTCTCCGTAAATTATGCGGTAAATATACCTATTATTCTCCGCAACAACAAACTATTCTCAGTATATTTTGCGGAGATAATTGAGGTTATTCTTCGCATAATTAATTTTTCGCTATATCCAAAAGACTCTTTCGATTACCATCACACACCTATTCCCTTCCACTTTGTTGCGGTAAAAGAGTGTTCAGTTCAATAAATATAAAATGAGAACTATTTCTATTACTCTCCGAAATTTTAATGAAGGAGAAACCTCCCCTGCTTCGACCACCGAAACTTTAGCGTAGGTGGTTAAATAATCCTTCCCGGATTTATAAAATAACTTGAAATGTCTGATGATTTTTATCCAAAGTGTATTATTTTCGGTATTTGTAAAAAACGTAAGTGCAAACCATGTCAAAAAGTAAATTATCATTCTGGACTGCAACTGTAGCTCTTGCCGGCTTCCTGTTTGGTTTCGATACAATTGTGATTTCCGGGGCAAACCTGCCTATTAAAGAATTGTGGAATACCTCTCCCCTGTTTCACGGTACATTTATCATGTCTATGGCACTGTGGGGGACGGTGATCGGAGCAATCTCCGGTGGAATTCCCACAAATATTTTCGGCCGGAAGAAGACCCTGTTTATAATTGGTATATTGTATGGTGTATCCGCTATAGGTTCCGCCCTGGCCCCCGATCCATATTCGTTTTCACTATTCAGGTTTATAGGGGGAATCGGTGTCGGAGTTTCAAGTGTTACCGCCCCCATCTATCTTTCGGAAATATCTCCGGCAGAGAAAAGAGGAAGACTGGTTGCCCGCTACCAGTTTATGATTGTTTTCGGGATATTGATCGCTTTTTTCAGCAACTATCTTTTCGAGGGAGTCGGAGGTCAGAATGACTGGCGGTTCATGCTGGGTGTTGAAGCCATACCTGCGATAGTCTATACCATTATGGTACTCTATGTTCCGGAAAGCCCCCGCTGGTTACTTGTAAACAAAAATGATGAAAACAGTGCCAGAAATGTCCTGGTTCAGTTAGGAGATCAGGATCCTGAAAATTCGATACGGGCTATCAGGCAATCGGCCGCGGATGTCTCTTCAAAAGGATTCTGGAAGAAAGCCTATTCATTCCCCCTAATACTGGCATTCCTTGTTGCATTCTTCAACCAGCTTTCGGGGATAAACTTTATTCTCTATTATGCACCGGAAATATTTGAGAGAGCGGGCCTGGCCACAAAAGAATCTCTGATGAGCTCAGTATCTATCGGCTTCATAAACCTCATATTTACTATGCTTGGAATGTACCTGATCGACCATCTCGGACGGAAAGCCCTGCTATTTTGGGGTTCAATAGGTTACATCATCAGTTTGGGCATGGTGGCCTATGCATTCTTCTCCGGTGCAAGCTCAGTTTTTCTCCTGTTTTTTATTTTGCTCTTTATTGCTTCGCATGCAGTTGGCCAGGGAGCAGTGATTTGGGTATTTATTGCAGAGATATTCCCGAACAAGGTCAGGGCATTCGGGCAATCATTCGGAGCCGGCACACACTGGGTATTTGCAGCATTGATCACCTTGATAACCCCTGTATTCCTGGATGCCGAAAAAGGAATATTGAGTAGTAATCCGTGGCCGATCTTTGCATTCTTTGCTGCATTTATGATTTTGCAATTGTTTTTTGTTTTGCTTATAATGCCGGAAACAAAAGGCAAAAGTCTTGAACAACTTGGAGATGAATTGGTGAATCCTTCAAAATAGTACATAAACTCTAATAACTTAATCCCATGAAAAAAGCCTTAACTATCATCATCTTTACTATTGTTGGTTGCACATATATCTTTGCACAAACATATCCTTTTCAAAACACGAACCTTCCTGAGGATGAGCGACTGGATAATCTTATTTCTATATTGACTCTTGAAGAAAAGATTGACCATCTCTCACCCTTTCTTAGAGGAGTACCCAGATTAGACCTAAAAGGAACCAGGATTGTAGAAGGACTGCATGGTTTGGCGCTTAGTGGTCCTGCTAACTGGGCAGTAAAAGGCAAAGGAGAGGCACCTACTACTACTTTTCCCCAGGCGATAGGCCTGGCCCAGATGTGGGATCCGGAGCTTCATGAGCAAATAGCAGCCTGGGAAGCCAATGAAATCCGTTATTTAACCCAGAATCAAAACTATGCCAGCGCCGGTTTAATCATCCTGGCTCCAAATGCCGACCTTGGAAGGGATATACGATGGGGCCGTACCGAAGAGTGCTATGGAGAAGATGCTTACCTGGCATCTGTCCTGACGGTTGCATTTGTGAAAGGACTACAAGGGAACCATTCCAGGTATTGGAAAACGGCTTCCCTCATGAAACATTTCCTGGCGAACAGTAATGAAAATAACAGATTTATCAACTCTTCGGACTTTGATGAGCGTCTGTTCCGCGAGTACTACTCCTACCCTTTTTACAAAGGCGTGGTTGAGGGAGGATCCCGGGCATACATGGCTGCTTATAATAAATACAACGGTATTCCTTGTACGGTGCATCCTGTGCTTAAAGACGTTACAGTAGCCGAATGGGGCCAAAATGGGATCATTTGTACCGACGGTGGCGGATTCAGACGTCTGGTAGACTCACATAAATATTATCCTGACTACCCGGAAGCAGCGGCAGCCTGCATAAAAGCAGGAATTACTATGTTTTTGGATAACTATAAACCTGCTCTGCAAGAAGCTCTGGAAAAGAAACTTGTTACAGAAGAAGAAATAAATGAAGTTGTACGGGGTAACCTGAGGGTAATGCTCAAAGTCGGTCTTATGGATAGCAATCCCGACAATCCCTATGCTAAAATTGGAATTGAGGATACTATTAAACCATGGATTAAACCGGAAGCTATTGATTTAGCAAGAAAAGCTACGGTAAAGTCTATCGTGCTGATGAAAAATGAAGGGTTACTTCCCCTTAAGAAGGAAGGCATTACTTCTATTGCAGTCATTGGACCAAGTGCTGATCTTGTTGTTTCAGACTGGTATGCGGGTACTCCTCCATACAAGGTTTCAATATTGGATGGTATCAGGAATGCAGTTGGTAATAACGTAGAAGTACGATTTGCAGCAAGTAACAAGGCTGATTCGGCCGTAATGGCAGCACGTGAATCAGATATAGCAATTGTATGTGTGGGCAACCACCCATTGAGTTATGGCTTGGATTGGGGTCAAAACTATGTGGCTAGCGACGGACGTGAAGAAGTGGACCGTCAGGCCATTTCTCTTGAACAGGAGGACCTGGTCAAACTGGTAAAATCGGCTAATCCTAACACAGTACTCATATTGGTGTCTAGTTTCCCTTATGCGATCCCATGGTCTAAAGAAAATATTCCGGCCATTCTTCACGTAACTCAATCCAGCCAGGAATTAGGTAATGCAGTAGCAGACATACTTTTTGGAGTGGAGAGCCCTGCAGGTCGTTTGGTACAAACATGGTCAGCGTCCATTGATCAGTTGTTACCCATTTTGGATTACAACATTCGTAATGGCCGAACCTACATGTATGACCGGAGTGAGCCTCTCTTCGCATTTGGTCATGGGCTAAGTTATACTTCTTTTGAGTACTCTAAACTTAAAATGAACCAGGCAACTATAAAGGATGGAGATTTTGTTAATATTTCACTTAATGTAAAGAACGCCGGTTCAATAAATAGCGATGAAGTAATACAACTATATGTAAGCTTCCCCGATTCAAAAATCGAGCGGCCGGTTAAGGCATTAAAGGGATTTAAGCGAGTCCATATTCCGGCTGGTGAAAGTATGACTGTAACTATACCATTAACAGCCGACAAGCTGAAGTACTGGAATGAAGAAAAACACGCTTTCGTGCTGGAAAAAGGTCAACTGCAATTATTGGTTGGTGCCTCTTCTGAAGATATCAGACTGACAGGCACAATAGAGGCAAAGTGAGTCTTTGAGAGTTTTTTTTTATTCTATAAATTAAACCCTGAAATTTCAATAGCCGGTTTTTCACCACCTGTATCCTCATTCTTCAGTTTCATCGTAATGACCTTTTCTTCACCGGGCATGAGTGAAACATAGTTATCGCTGTAAAATATCGGCAGGATACGTTCCCCGCTGTTTTTACCTACGACTTTCAACCGGATCATTAAAACAGGGTGTTTCGAAGTATTATTCAGTAAAGTTGTGAGTTTCCAGTTTTCCCCGGATTTTTCAACTTTTGTACTATTCTCAAGCTCAACCACAGGTAAATCGCGGAGTGCCTGATAATTACCATCTTCAAGCCCGCGCCAGTAGAAGTTCTCCGATATGGTTTTATCTCCTGCTTTCAAAGTTAGTTTGATAAAATGGACAGAAGACAAACTTTTTGGGAATTCAAGCTTAAAACATTTTACGGTTGAATCTTCATTGCTATCGAATCCGGTTTCCTTTTCCCACTGAACCGAAATAGCGATGGAAGGATGGTTACGTATCCGTTTAACCAAATCTTTGGCGTTATCCATAAACATTTCCGGGTTATATGGATTCGGACCGTCAACCGGGTTTGCCAGCCAGAAATCCTGCCAAACCATACATTGGGTTTTGGAAAAGTTCCATTTCGAGGTTTCCAATTGAATGCCAGTCGATCATGATATACATCCCCAGGTCGGTGCACCACTCAACGGCCTGGTCAAGCAATTCAAGGTACTTTTCCGGTGTGCGTTCTCGCCATGCAACCGGATGGACCGGAATACGCACAATCATGATTCCCATTTCCTTAACCTTCTCAAAATGGTTTTTATTCCAATGCCCCTGCCTTTCTATTTTATCAGGATCGGAAATAGAGATTCCCCTGAAAAGGATTGTAGAACTAACACGATTTTTCATATTAGCTGAATATTAAGATTAGTTCCTATTTTTTACTATCAACGTAGTGAGATTCAATGACCACACCTTTTGATGTGATTTTAAAGGGATTGGAATTATTTTCAGAAGTAATATACGAAAGCATGATTTTCGACTTCCCGGCAGGCGAACCGTTTATAAACTGAAAAAGAAGCTGGAAGAGTAATTTCGATTTAATAATTGGTTTAAGTAATTCATATCAAACAGAATTATTTTAACAAGACAAGGAAATAAAAGGGTTTGTTACAACTAAATCGACTACTGTTTGTCAAAAACCATTGTTTCTGCCATATCGCCAAAAGAAGATGAAGAGCTGGACTCTATAACCAGGTCACTGCCATCCATTTTATATACTGCGACAGTTATCATTTCACTACCATCATTCATGGGAAATTTGATTGTAATTTTCAATGATTTTTTATCATCGGACCATACTGCTGTTGATTTTGTTTGCGTATCCTGCCAGCCCGGATTGATACATTCTTTACCGTCGAGTGTAAACTTGGCATTAGTTGTAAAATCCTGACCTTGAAAACTGGAGTGTCTTTCCACATCGAGATCATTATCCTTCTGTGTAAGAATAAGCTCATTCGGAGCCATGCTGAACTCGGCGTTCAATTTGCTTTTTGAACTGTTTAGCTTCCATGTTCCTGAAAAATTAACTACTTGAGCTGTGGCAACTGCTGAAATCAAAAAAATCGCTAAAAGAAATTTGATCTTTTTCATAATAAATAGTTTTAAGTTAGATAATAGTTAAGAGTTGAAACAATAAATTTATAAAGATTCAGACACTATAAAAAGTAAAGTTCAAAAAAAAAATGAAATGACCGGCCTTCCTTATAGGATGATTTGTAAAAACATGTCCTAAATAAATTATGTAAGTAAGTTTACATATTAAGGAAAAACTGAATTGCTCCGGAATATTAAAGCGCCCAACCTTATTCTCTTTGGAGTTGCACACGGGGCAACCCAGCTTGGTGTTGAAGATTCCATTATGGGGCTTTTGCAAATAAGTTTTACTTTCATGTTTATTGATTAACCTAATTTTAAAATTTCATATCATGGGCAGATTTATCAATATTCTCTCCTGGTTATTAATTGATTCAGAGTTGAAGGGAAATATTGAATCGCCTGCCGATTATTTTACGGACATCCCAGAGTTATATCTTCCAACAATCAAAATAGTCGCCGACGTTCCTGTTGAACTCTACCAGCAACAATATTTTAACGAACTGGCCATGAGGGATTTCATCCTGAAATCAGGTTCGATTTTACTTGATGAGGTCAAAGTAATTGGTCAGAAACCAGAAAAAGAAGACAGGCATTTCAGGATATATAGTAAACCGCGAACTTCTTATAAATTGACTAATCGTGATCTCGGATATCAAAATGTATTTGAGTATTTGCAAACGCGTGATATAGGTTTGGTTGGCGGGGCAATAAGTTTTATAGGAGGCTCTGGAGTTATGTGCTTGTTGGATGGAAACCCTGTGCCAAAAGAAGTATTAATGAATATACCTATGAGCGATATAGATGTAGTTGATTTATTAAAGCATTATAGTATTGGTGAAATAGCAATTTTCGGCACGAGGGGAGCAGGTGGGATCGTATCGGTGTTTACCAAAAAAGGAGGGGGGGAGTATTATGATCCTTATACCCCAGGGACAATAGCAGAAAAAATTGTTGGATATTCATCCTACCGGGAGTTTTATTCTCCAAAGTATACACCCGGGAATATTGATTCAGAAAAACCCGATCACCGAATAACCCTCTATTGGAACCCGGACATCATTACGGAAAATGGCAAAGCTTCCATATCGTTTTTTACATCTGATGATATTTCTCGCTATAAGATTTTTGTAGAAGGAATAACCCAAATTGGAGAAATCTGTCTGGGGATTTCAGAATTTGTAGTTAGTAAGGATCATGTAGATTTGGAAAAATAGAACTCGCTGGCGCTGCAGGATCACCGATGACATTATTCTTTAGTAATTTCCAAATAATCCTAATTAGTGGTTGTTAATATCCGATTGAATATTCATATGGCAACCAGTCTGCTATTCGCTTTCTTGACATTTGGCCGCGCCAGAGTATACCTGATGGGTCGAAAAATCCATCTTGTTCAAAGAGAACTTGTTCTTTAAGAAAACTCGTAGGACTCCAACTTGAAAAGTAATATATATCTAGATTTTCAGTGTATTTCAGAAATTTTCTATTGTTATCTTCCTGAATTACAACATCTTCATATTTGAGTTCTTCATCTGCTGAATTTTTGATTGTAAACCTGGTTGATTTTAAATCATCTGTCCACAGCGCTCTGAAAAAGTGCATCCTCGATCCAGAATATGCGTATCTTCTTCTCCTTTCATAAGACCGCTTATTTGTTTCATTAATTATTAAATCCTCGTTGAATATAATATCCCCTGTAAAAGAGGTGGTTTTGCTTTTCTTATCATATTCGAATTTATCCAGATAGTATGTGATATGATACCCTAGTGTCTTGTTGTAAATGAGGATTTGATTTAATGCAAATACTTTCAGTGTATCATCATCAGAGCCATAATTAAATGTAATGTCATCTTCATTAATTATTTCACATTTCCGTGCATTATAAGAAGTTCCAAGAAATTCCTTTTTAAACAATCTTAAATTTACTTTTCTTTTCCTGGCAAGAGATTTAGCACTAACAGAAACTTCTTCTATTTCATATACTTTGGGTGTTAAATAAATCATACACGGCTCACCGGTTGAAAAATCAGTAAGCGTAAAAGAATAATATCCAACAGCGCTTATTGTTAATGGTCTTGAAGTATATTTTGTGATGTCTAACTCAAAGTTTCCATCCTGATCTGAAGTAGTCCCAACAAATGTTCCACTAAAATAGACTGTTACAAACGAAATTGTACTTTTAGTTTGCTTGTCTAAAATGGTTCCTATAATAACCTGATTATAAGCAACTATATAAAAATTGGTGAATAGAAATAATAAAATATACTTTCTCAAAGTGGATATTATAAAATAACCGCTAACGGCAGTCTGTCTAAAAACTCTGAATCTTATTAATTATGCTTAATAAAAGATTTCATAAATGCTTGTTATCCAAAATTATACATTTTTCTGTTTTGGCAGAACAAATGCTCTATATTAGTTATTGGACAGTCTGACGGTGTGTGTATATGCTGGCGCGTGTTTGTCCTCACCGGTGGACCTATGGTATAACCGGGTTTATTGTGTTAGATAAGTGCATTTTTACAGTATTCAACACACCTCCTGACCTCTTTGATTGCATCGGAGTCTTCAGGAACCGGATATTCCAGTTCAATATCACACAACACATCCCATTTTTTCTTCTTAATCAATTGAAGGATTTCGGCAATTTGAGCGTCACCTTCCCCGAAAGGAACTGTATCACCTTCAAATGTCCGGTCTTTTACATGAATACTTAGTAAACGGCCTTGATTTCCCAGTTCATTTACCAATGGTAAAGCAGATTGGCCAGTCCCGGCAGCATAATGTCCGATATCAAGGTTAGCCATTATACTTTTACCATTAAGGAAAACCAGTCTAAATTGTAGTTAGCCAGACAAGTATCCCCAGTCATTCATTATTTCCAGATCTTTTTTTACGCACTCCAGCGGGCTTTTACCCTGGTAGGCCTCCTGTTCGATAATAAATAACCATGTACCTCCCTTTGTTCTGCTTAAATCAATTACCTTCTTCGGATCAACGAGACCCTGACCAAGAATGGTACTTTCAAAGACCTCACCGTCATTTTCTTTTTTAATCATATCTTTTACATGGATATTTTCGAACCTTCCCGGATACCGGTTTATAATATCAATTGCTTTGGCTCCCGCGATGTACATATTACCAATATCCAGTTGCTGGGAAACCTTATCCTCATCCGTGTTTTTCATCATAAGATCGAATAAATTTTCATTATTCAGCTTGAGGCTGAATTCAAAGTCATGGTTGTGATAGCCAAATTTCATCCCTGATTTTTGGCATAGTTCGCCACACTTGTTAAAAACTTCCATGAATTTCATAAATGGATCATAACTCCTTAAACTTTCATCAAGCCAGGGAGAGATAACGAATTTCTGACCGCATGTGGCAGCATCTTCAATGGTATATTTCCAGTGGTCGTTAAAGTCATTTCTTGTTTTATCCCAGTGCTCTTCATTTAAAACAGTATGCCCGCTTGGCATTTTCAGTCCCAGATCATCCAGTATCTTTTTAAACTCAACAGCATTGTACCCATAAAATTTCCTGTTGTCATAATTCGCATGTTCAACATGCCTGTATCCCATACCTGCAATTTGTTTCAGGGTTCCCAGCGGATCTGCTTCCATATCATCCCTGACACTATAAAGCTGAATTCCAACAAATTCACCTCTTTTACATGAAGCTAAGAGTGAGCTCGAAAAAAGAGAGGTACCTGCTAAAGTAATGGCGCTGGTTTTAATAAAACTACGTCTGGTTGTTTTCATGTTTTGGCTGATTTGAGTGATTAATTAATTTGTTTATATTAATAAAAATCAATTTCTTTAGGTAAGCGCTTTTTTGCAGAATTCAACACACCTCCTGACCTCTTTGATTGCATCCGAGTCTTCAGGAACCGGATATTCCAGTTCAATATCACACAACACATCCCATTTTTTCTTCTTAATCAATTGAAGGATCTCAGCGATTTGAGC
>JABUBN010000138.1_pt1 | contig 19164 bp, 29 predicted proteins | sample 7240341 | NCBI WGS metagenome assembly JABUBN01 (sample SAMN07256345, study PRJNA390944) | subsurface metagenome | isolation source: Methane hydrate marine sediment | place: Pacific Ocean: Eastern North Pacific, ODP site | reverse complement strand
TCCTCGAGGAAATTAAACATCGCTTCACAATATAAACCATCATGAGGAGTCGAACGGAAGAAATATTTCCAACCATGTTGAGTAAGGGTAATAGAGGTTGATCCCTCATTAACTAATGGAGTTTTATATTTTTCACAAACCGGGGCGATAGTAGATGTAGTACTAGAAAGTATACTTCCCAATATAGCTACAACATTTTCTTTAATTATAAGTCTTTCAGCAGCTGTCATAGCAACTTTTGGGTCTCCTTCTGAGTCAGCAAAAATGACCTCTATCTTTGCCCCACCTAAAGACTTAATTCCACCATTAGCATTGATTTCATCTATCGCTAGTAAAATTGCTTGCTTGTCTCCTATTCCCATGGGAGCAAAAGGTCCAGACAGTGGATAGACACCACCAATTTTAACAACACTAACTTCTTCTCCTTTGTGTGTAAATCCATAAGAGGTTACAAGGAGGAGAAGTGTTAAAATCACAATGATACTAAAAATTATCTTTCTCATTTTATTTTATCTCCTTCTTTTTTAAATTTTCAACCGACTTAACTACATTTCTCCTATCTATTCTCATAAATCACCTCCCTAATCATTTGGCATTTACTTTTCTTTATCTTTTTTTTCTAGCTCCTTCTTTCTGGCTTCATAGAATTGATGCAGTTCTTTATTTAAAGTTTTTGGACTAGTACCCAGAATCTCAATAATCTTTTTAATGTGCTTTTTAGAAGGAACAAGTCCCCCAGTCTCAAAGTGAGAAATATGAACCTGAGAGACTCCTATCAGGAGAGTCATATATATCTAGGTTAGTCCCCTACACTTTTTATAACGGTATTCCGGTATTATCTTACCTCTCCTTTATTTGTTTCATTAGTTCTTTCTTTTTGGCCTGGTAGAACTGGGAAAGCTCTTTATTAAATATCTCTTCATCAATGCCCAGAATCTCAACGAGCTTTTTGGCTAATTTTTTAGAAGGGACAAGTCCTCCTGTCTCAAACTGTGAAACGTAGATTTGTGATATACCCAATAGGAGAGCTAGGTTTGCTTGCGTGAGCCCCTTCTCCTCTCTCCTTTTCTTAATCGGATTAATTATCATTTTTTTCCTTTGCCTCCTAATAAATGAGGGCCTGACTTCTGACAGAAGCCAAGCCCTCTTATTGTTTTTTCCTCTATATATGCTATAATAAATTAAGAGCTCGAGGAACAGTAAAAGACTTCGGCTCCCGTTCGGGCCCGCTTATTTCGTTCAAGGATGATAGCGGGCTTATTTTTTATATCTACATATAAATATATTTTATATAAAAACCAGAAGGATGTCAAGTTTAAGTTCTACAAATTGTCTCATTTCAAAATCCTCCTTAAATTTATTTAATTCTCTTTCTCAACCTCTTTTTAAATTATTCTTTCAGTTTCTTTTTGAGTATATTCGCTATATTGTCTATAAGAGTTTTTTCTGATTCTCCACAATATTTATAATCTTCTTTATTTTCTCTAAGACCTTCTATTTTTTTAAGAAACATATTCCAAAATTCTTTCGGCATATCAAACCAAACTTCACTACTAAACGGCTCTCCAACTCTGACTATTAAATCCCCATGCTCGTCTTTAATACCTCTAAATAATAAAACCATTTCAAAATCCTCCTTAGATTTAATAAATCGTAAAGAAACGCTCAATTTCTATTATCACCCCCTAAATACGCCTTCGTATTGGCCTCCACTTAACCTATCGTAAGGGAAGCAGCTCGAACACGTTTAAGACCCCTTTACGAGGCTTAAATGAGATTCTTGGCCTTTATAGGCCGAATCCATTAATAACCTCTTTATTCTCGTCGTCATCGATACCAATGTAACGGAATGTTACTTTGATATTCCGGTGATTTAATAGGTTTGATATCCTTTCGATAGAGATTCCCTGCATCCGCAAGTGATACCCGAATGTTTTTCTCAAGGTATGACCGCCAACTTTATGCTTGATCCCCACTTCACGGCACCATTTATTAATTAGCTGATAAGCCCTTACCCTGGTAATTGGCCTATTCGCTTTTGATTTCTCGTTAGTGAATAGGTATTGATCCAGTTTAAATATTCCGGTCTTTTCCATATAATAATTTAAGGCCTCTTTGATCTGCTTATTAAAATGTACCTTCCGGGTCTTTCCGGTCTTCTGCTCTTTGATATCTAAATAATCTTTCAGGTCCCCCTGATTATTCTTGACATCCCCAAGTCTTAGAGAAAGAATATCCCCAATTCGTAAACCACTATTAATACCAAAAACGAATAACAAATAATCCCTCGGATTTTTCTGCCGGTATAAGTTCCCTCTGATCTGTTTGATTTGATTTTCTGACCTGATTGGTTCTACAATATTCATTACTTTTTTACCCCCTTATTTTGCTTAATCTATCCTACATAATAATAACATAGATTAAGCAAAAAAACAAGTATCCTATTATAATAAATCCAAGCATTCTGTAACCCTTATTTTATATAGCTTTTCTAATTATACACAATAAGGATTGTGTTAAATACAAATATCTCCGGACCTAGTTAAAAAAAGAGATCTAATCTTCGGCCACACGGAGAAATGAAAAAATTATTACAGACCCAAATGAGCCTATTTTTTTGGAAAAACCCCTCCGAGCCACACCAAGAAGCAGAGCCACACCGAGCCACACGGAGACGATGCAAAAGTGATCGTGTAACCCTTGTAAAATAACGATTTATTTTTTTTGATTTTCTGCTCTTTTTGGCTTTTTGATTTTTTATGTTTAATCTATCTAACCAAAATACAGAATAGTTTAAACAAAAAAAATAAACAGTCTTTTTGTTTTTATCCTTACAATCTTAAAAAGATACTTTTGTTAAATAAAAAGCCACACCGAGCCACACCAACGAATTGAGCTATATATACCCTTACAGCGTTTTTATTTTTTAAGATTTCCCTGATTATACATAATACCTTTTATATAAAAATGAAGGATAGAGCTTTTTCCCGGTTTTTTAAAAAAATCTCATAGCTGTTTTTAGGCCTTATCCGGCCTTTTTATTTAACAAAAGCAAACTCTCTCGTCTTTCCTGATTCATACTCTTACATTTAGCGCCGATAATTATATAAAAATCCCTCTCATCAATTTTGCCCTCTTTTATTGAATTGACTATAACCTGGTAAAAACTATCAAACCTTTCTAAAAAATTTAATCGTTCCGGCAACATTTAAAATCACCACTTAAAATTATTTAATAGCCTCTTTTGCTATTCTGGAATAATGCTTCTTTATGATCATAGGCAATAAATTTTTTATGCTTTTTTTTTCTCCGGCTTTCTCTTTTCTCTCAATAAATCCCTCAATAAGTCCCTCAACAATCTTTAAAGCCATCAAATATTTAGCTCTTTCGCTTTCGGTCCATATATATTTCTTACCTCACTTTAAACTGTTTTTTTTGTTTCTTCCGGTTTAACTGGTTATCATATTCTGCTTTTCGTTCTTTTCTATCGTTGCCTTTTTTGACCAGCTTGTGAAGTTTTCCGAAAAATTTCTTGTTTATTTTCATTTAATTATTTACTCCTTGCACCCATTCGGGCATTGCCAGGCACTTTTAGGAATATGGCTCGCCCTGCCCTCTAGGTTAGTCATAATTGTTCATATCTTATTTGTTCTTCAACTTTAAAATACTTTGTCCAATTTTCTCTATTATTATTAACTTTAGTATTACAACCCACACATAAAGCTATTAAATTAGTAGGGTTACAATTTTTCTTATCGTAATCTATATGGTGGACAGAAAGTGCTCTATCACTTTGTAATTCTCCACATAGTTGACAAGTGTAATAGTCTCGTTCCCTAATACTTCTTCTTAAGGTTCTTGTCCAGTCAACTGAATAAGGTTCAAACGAGATACCACCTTGCCAAAGATAACACTTGTCCCCTTTACGTGCTTCACTCATTTTTCGTTTTGTTTCTTCAGAAACTGGAGGCATCTTCTTACCCTTTTGGCCTTCACTCATATTTTTTCTTGCTTTTTCAGAAAATATTTTTCCTTTATTAACTTCACTTATTTTTCTTCTTGTTTCTTCAGTTACTTTATGACCTTTTTGGCTTTCACTTATTTTTCTCTTTATTTCTTCAGAAAGTTTTTTCCCTGTCATAGCTTTGCTTATATTTCTCTTCCACTCTTCAGAAAAAATTTTCCCTGTTAGAGCTTTACTTATGCTCTCTCCCATTTTTACTAATCTTTCATCTGTTTCTTTAGTTAAACCTTTACTCCAAGGGATGTTACCTTTATGGCTTTCACTATTTTTCTTTTTAACTTCAGGTCTATTATTAACTATCTTCATAATTTTGCTTAAATTTTCTCTATACTCCCCAGAGAGTGTCCTACCTTTAAGTGCTTTGCTTAAAATCTCTCTATGCTCTTTTGTCCTTACATAAACTCCACTTGGCATACCGTTTTACTCCTTCCTTAGATTTGGGTTATCAGAATATCCCCAGAATCTGCCATCAGCGCCAACTAATATTTTGCAGTTTGCAGAAGAAGAATAAGCATCATAGTGTAATGCATCAATCCAGAGCAATTTCCCTCTTTTTGTAATGTAATGCGGAGTTGTTTCATTTGGGTTAATTTTCATTTCTAAAAATCCTCCTTAATTATTTATAATAAAATTTTTATAAGCATAAGCATATTTATTTTCACCATCAGTTACCACTGCAAGTTTTACATTTTTATTTTTGTATGTTCCCAAGAGCCTCTCTTTTCCTATCCAAGCACCTCCATAGTTACAATCCTCTTCCCATTCAATATCATTTTCGTCAATATAGTACGAGATTTCTCCTTCCCCTTCATATACTGGGATTCTCACTTTTTTCACCTCCTTTTCAAAAAGTCCTAAGATAAAGTTGCTCGAGAGTATAATCATCAAGTTCAAAAAGATAATCAAGCATATTATTTCTAGATTCTTTTAACATAGAAGAATTAAAACCCGCCTTACAACCTGCTATTGCGGTTTCGATTAGCGATTCTACATCCTTTTTGCCTAACTTATTTATTTTTTCTCTTGCTATCATTTCAAAAACCTCCTTAATAAACCAAAAATATGACCGATCTTCTTGACCTTTTTAGTTCCTCTAATTCTTTAATTTTCCTTTCTAACTCTAATTCTTTGATATCTAATTCGGCCTCATAAATTGCGTTCTCTCTTTCACCATCTAATTGATATTCATAATCTTCATACATTCTGTTGAGTTCTTCTTTTGTCAATTCTGTAGATTCTTTTTTATCTTTCATTTCCCTTCTCCTTTCTAGTTAATCCGGGGGGCAGGGGATAGCTATTTTAAGCCCCCCTGCCCCTTATAACTCTTTATAACTCTTTATGAGAAATTTACCGCTTAAGACTATTGCTATATAAGCCTTACAGAAACCCCTTGTCGTATAATGTTTATACCTTGTCGTATAATGTTTATACCTCACTTTGCCTGAGTATCCTTTTTAGACAGAAGTTCCTTTCCTATAATCACCACCTCAATCTACCCGATTTTTTTCTTACAGAATACTTTTTTTTCTTCTCCGGCTTCTCCGGCTCTTTTAATGCGATATAGATTATTCCAGCTATAAACAACAGAAAAATTATCCCTAAGAAATATATCATTTTTTTACTCCCTTCTCTTAACAAATAAAAAATGTTAAGATAGAGAGGCCGGGGAAGATCCCGAAAATTAAGAAAGTTTTCTTATACAGGTTACAATCTTAATTAGAAGGATCTTTCCTGTCCTCTTTAATTTTTTTCTACCCTCTAGTAGCCATCCCTACATACGGGTTCCCTTCCTTTGGAGTTGGTACCGCCATTATCTTCTCTAATAATTCTTCTATATCCTCTATGTCCATATCTAAATACCCTTTCAAAATTTCCCAGACCTTTTCTTTGTATTCTTCTTTAGTCAATTTATTCACCTCCTTTTAACTTTTATTAACATTTTTAGAATAATTTTTTTTGCCTATCTACCTGTTTTTTTGCCTCGATTCGTTCTTCTTCTGGTACTGATATCGCCATTATCCTGTCGGTTACTTCTTCTAAAGTCATCACTTCACTATCCCTAAAATTTTTTAGTATTGCCCAAATTTCTTTCCTGTAATTTATACCTCCTACATCCAATTTTCTCACCCCCTTATAACCTAACTTACCTTATTCTCTCGCTTGTAATCTTTTAAAAATTCCTCTACTTTTCTTCCTTCATATACTTTCTTGGTAGGTTCTTTTATAAATGCTTTTGGCTCTTTGATTTTCCATACTTCCCATATTTTCTTTTCGTGGTTAAACCTCGATAATAATCCTATGTTATCCGCTTTTATTTCTATTCGTCTTTCTGCCCGAAAAGTTCTTGCACTTTTTGGAGCAGATATATACCGATTTATCTTCATTTAATTTACTCCTTTTTTAATATCATTTTCGATATATTTTTCTCTTTCAATAATTCTATTGATAGACTCTAAAGCCCATAAAAAAGAATTTCTTTGCTTTTCAGTTAACTTCTTATTCTTTAATTTTTTATCATAGAAGCTTTTTGTTCTTTCTAACTCCTCTATCTTTACTTTTTGAGGAATCATCTTTTAAAACACTTCCTTTTTAGAAGGCCTGTAAGCGAGGCCATCTTGTGGCTCTCGATGTAGGCTATCGCGGTAGCTCACAATATCGAGTATCCCACAGACCTTTTTTTAGATATCCTTATTTTTCGTCCCTGCCCCTGGAGTGTTTAGGTTTTTAGACAACAGGGGCAGGGTATCGGCAACCCGAAAAGTGTTTAGACTCGAACGGACTGCCGGGATTCTTTATTATTCTACAGACAATTTTATTCTTTTGGCGTTCTCACTCCAGCTAAAACCTTCATTTGATAACTGCTTTCTAACCTTTACAATTTGCGGGTATTGTGCTAGCTCAAGTTCTCCTCTTATAGAATCATTGTTTATATAAGTTAGTTTAAAACTTTTTTCTTCCAGGCTCTTTATTAGCTCATCCGTTTCTCCGGCCTCCAACATCGTGCAATAAATCTCCAGTTTATAATTAAAATCATCAAAACTAAGTTCTGTAAATTGTCTCATTTCAAATTTCCTCCTCCTCTTCAATCGGTTTAAGTGGTTCTAATTCAATAACTTTCGCTCTTTTAATCGGGATCCCTTGTTTTTTTAGTTCTTCGAATAAAACTGTAAATACCTGAGTCAATCCTTTTGTTTCTTTTTTCTTTATCATTTCAAATTTCCTCCTTAAATTTTTTATATTTTTAATGCAGGCTGAAACGATCTTGTCAATTTATAATGCTTACTTAAATTCTCTTTAGCCGGCAATAATCTTAAATTGCTTAACGCCCAACATCTTTTAAAGTCTATATGCTCTGGTTTGGTAAAATTAAAAGCTACTATCGGGATAATATGGTCAATATGCAATTCTCTAGATAAAAAGCCCTGCCAGGTGTAACCTTTGGGCATAGTCTTATTTAACTGCTTTATTAGTTCAGCTAATGTATAGCCGGTTAAGGATTCCCAATGTCGCCCTGCCTTATTTGCTTTTAAAGCCTTTCCGATATTCCTTCCCATTTTATAGTTAAGATTAAATTTTAAGTCGGTTTTTCGCCTTTTTATCATACATTGATTTCTATGTTCCCGATTATTAATATGATATTCCCTTATTTTTTCTTTATTATCAATACGATATTGCTTCCAATATTTCTTCTGCTTTTCTTTATTATCAATACGCCATTGTTTAGAATATTCTTTTAATTCCTCTTCTTTACCAATACGCCTTTGTTTATTATATTCTTTTGTTTTCTCTTTATTTTTAATACGATATTGCTTAATATGTTCAGCATTATTTTTGCGGTGTTGTTTAGACATTTCTTTAATTTTTTCAGGATTGTTAAGACGATATTTATTTACTTTTTCCTTTATTCTTTCTCTATTTTTAATATAGTATTGCTTTATTCTTTCCTGATTTTCCTTGTAATATCGTCTTCTTTGTTCACTTACTTTTTCAGGATTATTTTCTTTCCATCGTTTGTTTCTTTTGCTTACCTTCTCGGGATTATCTCTTTGCCATTGCTTAGCTCTTTCTATTTCTTTTTCTCTATTCCTGATATACCATTGCCTACTATATTCTTTTCTATCAAACATATATCCTTATCTCCTTTCATAATAGCTTTTAAACCACTCAAATATCGCTTTGTTAGCGTTTCTTTGACCCACTCTATACCTTTCTATCACCCCCTCCTTAGCCTTAAACCTTAAAAGCTATAAGAAATAAGGTATAATCGTTGATTTAGCTAAAATCAGGCCTTCAAATTTCGTTTTTAAGCCCCCTGTTTTTTCCGATAGGTATAATCATAAGCGTAAAAATCGCTATTCCCGTTATAAATTGCCCTTTATTAGATTCTTCCGGATCTTTAATATCTTGGCGAGCGAATCTCTCCGAAGTCTCTTATTGCCAGTTTTGTTATTAGAATAGACTTCTTCAAGCTCACTACCGCAATCAGGACATTTATTTTTATACTTGTATTTCATAGCCCAGCCAAAAAATACGCCCTGACATTTAGAACATAAATATTTAGGCATTATTTACCACCTTCCCCGTCAAGAAATTTCTGTAAGTTTTCTTCTGATACCATATAGAATTTACCGATCTTGATAGCCTTTAACCTACCCCGGTTTATATACTTCCTGACCGTCTCCGATGGTATCTTTAACATCTTTGATAAGGTTTGCACATTATAAAATTGCTTCTTTCCGATCTTGATAGTAGTCATTATGCTTTAATACCCCCTTAATATTTGATATATTTAATTTTACCATATCTAAATATATAAAGCAAGTAGAAGAAAGATATAAGTCTATAAACCTTTCTAAACATTTACAAGGTCCTATAATAAGTATTATGTAAAGTAATTGAGAAAAGACCCCCCTAAAGCCCTTTGTTTATAAGGGTTTCAGGACGCCTACTTTCGTTGTTTTTCGCCTTTAACCTACCCCACATGTAGCGTAGTTTTTCAGCCAAAAGCCTTATAAAATAAGAGATATTTAATCATCAAGAGAATAATCTTTTTTTAGCCTGGTAGTCCAACTTATGTAAACCAAATGTAAACCAGATGTAAACCTGAGGGATCGCTTTTATCGTAGTAGTTCCGTAGTAGTTCCGTCTACTAAAATTGGCAACTTCTGGCCAACCTGTGGCCAACCTGTGGCCAACCTATGGGCAACTAAAAAGATCATTCCCCGGATAAAAAAAGAGGGTACCTCTACCCCCTAATTAGTGCACTATAATGCACTATAATTTTATCAGAATACCCCCAATTTTAGGAACTATAATGAACTATCTTTTTATCAGGATATCCCTATTTACCGAACTATAACGAACTATCTTACCCCCCATTTTACCGACATGTTCCGACATGTATTTTATTCCCGGAACCTCAACTTTCCTCAACTTTGAAATGTCAACTTTTGTCAACTTCTAACCCCTGAAATAACGACATCAAACGACATCAATTTATTCCTGAAAGGTTAACTTTTGTTAACCTGAAGTGTCTATTTTTGTCTATCTAAAAGGTCAACCTTTTGCAACAATTAAAGAGGAGATTTATCCCCTGAATTACCGACATATAATGACATATAATTTTGCTTCTTATTTCTAATAGAAGGCCTGATTTATAAACCTTTCAGTCATCATCTAACCTTTTTATTTTTATCTCAAATTTTTAGCCTGAAATGTCTACCTTTTGTCTACCTGAAAATGTCTACCTTTTGTAACATTCTTTTAGCTAAATCAGGGACACCCTGGGGACATTCCAGGGACATTTCCCTTTTTGTCGATATTTAGTTTCATTAGTTTCATTTCTTGCCTTCCCGGGTCCCGGGTTCTCCTAAAACGCTAAAACTGTAAACTTGCATACTACTAGCGTATTACCAAAAATAAAGGGTAATATCGCAAGTTAAGGTACAAATGCCTACCACTGTCCTTAAAAAGAAAAATATGTGCGAATAAAGGCACTCTACATTCGTTTTTAGGGGTATTCTGGAGATTAAACTGGTAGTTAGTGAAGAAGTGAAGAAAGCAAGATCAAAGTAGTTTGACCTTGAAAGATTAGGATAGGTTATTTAAGGGGTGCTTTTAATAGTGAAATTCACGTTCCAGGTGCCTTCCTACCCTTGTTATTAGCTTACCAAGCGTTAACCGCTTACGATTGGTCGTTAAACTTATCCTTACCTGTAAACCCTTGTTAGATAGACTATTTTTTATACTAAATCTGCATTAGTTAAGACCCTTTATTAAGGGATAGATAAGAGCCTTCCCTTTTTAGCGATATTTAGTTTTCCCCCGCCTTTTTGGGTATCATCATCATTTTTACTCTCCTCTCGCTCCCTCTCTTCTTTACGAGCTCTCACCTCTTTAATGTGATCCGACCATTGTTTTTCAGTCCAATTTTCTATCTCAATATCGTGTTTCTCAACTAACCTATCAAGTTCTTCGATAAGCTTTTCTGTAGCATTTCCACTTTTAAGAGTAAGCTCACTTTCCGGATCAAGCTTTACATTATGCTCAGCAGCCGGGTAGACATTCTTTAACTTGAAAGCCATATCAAGATACCTAACCCTGACGGTATGATCAGGAACCTCAAACCCTGCCACTTTTTTAACCGCTTCAAGTCCTTCTTTTAGCTTCTGACTTAGAGCAAGATCATTTAAACCTAATTTATCTAAAAATTCCATTACTCCAATACTTACCTTTTCCAACATTCTGACACCATAGACAGAGGCATTTTTTCGCTTGACTTTAGGGTTTACCTCTAAATATGCTTCCGTAGCATTCCCATTATTTTCGATATATGCTTCGATAAATTTCCTTTCCCTTAAAGTTCTTTTAGTTTCATTCATCTTATCACCGCCTTTTTATAATTATACCTTAATCGCGCGTGCGTAAGGATGGTATTAAAATTACCAGGAGCATTTTTTTATTCTAGGTGAGTTCATTTATTTTGCCTATGGTTTCTCTAAATTTTCTTAGTAAACAATTAAATTCTTTTCTGGAGGTTATGGCATTTTTTGTATATCTTCCATGTTTAAGATGAACTTGTCTTATTCTTTCTATTCCTTCCGGAGTTTTAGGTCCGGTACTCTTTCCCCCGTGTAGCCTACATCTACCATTTTTCATAGCTGGTGACTGGCACGGTGCACCCTTTCGGGTTTTAGCCCCACATCGGGGAGCTTTCATAAAATCACCTGGCGGGTTATTATTTTTGAGCCATCCTCTCCGCTTTTCTTGGGGTTTAGTCTTATCTTCTATCTTTGTCCCCTCCCCCCGTTTGCCTGCCTTCTATATGCCCTACTATTGCTTTCCCTCCGCCATAGACATGGACATGTTCTACTGTTACCTTTTGTTCCACTGTCTTACCTCTGTATTTACTTAGAGCTTCTACCTGTTTTAAGAATATGTTCATGAGTTTGTAAGCCCTATTAGTATTATCGTTTATTACCTCTGTTGTTTGGTTTGGTATCATAGCCCGATTCATATATTCCATAATGAGGTTATGAGTTCCTACCATTTGGGTTACCAAAACCCCCTCCATCTCGTCTCTTGGTTTAAGCCCGTGCATAAAAGCAGCAACAAAGTTAGCTTTCTTTTCATTGTCCCCTATAAATAGGGTGCCTGTGGCCTGGGATAGCATAGTGGAAAAAAAGTCGTAATCTGGGGATCCTATAGTCTCCATTATTTGGGGAGCTACCTTAAAAGCAATCTCTTCTTTTGGTACTATTTCATTCTCTCTTTTCCCTTTTTCAAACTTTAGTGGTCCTACTCTTTCTTCCTTTCTCTTTCTCCACCTATCAAAAGCTTCTAATTCTAATTTATTAAGCTCTTTTTTATCGGTCTTTTGGGGAGAGGTTATATTTACCTTAGATTTTTTCTTGGTTTTGGTAGTCATATTTTACCTCCGTTTTATCCTATTATTACAATTTAAACTATCTTCTCATATTCCTGGTTAACCATCAAGTTAAGCATAAATCAATCACTCGGAGCGGTCCTATTCCACGAATCATTTATAAAGTTTAAGACGTAATTTCTCTTTCAAGCATTTCTCCATATCCTTAAAAATCTCTGACCTTGATTCTTTAGTAAGCCTGGACATTCTCTTTTTATAGATAGACATTTTACTCCCAAGAGCCAGCTCCCCCCACCAATTATTAAGATAGATTTCGTCTCTTAATTCCTCTTTAGGCATACTTTTAGAATCCCTATCGTTCTTATACACTTCAAAAATAGACTGCTTATCCCTAAGAGTAGACAGTTCCCACCAGCAATCATATCTCGCCCCCTGGATATTTCTTCTCTCATCTTTACCGCCTGGTATCAGATTGGACTTCTGCATTTTTCTTGCCTCTGCGGTATTACCTGTATAACTTTCTGCACTCCTTTTCTTAACCATAATTTTTTACACCTCACTTGTTAATTTATTGTTGTTTACAACTTTCTTATTTTTATTTTTTATCAGTTCTCTTTCTTTTAATATTTGTTTTTTTATGTAATTCTTTTGCCTTTTCTTTAAACTCTGCCCTCAGATGTAACAGGTCAAGCTCCAATGCAGTTATAAAACTACTAATTTCGTCCCAGCTATGTTTACCTTCATTAAGTCTATATTGAGGAGCAAATCCATTTTCGTCGTATAGCTTTAAGGGGCGTATTCTGATATCCATACCTCCATTACATTCTTTATATTCCGGATATATGATTTTATATTTCTTCTTCTTATGTCCCATTGTTTATTATCTCCTCTTAATCTTCTCCACTCCAAAATCATTCCTATTAGGTTTATTAGGTTTATTATGTTTCTTTCTGGTATAAGGATAAACATATTTAAGTTTTCTTATGTTTTTAGGAAAACCTTATTTCATAAGACTCTTATATTATATATATAAAATTGAAATTATTACGTAGTTTGTATCAAACTTAATAAACCTAACCCCCCGTTCGTTTTAAAACATAATAAACATAATAAACCTAATAGGTTTTAATCTGGCATACTCAATTGAGTTTCCTCTTCAGTTTTCTCAAGGTGTTCATCTATTGGGATAATCTCAGTCTCAACGCTAAATCTTTTTGCTAATCCTTCTAAAATTTCCCTATCGATTATCCAACCAGGTTTATTATTCTGTTTCCATTTAATTATCACTTTTTTTTCAAAGTTAAAATTTTTTACTTTCCATCCCATTGACTTAGGACTAATTTGGAGATTAAGATTTTCAATATCCTGGTTATATCTTTTTGCAATATCCTGAGTAGCAACTATATCTTCCCCCTCATTATAAAAGTCTATTAGGATACTAATTATAGTTGCATTATCTGAAGTCGCTTCCTCTATTTTTCTGCCAGTTTCCTCCTCTTTAATAAATCCCTTAAACTCTTCTGTTCTTGATTTATCAGCTAATAGTAAAATTTTGTATAAAGGACTTAATATCTGTCCCAATCTCCTTCGGGCTATCCTTTCATGTTGGGGAAATTTTTCATTATAAAACCTTGCTCTAAACAGAGTTAGCAGGTCTATCAATCTTTGCTCTTCAGTTAAATCCCAATCATCCTCTACCTCCGGAGATTCGTTCCTTTTCATCTGAAATTTAATAGACCTATCTTCCATCGGTTCAGGGATATTGGTTTCAGTACAGATTATTAGGGGACCAAATACATTATGAAGTTCAATTTGTTTTTCTCCTTTCTTATCCTGATTTACTCTAGGGACAGTCATTCCTCTCTCATATCTACTCAGTATTATTCTAGCCAAATCTTTATCCATATCACTCCCCCAAAATTTTGCCTCATCAATCACTAAAGCATTCTGAAAATAATCTGCAGACCTAAATACAACTGCAGGAGAAGGAAGGACTGAAGGGAAGCATTTGTAAGCTAACTTACAAGCAATTTTACCTGCTCTGCTTTTTCCAGTTGCTTTCAGGCCTACAAAGTAAAGATAAGGAGTAAGGTCAGTTTTTTCCATTAAATAAGTGTGCATAATCCAAAGTCCAAAAGTGAGATAATATATCTCATTTGGTAGTTCTAAATGACTTTTGATATATTTTTCTATATCTTTTAGTAGATTATCCCATCTTATATCTTTATTTATTTTGAGGACTTCTATAGAAGCATATCCCATCGGTAAGTCTTGTCTGGGTTTATAAACTTGCCCAGCTCCATCAGTCCAAGTCTCTGTTATTATTAAATTATCAGCTTCATCTTTAAATAGATATTTTTTCGTCTCATCGTTGTTTACTAAGTGGATTAAACCGGGTGGAAACGTCTTTAATGTAGGTTCTTTTTTCTTTCTTCCTTTTTTTCTTTTCTCCTCAAAGGCCCTCGCTTTGCCTATGGTTATTTTCAGATAAGATGGGGTTATCTTCTTTTCTGTGCCAGTTTTAGAAGTCTTTATAATTGCTATAATTTCCGAATCAGTGAATTTTTTTTGAATTAAAAAATTCGCTAAGGCCATATCGTAGCCTGAACCCGTCTGGTCGGAGAGGTCCGGTCTATTTCGTTTTAAATAGGTATCCTGCAATTTTTTATTTTTCTTTAATAATTCTTCAAATCTTGCCGGCACTTTCACGTCTTTTAAATTTATATCCATCTTGGATGTATCTTCTATCTTAACCTTATATTTCTGAAATTTTTCAACTTCATATTTTAGATCCGGTTCAAATTTTACAATCTTTACTGGTAGCCCCGATGGGCATTCCGGCTTTATATTCTTCGTTCCCGGCACCCGCAAACAATGAGAGATATCTTGCCCAGCAACATCGCCCCCCAATTGTAGTGCCAATCCCTTTAAAATTCCTTTGGTTTCCAAAAGTATCTTATTATTTTTGATGAGTATGGGAATTTTTAGCAACCAGTAAAAATGATAGCCTAATCCACTATCTACTATAATACTTGGAGGGATTCCAAACTTTTCTATCTTCTTCATCATTTCTTCTTTTGTAGGCAACTCGGGTTGTTTTTCTCTCTTGCAATCTGCGTCACACCAAAGAACAGGAAGCACCTTTATATCGCTCTCAGCTCCGGTTTGTTGCCCTCCAGTATTTATGACCCTGGGCGCAACTCCAAAGTGAATATTTTTATTTTTAGTGAAATTTTCACTATTTAGCAAGGATATTAAATCTATCACTCCACTTTTTGTTATTGGTCTGAACAAATGGTTTACTTGATGCGTTATAGTTTTTTTATCTTTATTTCTGGTATGAACAAAAGTTCTGATGTCAATACATCCTTTAATTCCTCCAAAAATCGCCTTAAAAAATTTTGTTAATTCTTTTTGCATATATTTATATTCTCCTTTCCGTTATTTATTACCTGGCCGGTAATCAGAAGTAACCGAAAGGAAAATGTAGCCTTCCAATTACCAGCCAGGCGAAAGTGGGGATCGAACGACACCCACTCAGTTACTAATATCATTTAGTTCTATTTGTTTCACCGGTTTACAAAACATAATAAAATGATATTTACTACCACCTGCAATAAACTGCTTGACATCTGTTCAAAAATCCCCTAATATAAAAATAGGGTGTTAGCCTGTATAACCTACTAAGAAAAAGGCTCACCCATTTTAGGAGGTAGCCTACAAGAAAAGTATTGCGGAGAGGCTATAAAATTTTTTAAAGGGGAGTGTGCTAAACAATCGCGTCACTCCTCTTTTACTTTTAACCTAAAAAAAAGGACATCACGGCTGTTTTTTTATCCCCGTTAATGCCCTTAGCTGGACCAATTCTAAAGAGCTATCTCCATTATATCCTCCCGAGAGTCAATGTCAAGAGTGCTTTAAAAAATAAATAAATTCTCCCCAGGCGAAAGTGGGGATCGAACGACACCCACTCAGTTACTAATATCATTTAGTTCTATTTGTTTCACCGGTTTACAAAACATAATAAAATGATATTTACTACCACCTGCAATAAACTGCTTGACATCTGTTCAAAAATCCCCTAATATAAAAATAGGGTGTTAGCCTGTATAACCTACTAAGAAAAAGGCTCACCCATTTTAGGAGGTAGCCTACAAGAAAAGTATTGCGGAGAGGCTATAAAATTTTTTAAAGGGGAGTGTGCTAAACAATCGCGTCACTCCTCTTTTACTTTTAACCTAAAAAAAAGGACATCACGGCTGTTTTTTTATCCCCGTTAATGCCCTTAGCTGGACCAATTCTAAAGAGCTATCTCCATTATATCCTCCCGAGAGTCAATGTCAAGAGTGCTTTAAAAAATAAATAAATTCTCCTTTAAATCCAATGTCGTGTAATTGTATTTATGTGACACTCAAACCAGAGAAACAATCAAAGACCTTTTCTTTCTTCTCCGATAGGTCCAGCTCATCATCATAGACGATCAGCATATCCAGGCTTTTATGTCTGCTAAATTTCCTGACTGTCGAGACCTCAAAATTCTGTAAGAGATTAGTTATATAATAATGCCTGAATCCGTGTATCGTCTTGTTAATGTTTAGTCCCCTGAACAGTCCTTCAAAGTCCCTCTTCAAGGTCCTCTCCGATAGCCTCTTGCTCTTTCTGTTCCCCAAGCTCTTAAACAGGGCTCCAGAGCCGATATTGCAGGCCTTAATATAATTCTTCAAGGTCTTCACCGTCTCCGGGTTTAAGTAGACCATCTCTTTGTCATCTCGGCCCTTCCCTCGGATATGAGCGATAGCACTAACTAGGTCTAAATCCTCTCTGTTTAATCGGATGACTTCTACCTGTCTTAAGCCCTGTAAAACAAAAAGACAGAATAAAGCCTTAATCCGGCTATTTTTAGACGTATCCGGTAAGGTCTTTATTCGGTCTTTCAATCTTATTATTTCCTCTTTCGACAGTCCCTCTTGTTTGTGCTTCTGGCTCTGATTAAATCCCTTTACATTCAAAGTTATATCGGGTATCAGCCCTCTTCTGGATAATTCTTTGAGCAGGACCCGGGCAGAGGCCAGATATTTATTTTTTGTAGAGGCAGAATATTCCTCTCTCCCCCCGAGGTATCTCTTAAATTCCAGAAATGAATCTAATCTAAAGGCCCTTTTTTCTATGAAATTCAGGAAGAGAGAGATCCGATAAAGATATTCCCTTTTGCTATTCTCTGATATATCCAGAAGTCCGAAGACGTATTCGGCTTTTCCTTTCAGGCTTTCCGGTAGAAGGTCTTTCCCTTCAAATTCAATCAAGCTCTCCATCAGGCCTTCACCTTTCTTTCTTCAATAAACCTTTCCAGCTCCTCCGGCTCGACCCTCCAGACCTTGTTTAGTTTTATCCCTCTTAGTTTTCTGGTCTTAATATAAAAATAGACTGCATTATAGCAAAGGTTCAGTTTTTCGGCCACTTCTTTTAGAGATAACAGATTTGACATTTTCTTTTTACCCCATACTTTTTTTATATTTTAATACATATGTTTACTTTTGTCAATAAATATCTTTAAAAACTCTACCCCATAAAATGGGAAAATCTACCTATAATTTTTAAATATCCCCTGCCCCCTTTGAAAAAACGTTTATTTAAGGGGACAGGGGATCGGCAGACCGCAGAATGCACATATCTTTAAACCAATCCCTTATATTTTTGTTTATCTAAATATTTAATCGCTTCTCCAACAGTCTTCATCTTTCCTGCATCTTCATCTGTAATTTCTAAATTAAATTCTTCCTCAAAAAGCATTATCAGTTCAATCATATCTAAAGAATCTAAACCCAGATCATCAAGAAAAGAAGAATTTCCGGTAATTTTGCTTCCATCAACTCCTAATCGATCTACGAGCATCTTTTTTATTCTGTCCATAGATTCCATTCTATGCTTTCACCACCTTTTTTAATAAATTTTATTTTGTAAATCTTTTAAATCTGTTAATTTTTTTGTTTATAGTACTTTAGAATACTTAGTGTATATCCAATATCATAGGGAGTATGGTCAGCATTAATTTGAAATCTTATTTCTTCATCGCCCTTGGGGACAACCGGATAATTAAGACCTGCGGCGAGAATTCCTTTATCAATAAGATAGTTTACTAAATCTGTTGTTTTTTTAGTATCTCTCACCATTAAAGGAACAATGGGGTGGTCACTTTCAATAATTTCATATCCTAAATCAAGGAGACCTTTTTCAAATTTCTTAGTCATCTGGTGAAGGTGAGCTAAAATGTCTTTTCCTTTTTCGCTATTCAGTATTTCCAAAGACTTTAGAGCAGTGCTTGCCTCAGCAGGGGAGATAGGGTTAGAGTAGATATACATCGGTGCCGTTTCTCTTAAGTAAGTGATAACAGTTTGATTGGAAGTCACATATCCGCCATTTACTCCAAATGCTTTACCCAGGGTTCCCACTAATATGTCTACTTCCTTTGCGTTAGTATATTCTTCTGCCCCCCGACCGGTTTTTCCATAAGCACCAATACCATGAGAATCATCTACCACTAGCAGAATATTTTCCGGGAATTTCCGGTCGTATTTTTTAGAAAGGTTGGAAATAATATTCAGAGGGGCATAATCGCCTCTCATGCTGAATATACCGTCAGTGACAATGATTAGTCTTTTTGATTGGCCAATAGATTCTTTTATTTTATCTTCGAGGTCATTCATATTAAGATGTTTGTAAATTTTTTTGTCTTTTGGCCTGGAGAGTCTTAAGGCATTAATTATACAGTTATGGTTTAATTCATCACTGATTACAATGGTATCAGAAGTTATAAGAGGGATTAAGATTCCTACTACTGCTGAATAAGCCGAACTGAACAGCATAGCATCATCTCTTTGGTGAAATTTTGCTAAGCTTTTTTCCAGTTCCCGGTGAGGTTGAAATGTTCCGCTGATAAAGCGGACAGCCCCTGGCCCCACACCATATTCTTTGGTTACTCTTTCTTCTTCCTGGATGATTTCCTCTCTTAAAGACATTCCCAGATATGAGTTAGAATTCATCCTGATAAATTCCTGCTCGCCTTTTCCTTTTAAAAAATATCTTGGACCTTTTTCTCCTTCAGCTCTTTTGACCTTAGTTATAATGTATTCTTTTCCTTTTAATCGTCCTTCATCTTCTAGCTCTTTTAGAGTTTGAGAAAGAACTTTCTCTAAATTATCTAATCCCATTTTTTAATTCCTCTATTATTTTTTGGTTTTTGAATTCTATTTGTCTA
>JABUBN010000137.1_pt1 | contig 19225 bp, 29 predicted proteins | sample 7240341 | NCBI WGS metagenome assembly JABUBN01 (sample SAMN07256345, study PRJNA390944) | subsurface metagenome | isolation source: Methane hydrate marine sediment | place: Pacific Ocean: Eastern North Pacific, ODP site | reverse complement strand
CGAGGATAAGAAACAATTTGGATTTAAAAAAAATGAGTAATTATGTGCAATTAAATAGCCTCCTGGATAATGAGGTAGTTACTTTAATAACTGTAATTTGTTTTATTATATTAATTTTCGCTATGGGATTCTGTCTGGGAAGAATTATGAGAATAAAAAATATAGAAGATAAATTGGATAAGGAACTTGCGAAAACACAGAAAGTTATTAATGAAATTTTAGAAAAGGCAGGGGTATTTAAGGAGATAAACTTAAGAAGGGGGCACATCAAACCTTGAAGAAGGAATCGCTTGAATTCTCGAATATTTTTTCACCAATCGCCGAGGATTTTGAAGCACGAAAAAATAGAATTGGGGAAAAGAAAGGAGGTAGAGAAATGGAATTTAATGAAGAATATCACTTAAAGGGAAGGTCAGAATGGATTGCTAACTTGTTTGGGAAGATTGATTCGTATTGCCTGACAAATATTAGAACGGGGATCCAAAGGACATATCTAAAGACTTATATTCGCTATACCTGGTCAGGAAAAATGTTCGGTTACATAGTAATTAGGGAAGAGGCATTGAGAATTTATTTAAAGCTGAAGTATTCAGAATTAGAAAATCCACCAATATTCATTCGTGACTATTCAAAAATCGCAAGAGGTACCTGGATAGAATTACTATTTGATAATGAAGAAGAATACCTGCAGAACGAGATGGCCATGCTTGATGTCATTTATGGATTAATCGACAAGTCATTCAAGAGAATCACCGAAAAGCCAAAATTAGCCAGGAAAATAGCTACAAAACCTGAAGTAGAACCAATAACGAAATTAGAGCCTGTTGTCGCTATCGGAAATTTAAAAGTGAATTTGACTGTAGGTAATGATGGCTATATAGAAGTCAATTTTAAAATCCATAAAAGCCAGAAGGGGTTGCTGGAGAAAATCCTGCAAGATACTATCTACCGATAGAGATGAAAAGAGAGAGTCTAAATAACTTTCCCCTTATTGAAAGGAGAATTAATCAAAATGGATTTAATAGAATATGTAACTAATCATGTTGAAAGAGGACCTTGCCAATGCGGGAAGTGCTTTGATGCTGTTAAAAATCCAGAAAGTAAGCAGCCGAAGGGTCATACTGCAGACCTAACATTTTTTAAAGTCAGAAAGATTAATAACCCCGATGCAGGAGAGTTTTGGAAATTAGTAGATGAAGAATTCCCGCATTGGCTTGATGGCAAAGAACATTCTTATCTAGAAACCGGTGGGGATATCGGAGACCAGGGCTTAGCTCTAATGGCTATGGGTTTAGGAGAATTGCTGGGAATATGGGAGCTATTAGCCCCCATTAGTATGGTACCTTTTCTAGATAAAGAGATGAGAATGAAGATAGCCGGGGCGGGATATATATCCATAAAAGCAAAATTGGAGGAGCATAAAAATGAGCCATTACGATTATGAAAAATCAAAAGAGATATCGGCAAAGGATCTGCCATTTGCTTCTTTGATTATGGCAGCAATTAGAAAGGCAGATACTAATAATACTGTTAAGCTCGGAAATGCCTTCCCTGAGATTTTCAGTGAATTACAGAAAAGGTATTGGGCTCCGGATGGAATGTTACCCGAAGAAATAAAAAAGGAGTGAAGAGAAGTATGACTAAAACAAGCCAGATATTTAAGAGAATATCCAATTTTATAATGAGGATCCTGGATAACTTTGGACGAGGATGTAAGCTACGGTGGTGATAATGAATAGATTAATCTATATAGTGCTCATAGGCATGCTACTGTCGATAACCTATGCTATTTATACTCTTCCACCTTTAATAGAAGCACAAGAACCAAAATATTTTATTATGACCTCAACTGCCTATTCTCGGCACCCCAACTGTATTGCCAAAAAATGGGATGATGGATTAACTGCTACGGGAACTCCGATCCGAGAGGGTGTTGTAGCAATTAATATAGATTGGATTGACGGCAGATGGCAAGTAAGAAGCCCTCTCAAGCTTGGTCAAAAGATATATATCGAAGGAATGGGATATTTTAGTGTAGAAGACACGGGGCCATTTACTGAGAAAAATTTTCATTTTGATATCTGGAATCTTGATGTCTATAAAGAAGATTATGAAGAGGCTGAAAAATGGGGGATTAAGAGAATCAAAGTTTATGTTTTAGGAGAGTGATATAAATGGATCTTCTATATTGGTTTATAGGGAGCATAACGATGATTCTATTTTATTGATATTTTCTTAGATAAAAAATTAGCAAATTAAGAGGGAGAATTATGAAGGATAAAACGTTAAAAAAGCGGACCCTGGAGGCAACTAGCTTAGATCTAGTTTATACCACCCTTCCGGTAGCATACCGATTCAGGACTTACCCGCTTTTATATAAAATGACCACCCTGCCTATCCTTCGAAGAGACCAGGGTCTCTTATCAGCAGGGTGGAACGTTTAAAAACCATTTTTATAATAGGACAAATGTCACAAAATGTCAATTACAATTAAGAAAAGAGGCAATAGGTATTATGGAATATTTAGTAAAGTTTAATGCAATGAATAGAGCGATACAAGAAGCTCATGGCATTGACGAAGTTAAATTAATCAGAGATAAAGCAGAAGCCATCAGATATGCACTGATACAAGCAAAAGCGAGTCCAGAATATGTGAGGATGGCAGAAGAAATAAAATTACGAGCTGAACGTAGAGCTGGGGAATTATTACCAGAGCAAATCATAATAGGCACAAGGTCGCACCCTACGACTTTGTCGGATATAAAAATATCAAAAGACCAATCTTCTAAATGGCAAAGAATAAATAGTATTCCAGAAAATAAATTTGAAGAATATATTAATACTAAAAAAGAGATAACTACTTCAGGAGCTGTTAAATTAGCAAGAAAATTGCAAAGAGAGAGTGAGTTCGAAGGAACTCCTGAACTACCAGGGGGAAAATATAATTTATTATATGCCGATCCACCATGGAAATACGGGGATACTCTTGTTGAGGGCTATGGTTCTGTTGAGCGTCATTATACCCCTATGACCATACAGGAATTATGTGATCTAGATATTAAAAATATTGTCGCTGATAATGCGGTTTTATTTTTGTGGGTAACTTCACCGTTATTGGAAGAGTGCTTCTCCGTTATTAAGGCTTGGGGATTTAAGTACAAGGCATCTTTTATTTGGGATAAAGTGAAACATAATTGGGGACATTACAATTCTGTGAGGCATGAATTTTTATTAATATGCATTAAAGGAACTTTTTTACCTCAGAGCAAAGAATTACATGATAGCGTGATATCAATAGAAAGATCAAAAGAGCATTCGGGAAAGCCAGAATATTTTCGGAATGAAGTAATAGAAAAAATGTACCCAAGAGGCAAATGGATAGAATTATTTGCCAGATACGATAAAGAGAAAAAAGAAAAACTTGAAGAGAAAGGCTGGACATTCTGGGGAGCCCAAGCATGACTGGGAACATAAAATTAGTTCCATTTGGGATTGAAAATGAAGAAAGTGAATATCGCATACATATCTGTTATCTAGAAGGGTATGGCTATCTCTTTGCTAGAGAAAATGCTATCTGGCAAATCCATCATTTTCCGTATGATAACATGCCAGTTTTCTCATCTTTAAGAGATGGAAGTAAGTATATATCTGCCAGAGGTTATAAGGTCCCTCCCATGAATATTGAAAACTGTCAAAGAATTAAAATACCGAAAGATATTTCTGATAAAAATCCTATTTGGTTGAGAGACAGTACAACTGTTAAAGGCATGCGAGCAGAAAAAATAGCAAGAGACATGTATGAAAGAGGACTTATTATAATAAGGCCAGATATAAATGAAGCAAATGTTAATGAACAAATTAAAGGCAAAAATTTTATAAGCAAATCTTATGCTTTGCAAGTTAAATGTGATTACCGAGGAGGCGTAGATGGGACAGGCTTTTTGTATATACAAGTAGAAGAATGTAATCCTTATAATGCTCACTAAATGAAGAGAAATTATTTAGAAAATAGAGAGGTATAAAAAATGTTAAAAGAAATTTTTATCATAATTTTAGATTTAACCGGAATCATCTCATTAATTTTAGTCGTAATTTTTTGGTTCTTTATATGGCCAAAATTCACTAAGAAAGTAGATCTACTCAGTAATATCATATTAAATCCGGAGAAGGAAACCTTAAGGAAAGAATTAATTGAACAATGCGAAGAGACTGCTAAGCTGAATCTCGAAGTCTGTGATGAGTTTAAATATGTAGATGGAGAAAATCTAAAATAAAAACAAAAGGAGGAGGAAGAAAATGTTTGTTCATGCCACAAAGGAGGAAATAATGAAAAGATTATTCCCAAAAGATTTAGTTGATGAAATAGAAAATGAAATAAACAAGAATGGTATTAAGGGAGTTAATATAAAAAAACTAATAGTATATATTTCTTCATTTTTTAATGACGAAACGGAATCAATAGAAAAGGGAATAAAAGGCCTCAAAGATACACTTGATAAATCTTTTATAGAATATAGAATGCTAAAGTGGGCTATATTGGCTATCGTCATTCCTCTATGGGGACTCTTTTTACACTCAATATTCTCTAAATAATAATGAGAAAACCGCCATTTAGGCGGCTTCTCTTGGATAAACGCCTAACATCCTATTTTAGAAAGAAAGTTAGGAACTAAGTACTTAATAATATATCACAAAAAATTATTCTGTCAAGTTTACAATTTCAATAATTGAAATTACGGTTGGAATCCTGATAGGGTAGGCAAGCTTGGAGGGAAAAACAGATGTATAGGATCTTAAAGAAACGATTAATTGAGCGATTAAGGGAAACAATAAGGCGATATATTGAACAGCAAGAATGGAAGGAAATCTTAAGATACGGAAGAATAAAGGCCAAAGAAAAAAGAATTGCCGAAGATCAGGTGAAAGACATTGTCGATGCCCATAGAAAATGAAAAAAAGGAGTGATGCTATATGAAAATTGAGATGAGTAAGGGACGTATTCTTTGGTTGATACTCCCAACTTTTGTATTAATAATGTTTATTCTAGAAATCATTTATGAAAAATAAATTTTGAAAGGTAAGTAATGACTATGATGAAAAATGAAACGCAGTATCTTTTATTAACTGATTTAAGAATAAGATAAAAGTTACAGAATGTTAGCTGCTAACATTGCAGCTCTAAATTTTTGAAAATCATAAGAAGAAAGAAGAAAAAATATGCTAATAAAAATAGCTAGAATTAAACTGAGTCCTTTTCAGCCAAGATTAGAACTCAATTTGGATGATTTAAAAGTTTCTATTACTAAAAATGGGATAATAGATCCTTTAATAATTCGTAAAATGGATGGCCATTATGAGTTAATTGATGGTGAAAGACGATGGAGAATAGCCAAAGATTTAGGTTATAGAACTGTGCCTTGTAATGTAATTGAAGCCGATGATAAAAAAGCTGACGAATTGGTGTGGGGTTTAAATGAAAATAGAAAGCCATATACTCCAAAAGAGAAAGCCTATTATTTTAAAAAACATAAGGAAGAAGGAATGGGCTTAGTGGAAATGACCAAGGCATATAATACCGATAGAAATATCATCCAAGCTTATCTTAATATTTTTAAATTGCCCCAAAGATACCAAGATCTTATCTGGTCTAAACCTATTGAAGTTGGAATTATTCAAGAAATGGGAACTCTATTCAATAAAAAACATAGCCATAGTGGCTATGACCAAATTATTGAAATCTTAGATAGAGTTATTGCTGAAAAAGATTTTAGGAGAATGGGAATTCGTAAACTTTTAAAAGAAAGAACAGGAAGATTGAGAGAAGCTGGTGAGAAATTAGTTCAGACAATCGAACCAGAAATTACAATTGAGACCCCCGAAGACTATGAAAAAGCATCCCAGTTATTGAAACAAGAGGCTAAAAAGAGACGTGAGGCAGCTTTAACAGAGAAGGAGAAAAGGGAAATAAGGGCTGAGGAAGAGAAAAAATCTGAAGAGAGGAAATTAAAGGAGCAACAGAGACGTGAAGAAAAGAGAAATAAAGAAGAAGTTCGGATTAGAAAAAAAGCCAAAGAAATACGCTATGAAGAATTAATTCAGGATCCAGAATTTTTGCGTCAAGCAAATGAAAAAATAAAGGCCGAAGAGAAGAAATCAATTTTGGAGCAACACGAAAAAGAAATACAGATTCATATAAACAAGGAACTTAGCAATGGTCCTAAAATATACAATTGTGACTATAGATATTTTTTAGACCGAATAGAAAATAATTCACAAGACCTATTAATAACAGATCCGCCCTATTCTACTGACATAGAAGATATAGAAGAATTTGCAAATGATTGGGTTAAAAAGGCATTAGATAAAGTTAAACCAACAGGACGAGCATTTGTATGTATTGGGGCATATCCCAGAGAATTAAAGGCGTATTTGGATATTTTATTATTACAGAAAAAATTTATATTAGATAATCCTTTAATCTGGACCTATAGAAATACATTAGGGCAGGTGCCTAAAGAGAAATATAATCTAAATTACCAAGTTATCTTACATCTTTATTCAAAACAGAGTAGAAAATTAGATACTAAAATAACCAATGAAATGTTTTCGGTCCAAGACATCAATGCTCCGGATGGGCGGCAAGGCAATAGATATCATACCTGGCAAAAACCCAGCGAACTTGCTAGGAGACTTATTACCCATACCACACAAGAAGGGGATAAAATATTTGATTGTTTTGCGGGGACTGGAACATTTATTTTAATGGGTGCAAAATTGGGGCGAGAGGCTATAGGATGTGATAATTCAAAAGATGTATTAAAAATAGCGGGGGAACGCGGTTGTGAAATTATATAACCCTTGGCCTTTAGATCAAAAAAATTCAATCGCTGCGATACATAAGAACAAACGATATATAATTGATGCTCTAGGAGGTGGAGAGATCTACCCAATAGAGGGGATTAATATTAAAATACTTCAGATATTAGATATGGTTTGTGGGATAGATTATATTTGGGTAAGGGATAAAAAAGTTAGAGGAATAGCAAGTAGAGTTCAATGGGGACATAATTACGATACTTTCACAATAAGATACGAGAGGAAAAGTGGGACTGAAACTGAGTACAAAAAAAGATTGGAAGCAATAAAAGAAAAAGAATCTTTTCGTCCCTATCTAACAATGCAAATGTATTGCGATAATGAGAAAGAGAATGAGCTTGAATCTCTGGCTATAATTAAAACAGAAGATTTATTCGAAATTATATTTACATATCCAAAATTAGTCCACGAAACAAAATCCAATAATTTTTTTAAATATATTTTATGGGATGATATTAAGAATATTGAGAATGAGACAAATAAAGAAATATTAATAATGAGAAGAATAGGATTATTTATTATGCATGAATAAAAAAAATTGAGGAAGATGAAAATACTAAATTTGAAATTCTAGAAAAATAACTAAGGTCAATAAGTAATTTTTTTAAAAAAATGGAGGAAGGAAAAATCATAATGTTAAAAGAATTTTTTATTTTAATATCTGATATAGCTGGAATCATTTCATTAATTCTTATCGTAATTTTTTGGCTAAAAATTAGGCAATTAGGGAAGAAGGTAGATCTAATCGATAAGAGGATTGAACAGCTAGAATGGAAGGAAATCTTAAGATACGGAAGAATAAAGGCCAAAGAAAAAGGAATTGCCGAAAATCAGGTGAAAGATATTGTCGATGCCCATCGAAAATAAAACGCAGTATCTTTAGTATAAGATCCCAAAAGCATAAAGGGAGGTGATATAAAATGTCCAAATCATTACCATTAGAAAAAGAATTTAAGTATTATATCAAAAATCAAAATAAGTTGGTAAAACGATATAACAATAAGTGCATTGTAATAAAGAATAAAAAAGTAATTGGCGTTTATGATTCTGAGGCAGAAGCAGTTCAGGAAACTTCAAAAAATGAACCCCTGGGGACTTTTTTAGTACAAAAATGTACACCAGGGGAAGAAGATTATACTGTAACTATTTACTCAAACTCAAAAGAAGGCCTTAAAAAAGAATTGATTGAACAATGTGAAGAAACTGCTAAACTGAATCTCGAAATATGTGATGATTTTAAATATGTGGATGGAGAAATAGAGAGGGGGCTGGTTTATGATGAAACGAAAAAAGAAAAAAGATGTAATAGGTAAGATAGATAGAATACTAAAGTGGGCTATATTGGCTATCCTCATTCCTCTATGGGGGCTTTTCTTACAATCGGTATTTCGTAAATGAGAAATTATTCCACCTAAATATTCAGAAATATTAATTAGAAAAAGGAGGGAGAAAATGAGTAAGATAGAGGTTATCGCCATAATAAGTGTAATTATAACAGTGGTTTGCCTTATAGTTTTACCGAGATGGTATTACCACACATACAGTACCGCCAATACAATCAATCTAATCTATGCCATTTATATTACCACAGCTGTAAAGATAATATTACTGGGGGGACTGATAATATTCTTAAAATAAAAAATAGGGGGAAATAAATAAATGATTAAAAGAATATTTAAAGAAAGTCGCTTTTTTAATTTTTTAAGGGTAGTAGTTTTGGTTGAAGCTGTAGTCATTATTATTTTGTCTGCTATTGCACTTTCTACAAAAAATGTTTTTTTGTTCAGGGTATTACTGTACATAGGGGGAATTACTGCTTTTTTTGCTATGTCTCTGTTATTTTTAAAATTCACGGGCATTATAGACACAAATCCAGAAAGAATATTTAATATCGTAATTGAAAAAGAAGAAGATGAAAAATCTTATTTTATTCATTGCCCACAATTAAAAGGCTGTGCAACTCAGGGAGATAGCATAGAAGACGCTTTGCTCATGTTCTCTGATGCTCTGAATGTTTACATGAAATCCGTAATAAAACATAATGATAAAATAAAAATTTAAGAATTAATTTTACAAAATAAAAAGCCCGTCTTTTTCAACGGGCGGTTGATGACAGTATAGTATAGAATTTTTCTCCTATAAAACTATACTGCATTGAAATTATACATCATTATTATATGGGTAGTCAAAGTGAATTGAAGAAATTCGAGAGAGGTAAATTTATGGATGCAATAGATATATTAACCAATTTTATGAATGCCTGGAAAAATAGTAATTGGTCGGAGATGTTTGAGAATTCACAAATAACCTGGAGGAGCAGGGGAAAAAATAAGAGTATCGATCTGCTAAAAGGTTGGTTTTACCTGAAGGATCTTACCACTTTTAAGATACTAAAAACAGAGAAGATAAGCGATTCGTGTGTAGATATGACTTTAAAAATAAGCTACCTATACTACATTTCAAATCTAAAAGAAACGAAGATTAAGGCCCGGGTAATCTGCGAGACTGGGCCCTATAAGCCCAGTAAAGATGGGACATGGGGAGTTAATCCATTAAGTATTTTAAGAGAATTTTAGACTTAAATAGGGGGGGATGAATTAATGAATTTTTTTGATAATTTTAAATTATATACAGTAAAAGAGATTGCAGAAATAACTGGCTTTAAAGAAAATAAGATAACCTTTCTTCTGAGAAAGGGTACATTAAAAGGCAGGAAGATAGGCAAGATTTGGTACAGTAGAGGCTTTTATATTGGTGAGATGATGTCGCAGAATAGGAAGCTAAAAGAGCTGAAAAATAAATTCGAAACAAGATAAAAATAGCTGGATTAATCAATAAAAGTGTTATATCATTGCCCCTGGAAGGTGTTAATTATGAAGCAGGAACTAAAAAATAAAGCTTTAATTAAGGCAAACATTTTTATAAAATTGTGGATTCATAAGCCTGCTGTTAGCGGGTAGCACCTCCACGGTTGGGTGTTTGCCTTAATTTTTTATATTAGGCATCTAAAAAAAGGGTATTTATCTTATGCAAAAAAAAGGCTGGATCAAGCTTTGGAGAAAACTGCAAGATAGCAAAATCTGGAAGAGCAAGCCATTTTCTAAGGGCCAGGCTTGGGTGGACCTATTACTTAGAGCCAGCCATGATGACTATACCTTCGATTTTAAGGCTGCAAAGATAAGGATAAAATCTGGGCAGATAAAAAATATGAAGATAAAGATAAAGTCTGGGCAAATCTTTGTTTTTAAGAAGTCTCTTGCTAAAGATTGGGGCTGGTCGAGGCACAAAGTGAGCAATTTTTTAAATGGACTAGCCGGAAACAACGGTAAAATAAGGGAAAATGACGCGTCGCAAACGAAGAAAAAAGGACACCATCGCATCAAAATTAGGACACCTTTAAATATACCTTATGGAATGCTTGTAACCATTATAAATTGGGAGCCATATCAATTTAAAGAAAAAGAAAAGACATCTTCAGGGACACCTACCCTAAAATGCAAACGAATTGAAAAGGACACTAACAAGAATGTATCTTATAACAAGAAGATAATACATATATACTCCGGATTGCTAAATTTATGGAATAGTAAGGATATTGTGGTTCATACCAGTTTATCTCCCAAGACCGAAAAAAATATCCAGGACCGGATAAAAAGGATATTGGAATATACCACTATTAAAGAAGTTAAGCAGCGAATATCTAATTATGCAATTTTACTAAAGGGAGAAGAGTATGACCTATGTACTTATACCTGGACCTTTCAAGAATTTCTTACCCGCTTTGAAAACGGGAGGACCGATAAATTTGCAGACCTAGAAAAAGCTAAGCTTAATTTGAGAAAAAATAAAGGTGACGGGATGGAGGAGTCTTTAAAAAAGATGGAGGAAGAAGATGGATAAGAAAAATTTTAATGAGATGATGAGGATATTCGGCAAGGTGTACGAAAAGAGTCTGGCGCCTGATGTATTGAAGATATATTTTGAGATATTTAAAGAAATATCTGATGATAAAACTAAATTTATAACCAAAGAATGCCTTAAAAAGTGCAGATATTTTCCCAGACCGGCTGATGTTTTTGAGTGTCTTGAAGAGGAAGGCCAAGTTTCTGATTTACCTAATCTGGAATAAGGAGAAAATTATGTTACCGATAGAATCAGAACGGAATATTTCGGCGGAACAAGCTTCTTTAGGCTCGATGTTACTATCCCCGGAGGCCGTCTATGCCAGCGTGGAAAGTCTGGAGCCTAATGATTACTATAAGACTTCTCATAGCAGAATATACCAGGTAATCCTCGAGCTATTCAATAAAAATATAGCTGTGGATCTAGTGACTTTAACAGAAGAATTGCAGAATAAAAATGTGCTAATGGATATAGGAGGAACAACTTATTTAACTCAGCTGGTTAATAGTGTCCCCACTCCCGAAAATATAGAATTCTATAACCAAATAATTAAGAAAAAATCTAATCAGCGGAAAATATTATTTATTTTAGAGGAACTAAAATTAGAGAAGATAGATACCCAGAAGGCACTTGAAAAAATATCACTGATACCAGTAATCGAGATAAAGGAAGAAAACTTAAAAACGCTATTAAAGAATACCTTGAAAATATCAGCAGAAGGAGTAGCCCACCGATTTAAGATGGGCCACCTTAATAGATACCTTGGGGGGATAGACAAAGGAGAAATAATAACTATTGGAGGATTTACTAGTCAGGGGAAATGCTTAAAAAAGGGAACAAGGGTTGTAATATTTTCGGGAAAACTAAAGAAAGTAGAAGATATTAAAATGGGAGACCTCTTAATTGGAATAGATTCTATTCCTCGAAAAGTTATTAATATATACTCTGGGATAGATGATTTATATACAGTTAGACAAAACAAAGGAATGGATTATGTTGTTAATAGTAGACATATATTAAGTCTTAAAAAAAGGAAACGTGGTTATAAAAAATATTCAAAACAAAATGGTGATTTATCAAAATATATAACTTCAGAAAAGACTATTAATATCAATATCAGAAGTTATTTAAAATTATCAAATAATCAAAAAAATAGAATATACAGAGGTTATAAAGTAGGAGTTGAATTTCCTAAAAAAGAACTCTTAATAGACCCTTATTTATTCGGATTATGGTTAGCCGATGGGAGAAAAAATAGTTTAACTATTAGTATTGCCAATAAAGATATAGAATTATTAGAATATATTAAAGAAAATTATCAATTTAAAGAAAAAAATATTCAGACTAATTCGAAAGATTATAGGTTAGATTTACCAACCAAATTATTGCGGGATTTAGGAGTTTATAATAATAAAAATATTCCATTAATATATAAAACTTCGAACAGAGAACAAAGGCTTGCATTGTTGGCGGGTATTTTAGACGGGGATGGCTATATATCAACTACTAATAAAAAATGTCTAAATTATCAAGAAATGATTCTTCATATGGCAAATAAAAATCTTATTAAAGAAATACAATTTTTATGTTTGTCTTTGGGATTTGATGCTCAACTTCATAAATATAAACAAAAACGCAGAGGTAAACTGTTAGATACATTCTTTTTGAATATAAATGGGGACTTATCTAATATTCCCACTATTTTGAAGAAGAAACAAGTTAAAAATCAATTTAAGAAACATCATCTATTAACAAAAATCAATATAGAATATGAAGGGAAAGGTGAATATTTTGGGTTTACCTTAGACGGAGATGGCTTCTTTTTATTGGAAGATTTTACTGTATTGCATAACACCGATCTGGCTATCCAATTGGCTATAGATTTTATAAACGTGGATGAAGAAAAAAAGATTCTATATCTCTCTTCAGAGATGACCGCACTAGAAATTTCCCGAAGATTGTTATCCAACTTGATGCCCAAGAATATCATGGACTTTAGGAAGGGGAGATTTGATGAAGGGGAGAGAGAGGCCCTGGACAGCATTGCTACCATCGTAGGGGATCATTGGAATTTGAATATAAAGAAGGTATTTGATATGGAGGATATAAGAAAATATATTCAAAAATATAATCCTGAAATAGTATTTATGGATTACCTCCAAAACCTGGACCGGAAAGGGGCGCAGACAGACTATCAGAGAGTAACCGGGAATATAAAAGACTTGCAGACCATAACCCTGGGACGAGAAATATCCACTTTTGTGGTGAGTCAGCTGTCACGAGGCAATAAGAACATAATTAGAAAACCTAAACTTTCTGACCTTAGGGATAGTGGAAGAATTGAGGAATGCTCCCCCATCGTCCTTTTTGTTTACTGGGAAGAGAGGCTCAAAGAAAAGATTGAGATGAGAACAGGTGGTGAATCACCAGAAAAGATGGAAATTCTGATTGCAAAAAATAGAGACGGCACCATAGGAAAATTCAGCTTAGATTTTTATCCCGAATGGTGCAAAATTGAAGAGCGGGAGCGTAAAGAATATGAGTATTAAGCCGAGCACAAACCAAAAAAATAAGGTGCATATAGATAATAAATGGGGGGCCTATGAGCGATGTAAGAATAGGCTTTCTTGTTTATACGGCTGGGATTCAAAAAAGAATCCGGGCAGATATGAACGGGCAATAAAATTGTTATGCAAGATAATAAAATTATAAGATCCAGTAAAAAAAGGAACTTTTTTGAAGAGGAGGAGAGGGATATAGTAATGAGAAAAACTTCTGAAGGAGCAAAAAAGCACGGCCGGAATAAGGAAAAATGCCAAAAATATCAGGGCCAAAACCGGAGGGAAAAAAATAAGATCAGGAAATGGAAAAAGTTGATTAAGAATTTATCTCCAGATAATGATACGAGAATACAGTTGGAAAAACGAATTAAGGAGGTGGAAGGATGAGAAAGCTTGAGAATCTATTAATCGTATTTATAGTCATAATGCTTTTAGTGGGATTCTGGGTCTTGTATTTGAGCTTTAAGATAGAAAAGAATGAACTTCTAATTAAGATTTTAATTAGCCGGGATGGGACCAACGTAGAGCTAATCGGAGTGATACAGGACAGGCTGGAGAGGCTGGAAAAAGGATATGATGATTTTGGAGAAGGCAGGGGATTGCAGCTATTAAGAGGATATCCTTGACTAGGATAAGAGGCAGAAATAAGGGTTTAAAAGATTAATTAGAAAGGAAGGCAGTATGCAGAAAGCGATTAGAAAATATCTCAAGAAAGAGTCTGAAAAGATAGATACTAGCAGGGGTAAAGACTATATCGATCAGACTTTCGATATGCTCGATTCTGAAATTGACAAAGCAAAAAGAAGGGAGATTAAGAGGGCCAGAAGGAAGAAGTTAGGAGAATGGAAACGGATAGAGAAAATGAATTGCGGGCATAATAAGAAAAGAAGGTTAAAAGGAAGGTCAAGAAGATGACAAGTAAACGAGAAGAATTTAATCTGATTACAATTTATGGAGATGAAATTAAAATCATAACAGATTTAGACTGTATTGATGATGTATATACAGAAATGTTAGATGATTTGGATGCTAATAATCTTTATTATGTTGGGGGAAATGGCGAATCAGCTATATTTAAAGGTCATGAATTAAGCGTAATAGATCTTAAGAAAATTATAGGAAGAACATAGAAATGAAAGTTAGAGACCGGCTTTTAGATAAGAGAGAATATAAAGGGCGATTAACTGAGGCAGCAGATAAGATATGCCCTTGCCGGGTTTGTTGGAATCCTCACGATTGCGGATATAGAGCAGGCAGTGGTAAATGGATAACGGTAATGCGCTGTGTAACAAATTATAAAAGTGGCTGCCCACACGATACTAATAAAAAACTGCCAAGACCAATTCATATTATCCGTGCGAAAGCTGGAGGGAAGGGACAGACGAGAATATGTTTAAGGTGTGGCCAGAGAGTAGTCATTGGAGAGATTGATTTTATTACATTTGAGGCGTACCAAGAAAAATTAAGAGGAGACAAGGCGATGTTCCCTACCATAAAAACTTATTATGAACAGGTAAAAAGGAATAGTGAACAAGATGAATTTTCGAGAAAACTTAAAAAAAATATTGAGAAATTAGTGGTGAGGGATAAAAAATATTCTTGGGAAGATGAGGCCGACGTGAATTTCAGAAAGGCTGTGGCAAAAGCCGAAGATAATCATGAATAAATTAATATCAAAAACAAAGATAGAGACCTGCGACTACACATGGAATCCCTGTTACGGTTGTCTAAACGGTTGTAGATATTGCTATGCGAAAAAATTCGCAAAACGATTCGCTAAAAGTATTTCAACAAATGAGGCATTTTACTTATTAAGAAACGGGATGATAAATCAAGATGATCTTAATGTCGTTCTTGATATTAGAAAAAAAATAAAGACAAAGATCAGGGATTTTGAACCAATATTTTTAGAGTCAAATTTTAATAAAGAATTTCCCAAAAAGACCCGAAAGATATTTGTCGGATCAATGAGTGAAATTAGGTTTTGGAAATTAGAGTGGACAGAAAGAATATTTAAAAAAGTAAAACGATATCCCCAGCATATATTCCAATTCCTGACCAAATATCCCTACATCTATCACCGAATAGAATTTCCAGCTAAATCCTGGCTGGGTTTTACAGTTAACAATATGAAAGATTTAGCAGACGGAATACCTCATATAGAGAAAGTTAGAATGATGAATCTATCAGGAAAATATCTATATTATGTTTGCATCGAGCCAATGCTTGAGGAAATCAATCCTTTAGGCATTTTATTTATAGACTGGGTAATATTAGGAGCAGAAACAGGGAATCGTAAAAATAAGATTATACCAAAAAAAGAGTGGATAGAGAATATAGTTGATTACTGTAAAAGAGCTAAAATACCAATTTATCTAAAGGATAGTTTAAAGAATATTTATCTGGAAGAAATAAAAGAATTTCCTAAAATGGAGTCGATCGATGCAAGAAGTAAGTAACATGGTAAGTTTATCAGGTGGTAAAGATAGCACAGCAATGTTATTGATGATGTTAGAAAAGAAAATCAAAGTCGACCATATAATATTTTTCGATACAGGTTGGGAATTCCCCGGGATGATTAAACATATAGATAAGCTGGAAAAATATATAGGCAGAGAAATCGTAAGGCTAAAATATAAAATACCGTTTAATGAAGCGATAAAAAAATGGGGCTTTGCTTCGTTTAAGAGGAGATGGTGTACTGATAGAAAAGTAAAAACTGTAGAAAAATTTTGTAGGCAATATAAACCTTATATTCAATGGATTGGTTTTAGTTATGATGAAAGACAAAGAATAAAAAGGACTATTGGATATTGTTATCCACTTATTGATTGGAAGATAGCGGAAGAAGATGCTTTACGATATTGTTATGAAAAAGGTTTTGACTGGGGTGGATTATATAAAAAATTTGGGCGAGTCAGTTGCTGGTGTTGCCCACTTCAACCATTAAAGGAATTAAAAGCATTATGGAAATATTTTCCAGAATATTGGCAAGCATTGCTTAAAATGCAAGAACAAAGTAGCTATCAGTTTAGACTAGATTACACATTAGAACAATTAGACGAAAGATTTAGAAGAGAAGAAAGCCATTATCAATTAGACTTAAAAGGACTATAAATAAACTATAAAATAGATATGAAAGGAGGAAGGGAAATGCCAGAACTAGATAAAAATACAGAGGGCAGGAAGCTAGCGACTACTGGAGACGTATCAAAAATTATTTTTTCTATATTAGATAGAGCTAAAGAGCTGAATATAATCGTATCCGAAGTAAATAGTGAGCTGGTTGGTTCCCCGATGGAAGTGCAGGAGGAAAAGAATCTGACCAAGAAGGCTTCCGAGGGATGGATTGAAGATGAGTATAGGACACTCTGCGAGATTAGAGGACAAATGAATAAGGCATTCGAGAAAATGCAATTATTAAAAAGCCGGCTAAAAACGGAGAAATAAGAGAGGTGAATAAAGATGTGGTATTGGTGGGTTATAGGAATAATAGCAGTGGCAATAGTAACATATTTAATCTTAAGAAAAAAATAACGAGGAGGTGGTCTATGAATTAAGACAAAATAGGGTGGAGTACTAAATATATCATGTATCCTAAAAAAGGTCTAATTAGGAAAAGTATGTCTCCGCCCCAATGGACCGGAAAGCTATAAGAAAAATGCTTAACTTGCTGCAATAAAGATGCTTCCGGTAGAATATGGCGGGGCAGAATGCTAAGGAGAGACTCTTAGAAAAAGTTGAAGAAAAAGTGCTTTTGCCTTTTTACTAAAAAAAGGACCACTAAATAGAACGCTAATAGGGGACTATAGACTAAGGGACGTGCTACTAAATATATGCTTCTATTATTAGATGAGCAGCACGATTAAATGTAAGAGATGGGCAGAGAGCTAGGATGGTATTGATTTATTTAGTTGGCGAATGCCTCTGTCCGTCTCTGGGGAATGGGTAGGCGGAGTATTAGAAAAGTGAAGATGTATTCCGAAAAAAAAGATTCATTATTGCAATATTGTCTCTGCCCTCCCTAATAAGTTGGAAGCTATTGTATAAATGCCTAATACGTTACAATCAATTTGCTTCCGAAGGGAGAAAGCTACGTGATCACTGATTAAAATTCTATCAGTCAAATGCTTCTCCGTGGAAGTATAAGGCAGAACGCTATTAAAATGATGTCTAAAAAAGAAAGACTAAGTTCGATTTGCTTCTGCCTTATTAAATAAGAACTCGATGGGCAGAGTACTAAAAAACATTTTATTCCGAAGATAGATAAAAGCCTTATGTCTCTGCCCAATGCTCCACCGGAAAGCTAAAAGGAAGATGCTTAATATGCTATTAGCGAGGTTGCTTTCGGGGGAGGAGAATAATACTTTTAAAGAGAGGTGATTTAAGAATAGAAAAAAAAATTGTTAAGTAGAAATGCTAACTCTAGAGTGTGGATTGATACCTTACTGGGACAGAATTGCTTTCTACTTACTAAAAACCTTATTTGATATGAGGTAGGCAGGGAGCTATAAAAAAGATTTGGACTATTTGTTAGAAGGTCTTTGCCTCTGCCTATCTCGAAGATTAGAAGAGGCGAAGTATTATACCTGAAGAAAGGGAAAGCTAAAGCGATAATGCTTAATATGCTGATCAAGATTTGCTTCCGAAAAAAAAATACTGCGGGCAGAATGCTAAGGTTGATATGTGTAAAAAGAAGCTATATCGAATTTGCTTCTGCCTCGCTAAAAAGAGAAGTGATTTAAAATGTATTTTGTTAAATGGGCTATTAAAAAGGAATTAAAGGTCTTTGACCTTGAGAACAAAAAAAATAAAACTATGACCCCAAGCGTCGGGGAATTCTCTAAATTTCTGGATAAGATTGAAAATGAAAATTCCTTCTATTTCGAGGAAGGTGGCGGGGATTCCTTCAAACTCTTAGCTAGGAGAAGAGGCCATCAGGTATTTACCCTGCCGGGGATCAGAACTAAGGAGTGCCGGGAAGACCTGAAGCTACCGAAAACAGACGAAAACGATGCGTCTGTCATAAAAATTTTAATTAAGGAGCACCTTGAGGAATTTTATGAATTCAAGGAGCTGGATGAAATAACTGCCCGGATAAGTATAATATTCAAAGAGCGTGCTGATACTGAAAAGATTATGGTGGCGACTAAATTAAGACTGTTTGCCCTTAAGAATAGATTAGAGTTAGTGAATCTGAATGGATACGAGAAAGAGGCAGTGGAGAAAAAGGAGGCGGTTATCCAGGCCCTAGAAGAAGATTTCGAACTTCAGACTAAACTATTACAAATAGAAGTGAGGAAACATCCTGTATGGAAAGATTATCTAAAGGGGATAAAGGGAGTGGGACCTGCCGTAGCCGGTGGCCTGATAGCCGGTATCAAAAGGGCTTCCCGATTTAGCGATAAGTATGCCTTGAGGGGATATGCCGGAATGGTGACTAAAAAAGGTAACCAAAAATTTAACCATCAGTTGAAGAGAGCATTATTTCATTTTGCCGAACAGGTTATAAGACAGAATACTCCGATCTGGCGAAAGTTATATGATGATATGAAGGTTTTTTATGGCAGTAAACACCCAGATTGGAGTAAAGGCAAGGTAAATAATTATAGCAAAAAGTTTATAGAAACACGGTTCTTGAATGAATTATTCGAAGAGATGAAGATGGTGGAGAGATGATGCTAAAAGCAATGTGCCCTTAGGCTAGAGTATGATTGCTCATCTCTACTAAAGAATGGGAAGTTGAAGATGTTAGGATATAAATGTGAATCAGTAAATCATTACTAACTTGTTGCTTTTTAACTTTCCATCTAAAGAAGATTGGGTTATAAGGAATGTTAGATATTGCATGTGATAAAATATTTACTGCAGGTCTTGTGCTTCCT
>JABUBN010000136.1_pt1 | contig 19240 bp, 23 predicted proteins | sample 7240341 | NCBI WGS metagenome assembly JABUBN01 (sample SAMN07256345, study PRJNA390944) | subsurface metagenome | isolation source: Methane hydrate marine sediment | place: Pacific Ocean: Eastern North Pacific, ODP site | reverse complement strand
AACTCTGTTGCGATGTTGAACTTACTCAAGTTAGCTCAACTAACAGGAAATCAAGATTACGAAAAAAAAAGCTGATCTCATCAGTCGAGTTTTTGCTGAAAACGTTCGAAAGTCGCCCGTAGCACATACTTTCCTTTTAACAGCTGTAGATTACGCCGTTGGACCGACTTATTCTCTTGTTATTGCAGGAGATACAGGCAAAGAAGATACTAATGATATGTTGTCTGAGATAAAGAAACATTTTTTGCCTAATAAATCGTTAATATTTCGACCCACAGAAAAAAACAAGTCCAGAAATAGATGAGTTTTCTAATTTCGTTCAGTATTTTGACAAATTCGACGGAAAAGCTACTGCGTATGTATGCATTAATAAAACTTGTAAGGTACCAACAAATGATGTGAACAAAGCTTTAGAATATTTGAGTTCAAAAGGATAAACAAATTATTTCAATTTTTTCAAAAGTAGGGACATAAAAAAAGATTAAGAGCTTATTTTAATTTTGACGAGACGAGTTTTTCCATTTCATTAATTGATGGTACTTTATCCATTTCTTCTTGCGTTATCAATAGCTTTAAAGTACCGTTCTTTAAAAGATAAGCAGAAGGATATTTAGCATCTTGAATGTCGTACTTATTCAAAAATTCGTCCTTATGCAGAAATTCAGTCTCTATATTTAATGTGTCAAGAAATGAATAATCGTCCATATAAGCGTCAATTTCAGCAGTCCCGTCGCGATACCTATGTAAAAGACGCCCATTTGACCTCCGTAAATCTTTAAGGATGAAATCAACGGCTTTTTTCGCGGCTTCAATGTATTTTTGTTCATTCAATACGAAACCACCTTTAGCTAACGCGGCAATCATTAATCCATTCCAATCAGTTAATATTTTATCGTCCCGATGAGGTTTAATCCGGGTTTCTCGCGAATTGAAAAGCTTTTGTCTCATAGATTCTATAGAATTATGAAAACTTTCTTCTTGAGGGTTAGCGAGCTCAGATAGATTAACCTTTAAATGAAGAATATTTTTGCCAGTCTTCTCTCTAGTAGCTTCATCCAAATAATTACCGTTAGTTTCAACATTATATACACTTCCTATTAGCTCAGCATCCTCTTTTTCTAAGATATTTTCAATTTCTTCTTTAGTCCAAACGTAAAATTTTCCCTCTTCTCCTTCGCTATCCGCGTCTTCGGCTGAATAGAATCCCCCTTCAGGAGAACTCATATCTCGCAAAACATATGTAAAAATCTCTTTAGCATTGTTTCCGTACTCAATATTTCCAGTCGCTTGATAAGTCTCTAAATAGCTGAGTGCTAATAGGGCTTGATCATACAGCATCTTCTCGAAATGAGGTACTAACCAGTTAACATCAGTAGAATAGCGATGAAATCCAAAACCAATTTGATCGTAAATACCACCTCGCCTCATAGCCTTAAGAGTGCTTTCAACCATTTCTAAAGCGTTTTTATCTTCTGTTCTTTTCCAATATCTTAATAAGAATAATAAATTATGAGGAGAAGGAAATTTTGGTGCGCTGCCAAAACCTCCTCTCTTTTCGTCATATCTCATACTTAACCGAGAATAAGCGTTTTCTATAACTTTTACTTCAAGACTTCTTCCTGGAGACTCAATGTTGATATCTTGTAATGCAAATGTAATTTTTTCGCTCGACGCTAGCAACTCCTTTCTTTCGTTTTTCCACAAATTACTCACGCGATTTATTAAATCAATTAAGCCAATTCTTCCAAAACGGCTTTCTTTGGGAAAATATGTACCGGCAAAGAAAGGTTTTTTATCTGGAGTCATTAAAATCGTTAGTGGCCAACCCCCGGAATTAGTCATAATTTGGCAGACGGTCATATATATTTTATCGATGTCAGGTCGTTCTTCCCGGTCGACTTTAATAGATACAAAAACATCGTTCATAGATTTAGCAACAGTAGAGTCTTCAAAAGATTCGTGTGCCATTACATGGCACCAATGGCAAGTAGAGTAACCAACTGAAAGGAATATCGGTTTATCTTCCATTTTTGCTTTTTCAAAAGCCTCTTCCCCCCAAGGATACCAATCTACTGGATTTTCAGCGTGTTGCAGTAAATAAGGGCTTTTTTCAGTTATTAATTTATTGAATTTTTTATTAAGTTGGCGCTCATCTTTTTGTTTTTTGTTTTCTTCTATGATTTTCACCTTTTATGACTTGTTAAATGGTTTAGTAAATTCATTTATGATTGAAACCTAATTAATTAAGAAATATTTAAAGAATATCAATATACGCCTTATTAGATATTAACTTTCTAAATGAATTATTTTGAGTTATAACTCTTTGATTTGGAATATAAATATTTCATAAAGAAATTATTAGGAAAAAATAAAAATTACTTTGCTTTCAGGGCAATAACTGCGGAACCTTGCGTTGTAATTCTTTCGTCTTGAGTTTCGCTTAGAACGCTAATTTCGACCAAATTTTCGCCGTTTTCAGAGTATTTTTTCAATACCTTTCCTTTTAACGTTAAAGTATCGTTCTCATTTGTCACACCAGCAAATCTTATTTTAAAGTCTTTTAAAACGCCTCCCTTTGCCCAATCAGTAATGTAGGACCCGACTATTGACATTACAAGCATTCCATGGGCGATACATCCAGGTAGTTTAGCTATTTTCGCAAACCCCTCGTCGTAATGAATTTTATTATAATCTCCAGATGCTGATGCGTAATCTATTAATTGTTGTCGAACAATTGGTCCCCTTTTTGATGTAGGTAATTCCATTCCCGTTGAAATATCTTCAAAAAACAATTCTTCTTTAGACAATTTTCACATCACCTTTTTAATTTAATGGAACACGATTAATGAAATGATTAAATCAAAAACTTTTTCTCCAGTATCCTTGTTTTTTCCACTTGTGACCACCGTGATTAAATCCATTTTACCTCTTTTACCTTCCTTTTCAACAATATTTTCGACTTTGGTTTGATATATAATGGTATCTCCGGCACAACATTGAGAGTAATACTTAATTTCTCTGCCACCATCTAATAATTTTCTAAAATCTATCCCCAAAGTTGAAAAAAAGTTATTATCTGAGAAGGTCATTCTCGTGTAAAAAGTAGTAGGAACAGGTATGTCTTTAAAACCTTGATTTTTGGCTTCATTGACATCGTAATAAATTGGGTTCGAATCTCTTATCGCGTTAGCAAATTGAGAGATTCGCCAACGAGTAATAACCATATCATTTGGTGTAAATTCGTAGCCAATGAATTTTCTATCAATCATGTATTCTAAATTCTCTTTTAATTTTAATTAATTTTAATATATTTAGATGTTTTAAAGGTTTTATTTATAAACCCGCTAAAATATCTTTAACTTCTTCAACATGCCCTTTCACTCTAACTTTTGGCCATATATAAGAAATTTTCCCTTCCGGATTTACTAAATAAGTGCTTCGATTAACTCCCATATAAGTCTTCCCTCGATAAGCTTTTGATCCCCACGCTCCATATTTTTTTAATACTTCTTTATCCAAATCACTTAACAAAATAACTTTCAGATTCTTTTTTTCAATAAATTTAGCGTGAGATTCGGGACTATCAGGGCTTATACCAATAACTTCCGCGTTTAACTTTTGAAATTCGGGTAAAATTCCTGTAAAACCTATTGCCTCAATTGTGCAGCCGGGAGTATTATCTTTAGGATAAAAATATACGATAACATATTTACCTTTGAAATCTTTTAGACACACTTCCTTGTTATCTTTGTCTGGAAGACAAAATTCGGGAGCAGTATCACCAACCTTTAATTCTACTTTTTTCTCGATCATAATGAATCCCCTCTTGAAGATTTTGGATTTTATTTTTATTGTTATTATAGAATTTTATGAAAAGAATTTCAATGTTCAGATTATCAATTATAAAAGTTTTAAATACATTCTTTTAATTAATAGTATTACAAAATTCGAAAATTAATAAAATATAAATCTAATATCGTCGTAAGTTAAGATATGGAAAAAAAAAGTTTAGGACTATTTTTAGTTGTTTTGGGATTTATCTTCCTTGGTATTGCACTGCTTACAATTTGGAGTATGTTTTTCGGCTTAAATACAACTAAAGGGTTATACATTATTTTAGCAATTCCTTTAATGGTTTTTAGTGTTACTACTATATTTTTCGGGTTTTATTTAATTACACGAGTGAGATTAGGTTTAAAGGCTAAAGGATTAATCTTATTAGTAGACGGGCTAATTCCAATAATTGCTTCCACGTATGCTATGTTAGATCCCCGACTTAACGTTATTAATGACATACGAGTTCTAGTATTACTACCCTTAACGCTCGTGGGCATATTTATTATAATTTATAGCGTTTTTCTATTAACTGCTGAGATGTATATAGAAGGAATTAAAACCAGAAAAAGAGCAAACAAAATATTAGGAATAATCTCCATTGCTATAGGTCTTGCTAATATACTTGCGTTTATTGTATTAATATCAATCTCTGGGGAACAGCCAGTTATTTTATCTGTATTTTGGTTATTAATTGGGGCGATTTCAATTTATTTTGGCGTTCATTTGTTTATCAAGAAAGTCGAAGAGAAACAAAAGTATACAAAAAGGAGAAGATAAAAGAAATATAAAAAAATAAATTATTTATTTTTAACATTCTAATTACGGATCGTTCCTGAAGGGATGAGTTCTTAATTGCTTTTAAGGATCTTCCATTGCTTTTCTGATTGCATTACGAGTTGCTTTATAGTTGTTAATGAAGATTCTTTTTCTGGTATTTGCACTAGGGTGAACAAACACATTTACTAGCATTGTATCTTGAACTTTCACAAAATCAAATATATCCTCATCATTCAACTTAATCACTTTTGTATCGCTAGTAATATTATCAATTGTTAATTCGTAATTATACTCTTTTAATTAGAAGATAATTTTTAACTTCTTTTTGAAAGAAATAGTAAATGAAAATAACTGATGTGAAGTATAGAACAACAGTTATGCCATTCAAAATATCACTTACTAAGAAATATGCTAAAATTGAAATAAAAAAAAATAAATAAACAATTAAAATGAGAGTTAAAATTTGGAGTATTAAATCTAATTTTGTTAAGTCTTTGACCACATCTAACAGATATCGACTTATTAAGAATATTAATGCTAATAATAAAGGAATAATCAATTCGTAAGGATTAAAGGTTATATATCCGTAAACATTTAAAAAAAGACTAACGACATAAAGTATAGAAGAGCAAACTGTTATTCCATATAATGGATAATATAACTCTTTCCTTTCCACAGTTAGTTCTTTTATTAAATTCCTTTTTTTTTTTGTTTTTATTTTTTCAGTAACAGGATTGTTAAATTCTTTTTTTGAAATAATATAGTGTATATAATGTAAAGAAATAATAAATTCGGGTAAAATTTTTCGAAGGACATAAAGAATTATTATGAATGAGGTTAGTGTTATAAGATAGTAAGACGAATCGTGGATTATATGCATGGGCATTCCATAATGTACAAATGCTAACATCAATAATATTCGGAACAGATATAAAAGATACGTTGATAATATTGTTATTATAATGATTTTAGTTTTCCTCCAAATTATATTCATTTCTGGTTTACGATCATGCGAAGAAGACGTCGCAAGAATTATACCAATAAAAATACTAATCACTTCAGCACCATAACAACTTGTTAACACTTTACCAGAGAGAGAAGGATTTGGTAAATATATGGTTATTAGATCAGGGTTGATAACTACTCTTGCTTTAATATTGAAGATTAGATCCAATAAATAACTTACCTGTTTAATAAACATCGCAGTTACCCAACGATTAAAACTCATATTAAGAAATAAATAGATAAGACTTCCGAATATAGGCATACCAAAAGAGAAAAAGATTAAAGAACGTTTAGAAAAAGTATATTTTATACCTGACCATTGAAGCTCTAACCTTTCGGGTAAAACTTCATTATTTTTGTTTTCAGTTTGAATGTTTTTTATGAGCTTTTCACCCAAAAAATGGTTTAAAATCCAAAAATATTCAATTTTAAATTAAGATTTATTTATAACTTCAACACTCTTTTCAATCAATGAATTCAACTTTCTTTTTAAGTTAATTGTAAATAAGGTGAATAATCATGAGAAGAAAGGCTTTGATTTGATAATTGATTTTTAAAGAGCTTCTAAAAAATTTGAAATAATAAAAAACAAAAGAATAGGAATTAAGGATCGTTTCTAAAAGGATGCCGAGCACTTTCGGCATTTTCAATACCATCATCCACAGTTGGTAAGCCTTCCATTGCTTTTCGAATGGCGTTTCTTGTAGCTTTATAGTTATTAATAAATACACGTTTTCGAGCGCTCGCGCTAGGATGTACAAATACATTTACAATTATTAAGATATCCTCTGCTGCTTCTTTAGGTAAGATACCATCTTCTACGCATTTCATTACAGCTTTCGCCACTGCTGCTTGAGCAGGACCATAAGTTAAACTTGCGTGGCGAAGTGAAGTGATTTTAACTGTAGGGATCATAACAGTCGCAGGTTTAACTTGCATGTTTGGTTCGAGAATTACCTGTAATCCTTCACGCCCTTTCGCTGGATGAGTTAAGGCACGAGCGTAAGCATCACCTACGGGTCCCTTTTTATTTCCTATTAAAAGATCAATATGTGCTAACTCTGCTCTACTGCCAACAAGCGATTCTCCGACTTTTAAGCTGAAATCAGAAATTTTTTCAGGCGTAACACCCACTGCGTAAAAACGACTCGTTAGTTCTTTATCATCGATCTCGAACTTAATTTCTTTCTTTTCGATATATCCTAACTTTTCAAGTTCAACTCTAAATTCGTCTTGAAGTTCGTAGGAAAGAGCGTCTCCTAAAATGATCGGGCGTCTAGTTGTGCCTACTGGAACGCCCATCAAATTCAAGCACTCTTTGGCGCCTAGAGCTCCAGAATTGATTAACATTCGAGCTAGCTTTTGCACTTTCTTTTGTAGAGTTTGTGCTTCAATTAACCGATTATTTTTTACATGGTCGTAAATATCGAGCCATACCTTAGGAATAACATTAGCAGAACCAAGTATGCAACCCGCAGCGCCACCAGCTAAAGCACCTAATACATTTTCGTCCCACCCTATTAGAACGGAAATTTTATCGCTTACTTTCTCTAATAACGCAGAGAAGTATTTGTAGTCACCGCTAGAATCCTTTATCGCGACGAAATTATCAATATCAACTAGATCTTCTACAACAGTCCATGGCAATTCTACCCCTGTACAGACGGGAATATTATACAACACCAAGGGTATATCGGTTTTTTCTGCTATCCTAAAATAATGGTCGTACAACCCTTTTGCCTTAGGTTTGAGATAATAGGGCGTTACAATTATAGCCGCGTCTGCACCGATGTCAGTTGCAGCTTTAGTAGCATCAATTACCAACTTTGTTCCCGTTTCTCCAGTCCCAGCAATTACAGGAACTCTACCATTCGTTTCATCGACGACTATTTCTATGACTCTCAAGCGTTCTTCAAAAGTCATGTTAACGAACTCTCCAGTCGTTCCTACCGGAACAAGTCCCGTAACTCCTTGATCTATGAGATGGTTTACTAAATTTCTAAGATTTTCTTCGTTAATTGATTCATCTTCTTTGTTAAAAGGAGTTACTAATGCCGGCATAACTCCTGTTGGTCTAAAATCAAATTTACCCATTTTAATTAACCTCTATTTTTTATTCCCGATGATGTAAATTTTTAGCAGCTATAAATGTTAGTCCCTTTTTGGTTAGAGCTTCAGCTGTAGTATTAATAGCTTCGTATCGGTCGAGAAGGTTTATTCGTAATGCTTCCCATATTCCTGCTTCTTCGATATCTTCCTTAGTCATGAAATATTCAAGGATATCCGTAGGATGATCCCGTTTTTCGTCAACATCAACATTTGCTCCTTCATGTTTCGCACTTACATTCTTCACTTTCGTAGCCAATTCCATTAATTCGTCTCGACGGTCATAAGGCTGCCTTACAATACTTTTCCATGTTTCAGTTATGTGGTGTTCTATTCGTATTACATCTTCAAAACCAAATTCATTTCTTATATAGGCAGTTACTTCAATAGTTTCGTTATTAACTGAATTGGCAAGGTTAAAACCAATCAAGGGACTAGTTCCATCCTCCCGGGCAAACAATTTAGCGGTCAATAAAGTCCAAAGACAAGAATACGGGTTATCGTTACCCATGTATACGCTAATTTTAAATTCGTTGTTAATACCAAGTTTATGGATGATGTAGCCTAATAAAACAGTGCCTGGGTTCACGTTAAGAACTTGTTTAATGCCGTAGTTAGTATAATAATAAAGATATTCATCAATCCATTTTAACGCAAAATCGTTTGGTTGTCCAACACCTCCAAAATAGCCAGTAATAGTTTCCGGACCACCAAGATGTACATTTACAGGCATACCATCTGGACCAGGGGCAGTTCCCTTTGTGTCAAGAGTTTCGACCCATGTCGCCCCAATAATTTGCATTGCCGCTGCCATAGCTAATAGATCCCCGTCTTCTTCCTGTTCTTTCATGTATCTTACGCGAATAATTCTACCAGGTACTATATTTTGATTTTTAACGGCGTCTCTTACCATATCCATCAAGAAAGGAAAGTATTGACACGCAGAAAGTTCTAATGTTATAGCAAAGTCTTCGTCGAAAGTCATTTCAGACGCTTTATCGCCTAAAATCTTTTTTCTGTAATCTGCTATATTAATAAAAGAATTATTGTCGCGTTGAGAAATCAACCACTCAATATCCTTAACATATTCTGGCTTCTTCTTTTTTAACTTTTCGATTAAGTTTTCTACTTTACTAGCTTCTTCTGCCTTTCTATTAATCTCTTCTATTCCACCATATTTATCTACTATATCTAAAAGATCGTTTATCAATGGATTTTTTTCGTCCAATAAGAAATCGTTTATTACTTTTAATGCATCATCTGGAATTTTCAATTTTTTTCTTAAATCGTTCATTTTATCATTTACCTTATTTTTTTGTTAATATTTTATATATGAATTTTGAATTCTACCCAAAGAATTCCCATACTTCCAACTTTCATTGGAAGAGACCATAAATTTAATCAAGTTTCATTATATTATAAATTTATTTGAATAATTGCAAAAAGTTTTAACAATATCCAAAATTTATAATTAAAAGAATTTAATTTAATTTCATGAGTAACGAAAATGTATAAACATAAAGTTTCGATTTTAGGGACTGGATTTATCGGTTTATGTAGTGCTGCGTGTTTCGCTGGGAAAGACATACAAGTCTTAGCGTCCACTCATAATGAAAAGAAAGTTAAAATGATTAACGAAGGAAAAGCACCATTTTACGAAGCGGATTTACAAGAAATGATGGACGATATTAAAGCTAACAAACCAGAACTATTACAGTGCTTGCTGGATCCCGTAAAAGCGGTACTTGAAACGGATATTTCTATGATTACTCAAGGTACTCCCATGCGAGAAGATAAAAGCATAGACTTAGGCTATATTGAGAGTACAGCTAGGGAAATAGGAGAAGCTCTAAAGCAAAAGGATAAATATCATTTAATTGTTGTAAGATCTACCGTAGTTCCCGGTACTACGAGGAGTCTGGTAGGAAAGATAATTACTGAAGTATCTGGAATGGTTCCAGGAAAAGATTTTGGCTTATGTATGCAACCCGAATTTTTAGCGGAGGGTCGTTCGATTGAAGATACACTTCGCCCAGATAGGATCATAATAGGTGAGATTGACGAGAGGAGTGGCGCCATGCTTCAAGAGTTTTACGAATATTTCTATGGTGACCACTTACAAAATTGCCCTATGTTAAGGATGAATCTAGAAAGCGCTGAATTAGTTAAATATGGTAATAATTGCCTTTTATCTACTAAAATCAGCTATGCTAATGAATTCGCGAATTTTGCTGAGTTAGTACCAAATGTAGATGTAGCCCAAGTTATGAAAGGAGTAGGGCTCGATTACAGATTAAATTCTCGATTTTTAAATGCTGGAGTTGGTTTTGGAGGTTCTTGTTTTCATAAAGATGTGGACGCAATAAAAGCGTGGTCTAAATCAAAAGGATATACTTCAAGATTATTGGAGGCAGTTTTAGGCATTAACGACGATCAAGCAATCCACATCGTTGATATGGCTGAACAATTGGCAGGAAAATTAGCTGGTAAAAAAGTAGCCTTATTAGGTCTTGCTTTCAAGCCAGGGACGGACGACATGCGGGAAGCTGCTAGTATTAGGGTTATTAATGAATTAAGAAAAAGAGGTATAACTGATATCATTGGATATGATCCTAAAGCAAATAAAACTGCTGAAGTGGAAATGGGAGATAAAATAAAATATGCCGAATCAATTGAAGAAGTTTTAAAAAATTCTGAGTGTGCAATATTAATTACGGAGTGGGACGAGTTTAAAAATCTTACTCCTGAAGATTTTAAGAAAAGTATGAAAACTCCGAACCTTGTAGATGGAAGAAGACTTTTCGATTACGACGAATTTAATCGCGCTTTGCCATTTAGAGCAATAGGTCGTACCGATTTAGAATAATTCTCTAAAGTTTTCTTTCATTATTGTTATTTTCTTATTTTATCTTTTTATCTATTATATATAGAAACAATAATTTTATAGGTAAACTAGAATACCATTAAGAAGAGATAATGGAAAATGTTAGAAAACCAAAAAAAATGAAATTTTTTAAAGATTACGCAGAAGAAATAAATGGAAGTATGATCATCTTGAAAAAAAATTGTGAATTATGTGGAAAACTTCTAAAACTGTATCAGAAGAATTATAATAGACCTTACAAGTTTATCTTTATAAATATCGCTCAAGAACCAGCAAAACACTATTTTTGTTCTAAAAAATGTAAAAATGAATGGATATTTACCTCAAACAAACATCAAACAATTAAACTAAAAACTATTTAAATCCTAAAATTTTACGGATTTTATCTAATCGGGTATCCCTCGACAGTCTGTTAGTAATAGGGTTATGATCTCGATATAATCCTTTATGAAATGATTTTCTGCTGGTTTGATAAAAAACTCCGAATGTAAACTCATATGAATTCCTCGCGACAGTTAAAGCTTCTTCCTTTGTCTTTGGTTCCTTATCAAGAAATTCAATTTCATTACGAGATTCCTCCCATTTATGATAAGGAATATCAGGTTGCAAAACTTCGATGAATGTCTTTTAAGAATCAAGATATATTTCTTGAAAATTCTACTATTAATGCCTTACATGTAGTTATAATATCTTCAACCGGTTTTTTGAATTTTATCGCGTCATCTTTAAAATGTTCTTTAGTTATACCATCTATATATCCGTAGGCTGAAATGCCTTTCAACTTAATTAAATTTTTTAAAATCTTTATTTGGGAGTTTATTTTATTCTTAAACCATTCTGGAACATCTTTTTCTTTTAATAAGATATAAACATTTGAAATATCATGTTTTTTGGGATATTCTATACCATAGAGAATAAGAATGCCTTTTAAAGATTGCTCAACTGACATTTGAAAAGTGTAAATTGAATCATCCCATCTCTCGTCTTCATATGCTCTAATTGCTCCTTGATACCAACGAAATGCTCTATCTATTGCTTTTTGTGAAGTTTCTAAATTATTCATAATTCTACGATTTCTCCGAATTTAATTTCCTTTCGCTCCCAATAAAAATCAGTTTCATTGATATAAACCCGTTTTAAACCTTTTTCATATATTTTTTTCTTTATTATTTTAAAAAATTGAAAACCAATTTGATTTCTATCAAAAAGAATTATTCCATCCATAACAATATCATAAAATAATGTCCTAAAATTATCTAAATCTCTTAATTGTAGGGGTAAATCTTGTATTGAGCAATAAAGCTTTTTGCCTTTCTCATTTATTAACTCTGTACTTTTTTCATAATCAAACATCATTTCTGTTAATTTTTTACTATAGTTTGAAATTTTATTTGAAAACAATATAAAAATATCAATATCACTTTCATAAGTCCATTTTCCCCTCGCAATTGAACCGAATAAGATTATTGATAATATGTCCTCTTTAAAATTTAGTTTCAGTAAGTTAACAAAATTATATAAGTAATCTCGAAAGAGATAAGGAACTCGATCAAAATTCTCTTCAAATACTTCTTCTTCCTTTAAATTTTTAATAGTTTTCATAATCGATTTTTTTATGGTTATCTATATTTTGCTCAATTTAGAATATATTAACAGTAAGATATTTAATTTAACAATTTGACTTCTATTATTTAATAAGATTGCTCAATTGATATATAAATTAATGTATTAAAATTTAATTTTGCTTATTAAACATTTGAAATGCTTCATGATAATCTTATTTACTAAATGTTAAATTTAATTTTTAAATTATTTTAACCGAAAAGAATTTGCTTAATTTTAATTATTCGCTCGCTTCGAGATAAGCGCTTAGTTAATGGGTTATGGTCCCCATATAATCCTTTATGATACACAGGCTTTTGAGCTCTGTAGAATACGCCTAAAGTCATTTTATGTTTCTCCTTAACAGCTTTCATTGCTTCTTCATAAGTCTCAGGTTCATTTTCAAGAAATTCAATTTTTTCACTATATTCGCTCCAAGAATGATATGGTACTGCGGGTTGTAATACTTCGATAAATGAAAATCCCTCGTGTTGAATCGCTTGAACTAATATTTCTGTAAGGTGATTGATTTCACCAGCAAACGCTCTGGCAATAAATGTAGCTCCAACTTCAAGCATTAAAGATAGCGGGTTAAAGGGGGTTTCAAAACTTCCTCTTGGAGTAGATGGTCCCTTCCAACCCTTTTCAGCTAAAGGCGAGAATTGTCCTGTGGTCAAGGCATAAACGCTGTTATTATGCAAAATCATAGTCATTTCTTGATTCCTTTTAGCCGCAAAAATCGTGTGAGCTAAACCTTCACCTAATCCGTTTCCGTCTCCAGAAAAAGTAATCACTTTCAAATCGGGATTTGCGATTTTCATTCCTTCAGAATTCGAGCTATTACGACCGTGTAGCGCATAAAGACCGCTCAGGTTTAAATAATCAAAGATTTTTGCGTGGCATCCTATGCCCGCCGTCATTACAATATCCTCCCTTTTAATTCCTTTTTCTTCGAGTTTTGGAATGGCGTTTCTTAAAGCTGTAAAGATTCCAAAATTTCCACACCCTTTGCACCATGTAATTTCGGCGTATGTTTTAAGATTATCCATCTTAATACAGCACCTCCTTAATTTTTTTTGATAATTCAATTGGATCAAATGGGCGTCCATCATACTTTTTAATCGTACTTCTTATTTTTAACCCTGCTTTTTCTTTTAAAAGAGCTGTAAATTGTCCTGTAGAGCTCTGTTCAATTACTACATTGTCTTGATTTTTAAATTCCTCTAATTCCCATGTTGGTAATGGGTTCAAATATATTGGTTGAACGATTGTAGGGTTTAATCCCCCATACCTAAGAGCTTCTAAAACGCTCATGTAAGTCGAACCATACGCAAAAAGATTAGTGGTCATCTCTCCTCTAATAATATTAACAGTATATTGACTCTTTAAATATTCTACAAGTGCTTTAAGTTTCTTATTTCTCTTATCATGCATTTTTGCTATCATCTCGGCATTCTCAGTCGTTAGGCCAAATTCATCGTGTTCGTAGCTATTCCACTTAATTACTTCTTTCGACGGTGGAAATAGCATTGGAGAAATTCCATCTTCAGCGTCATGATATCTTTTATAATTTTCCCCTTGATACATTTTAGGTTTTGCCCATTTTGCCTTATCTACATCAATATCAATTGTCATGCTACATTCTGATAAGTGTTTCTCCGTGAGCAGAATTCCTGGTGTTTGAAACTTCCAGACAAGATCTAGCATTTCCGCAGTTAAATAATAAGCTTCTTCTATCGTTCCAGGAGATGCTACTATACGCAAAAAGTCACCGTGACCCGCAGAAAGAGCAAAACTTAGATCAGCTTGTTCGGTGTAAGTAGGCACCCCTGTAGCAGGCCCTGGTCTTTGTGATAAGACTATGAGAATAGGTGTTTCTGTTATACCTGCTAAAGAAATACCTTCGGTCATAAGCGCGAAACCTCCACCACTGGTTCCAACCATTGATCTTGCCCCAGTAAATGTAGACCCAATTGCCATGTTAATTACGGCAAGTTCGCTTTCAGCATGAACGACTGCTAACCCAAAGTTTTCTGCTTGCTTTGCTAAAAAGTGCAATATTGAAGATGCTGGCGTCATAGGATATCCAAAATATGTATCTAAACCGCCAGCTATAGCTCCCAGACTTATTGCTTCGTTACCTGTAATAATTGGTCTTTCTTTTTCTCCTTTACTTAATAAAAATTTACCTTGACACCCGTCTTTTACTATATCGTAGATGGTATTTGCAAATTTAATGTTATCTTCGATACTTCTTGGATATTGGTTTTTTATACTTTGATTCATTTGCTCTTTTTTGAATCCTATTGCTGATGCTAAAATTGCTACAGCTCCTACACCGTACATCAAGTTTTTCATGGGGTATTTTTCAGCTTCTGAACTGAATGGAATTCCAACGCCATCTACATCTTCTTGTTCGTCTGAGTTATAGATAATAATTCCACCATCAGCAACATCGTTAATGTGAGTTTCACAACTTCGCTTATCAAAATTAACTAGAAGATCTGCTTTCATGTAATGGCTAGTAATCCATTTAGTAGAAGTACTAACTATAGAAAAATTGTGTCCTCCTCTAATTAAGCTCATATAATCGTCCATTTGAAATACGCGCTGTCCCATACTAGAAAATATATGGGCTGCCACTGATCCAGCTTTTTTTACGCCTTCTCCCGCCTTTCCTCCAACCAGAAATGTAAAGATGTCATTAACCATTATGAAATTTACCTCAAATTATGTTTGATTATTGATTTAAGAAATACTTATAAAAATAACTGTTCTCGAATATTATTTAAATATATGTCTTATAATCTCTTGATATTTCATTAAAAAGCAATTGAATTGAATTTTTAATTAACATTAGATCCATACTAAAGATTATTAATCCTATAATCTTATTATAGCTAACAATGAAAGAAAAAAATTTAAGAATTTTTTTTATTTTAGGGTTATCGATATCTTTCGTTTTAATGTTGATTTTAATGATTTTTGGGAATATTACCCTAAATCTAACAGCAATTATATTCTTCTATGCTGTTAAATTTCTATCAGGGTTTGGATTGATTCTTAGTATTGCGAATGGATTTCTAATTCTTTTAGATCAAGCTAGTGAAAAATTGGATAAAAGAGGAACTAATATTGTAATTATTATACAAATTTTAGTTCCGTTTGTTTTTATTGGTTATGCAATTTACTTGGTTATTTCAAGTTATTTTCGAAATACTCTATTCTCTCCAGGAGGATTTTGGTTAGTAATTGATATTTCAATGTACTTCTACGGAATCCTATCTCTGCTTCTAACGCTTTATCTTTTTCCATTGATGAAAGATAAATTCTATAAAGGAATAGAATTAAGTAAATTCTCGGCATTCAAAAATGGAGCAAAGGGGGCCGCAAGAAAAGTTAAGAAAAAGTTTTTCACTCTTAAGGGTGATTATGCAAAGGTTCAAAAACAAGATCAGCTAACTGTAAAGGATTTACTTGAATCATGGAGAATTAAGTTCGCAATAAATTTTTTATTGGTGATAGCTATTGGCTCTTTAATCTTTACCCCATTAGCTTTTTTGTGTATATTTTACTGGTTAAGATTATATGTCTTTTTTAGATCTGAACGTAAAGAATATGAAAGATATGTACTTATGATTGCAATTGCGATAATAGGAATCTTTGCACTAATAGCACCATTTATAAATTTACCATTTTATACTTCGATTGCACCATTCATCTGGACGATAAATCTCTTTTACCTGTTTGGGATTTCTTTCGCTTCATATATACTAATTAAAAAATTACTCAGTTTACAAGGCGTTACCCTCCAAAAATTAAAAATAAAAAAGAAAGACAGACAAATTGAGAAATTAGAAAGAGAAAAAGAAGAATTGAAGAAACAACTTGAAAGCCATGAATAATGTTAAATAAAAAATTTCATATCTAATTTTTCCTAAGACGATCTCTTAATTCAGTTATAGGAATTGCATTTGGTTCGTCAAATTGATCTAAATATTGCTCAATCATTTGTCGATATAATGTGCTCCAATTTATTTCAGGATATTTTTGCATCCTCTTATATTGCTTATTAAGAATTGAAAAAGTTTCATTTGGTATAATTAAGATATATGTCTACATATATATTTTCACATAAATAAGTAATTTAAATTTGCTATTATTTCTAATTAAATTGGTTTGAAACGCCCTGCTTCTTTTAATACAAAAAGAGCATCTGTTGTTATAAACTCGTTTATTCTTTTCTTGCTTGTTCCACCCCAATTAACAAGAGAACGACCAGATTTAAATTGATCTGTAGCTACATAATATTTCTTTTCGGCTGGAAAGCCACCATCAGGTAGTTTTTTTGATTCTAATAAATCTAACGCATCTTTGCAACGAGGATCGGTGATAAAGCTACCTTCTGCCAAGACTTTCAGGCCAAAAAGGATATCATAGTGCCAGTAACAAGGATAATGTAATGTTATAAAATCCTCCTTTATTATTTCACCCTTTTTTTTACTTTTAAATAGCTTCCTTTTTAAAAAAATATCTGAAGCTTTTATACTAGCATTCTTAGCATCACTATTTTTTTTCAGTTTAGCATAACAAATCATTGCTCTTAAAGGAATAAGACTTTCCATAAATGAAGATTTCATAGCCTTAGGTTTTTTATCACAGTTCCATCCACCATCTTGCCACTGATACATCAGTAAACGTTTGACTAACTCGTCTGTTCTATTATCAGCTATACCAAGAGAAAGAAGATAATAAATTGCATTGCCCTCCATAGAAGCATGGATTCTAACTCTTCCATCAATATTTTTAAAATCGTTTAATTGTTTCTTTGAAAATAGCCACTCATAGATCTGTTCTCTTAAAGGGATAAGGGTTTTGTCTCCAGAAGGATAATGAAGCTCTGCTAAGCTGGTCAATACCCAATGAGCACCGTACCATTTTCTATAAGGATGAAACGGAATCCGTCCATCAGAATCCCTCTCAGAGAGTAGTGATTGTACCCGACGAGATATTTTTATTTGATGCTGAAGGTCTTCAATTTCTTTAGAATTAGGATTTTCGCCTAAAATTTTTACTAAAACTTTATATCTTATCGAAGGTTCGCCAGAATTGAGCAATTTGGAGATTATTGAATCTACCATTTAGATTTATAATTTCCTTTTGACTTTTTTGAATATTATTATTTATTTAACAACTTTAAAAAGTCTTATACTAAATTTTTTAAAATAATATACTTTTTAAAAATTAATTTTATATCATAATTTTATAGACTATAAACTTATTAACTGATTTATCTCAAAAATTATATTATTGAATAACAATGACCGAAAGCGAATTTAATCCATTCATTTTGGGTATATGTTGTAATTGGTGTACATACGCTGGCGCTGACCAAGCTGGAACATCTCGCATGCAACGACCCGCAAATTTAAGGATTATGCGCGTAATGTGTGGAGGAAGAGTAGAACCACATTTTATCTTGGACGCACTTAGAAATGGAGCAGATGGTGTATTAGTGTCTCATTGTCATCCAGGCGACTGTCATTACGTTGAGGGAAACTTAAAAACAATGAGAAAAATTCCAATGCTTCATCTATATCTAAAACAGTTCGGTATTAACCCTAAACGAGTTAAGTATACATTCGTCTCGGCTTCTGAAGGTGCAGAGCTGACCGAAATTGTTGAAGAATTTGTCCATGAATTAAAAGAATTGGGCCCTAATCCTATGAAAAAAGAGGCATAAACTATGCAAATTTACGAATTAAAAATAAATAGAAACACTTGCACTGGTTGCAATGCGTGTGTCGTATCATGTCCAATTAACTTTAACCAGTTGAGGAAACAAAGTTATTTGAACGAAGAAAATGCAGTTATACTGGTTAAAAACGGAATTGCTGTACCTATTTACAATGAAGAAAGAAATATTAATTGCGACGGTTGTGGAGTATGTGTAAAAATGTGTCCTCAAGTTGCAATCAGAATTGAAGTTATGGAGGGAGTTTAAAAAATGTCGTTTCCTAAAATATCTAGAACGTTAACTCAAGAAGAGGAACAGGTAAAAGTTCAATTTTTAACAGAAAGCTTAGAACTTATTTTAAATAGATCCAAATGCGTAGGGTGTGGAACTTGCGCTCGAGTGTGTCCCAAAGAAGCTATTTCCAGAGGACCTGTTGGAGCTTCACGTCGATTTCCAACAACCGAAGATATAGTATCAGAAATATACGACCCTCATAAATGTGTTTTTTGTGGCACTTGCGTAGTTATGTGCCCATTTGGCGCATTGACACTAAAAAAAGACGGAGAAATAATTAATTTAGTAGATATCCCTATTGTTGCTCAAAAAGTAGTTCCTAAAATTGAATTTGAAGCGAAAAAGTTAAAAAACGATAGAATAGTAAAACAATACGCTAAAGCAACTGTGAAGGTTATTGACGAAGAATGTGCTAAGGGATGTGGATCGTGCGCTGAAGTGTGCCCCTCAGGAACTATTGAAATAGCTAAAAGACCTGAGCACGGTTGGGAAATGTCTAAAAATGTAGAAGTTGTCGACCCAGATGCGTGCGTGGCTTGCGGAGCGTGCGATAATGCTTGTCCAACGGGAGCGTTGCAGCTTGAAATTACCGAAGTGAAAACTTCTGGTGAATTTAGCAAATTATTTTGGCCACCGTTGTTAGAAAGATTGAAAACATTAAGATGGAGTAAAAAGGAGGGCTCTTAAAAATGAGTTTAGAAAATTTAATTTTATTAACTGGTAGAACGATTAACCAAGGAGTAGCTCTTGAAGGTGGAAAAGTAACAAAGGAAAATGTCCGAGCTGCGGGTATATGTGCCTTCGATAGAGACGATTTTAGAAAACTAGATTGCCTTGTTGGAACTCCCGTTAAAATTACAACTGATTTTGGAGAAGTCATAGTCTATTCTACAATTTCAGAAGAGGGACCTCATCCGGGGATATTATTTGTTCCGATGGGTCCATGGGCTAATCAACTTGTGAATCCCGATTCACAAGGGTGTGGCACTCCAACATAA
>JABUBN010000135.1_pt1 | contig 19264 bp, 22 predicted proteins | sample 7240341 | NCBI WGS metagenome assembly JABUBN01 (sample SAMN07256345, study PRJNA390944) | subsurface metagenome | isolation source: Methane hydrate marine sediment | place: Pacific Ocean: Eastern North Pacific, ODP site | reverse complement strand
GTCGAGGAGAACAACACTAGAATAATGTTAGATAATGGTATGTGTTTCTCCAGCGAAGGTGCTTTCTACAAAGATTATTTAAGTCCCAGAACGAACAATGATTTACGGGATTATTTGAAACTAGGCTTAGTTCCGGAAATTCCTGGGATATACGGAAAGGGAAAGATTTGCGATGTATGGCTTGAAGACGCTGATTCTAAGAGCGAGTATTTATTTAAGACTGATCTTGTTAGTTATGAAGATTATATAGAAGATAATGGCATGCCTTACGTCTCTGCTTTATTTTTAACTCATGCTCATTTAGATCATGTGCGTAATATTATGTTTATGGCTCCCGAAATTCCTATTTATTGTTCTGAAATAACAAAACGACTATTAGAAATCATTTGCGCCCTTTCAGATTATGATTTTTTGAAATATAGTTATCGTGTGAAAAAAAAGAGAGGAAAGAGCGCTTATTTTCCAGGTTGTATATTTAAAGAAAAAAATTACATGCAGAGGATTATAAAAACAATCAGTGCAGATGAGCCTATAGAAATTACGGATGGAAAAAATGCTTTCAAAATAGAGGGTTACCCGGTTGATCATTCCGTCCCTGGTGCGATGGCATTTAAAGTAATTACAAAAAGTGGAAAATCGATAATATATACTGGTGATATAAGGTTCCATGGGCACGATCATGAGAAAAAAGAGTCCGAGACTTTTTTAAATAAAGTTGGTAATAATCCAGACATTTTAATAACGGAAGGCACCAGGATTGATGATGACACAGAAGTCAGTGAAAGCGATGTTTATCGCAATATTATTGATTCAGTGGGTAAAGACAAAAATCTGTCAAAAAAATTGATAATAGCATCGTTTCCATGGAAATCTATTTCGCGTTTTCTCACCGTTCATCAACTTGCGAAGGAGTTAAACCGAGTTTTAGTGATTCAACCGAAGTTGGCGTATACAATTCACAATTTACAAAATTTCGATTCTTTATTGATAAAAGGAATTTTAAAAGAAGATAATATAAAGATTTATTTACCTCGTAAAAACAATATGATTTATTCTAATGGTGATTATACTAAGACTAAATATCATATTTCCTATGATGTAGAATGGTCAATGGACCAGCCGATTGGGTTCTATTCCACGGAATACGGTGAAGACATCTTAGTTAGGGCGTGTGATGTAAGGGAAAAACCGAGCGATTATATATTGCATCTTAATTTTTACGAGCTTAATGAGTTAATTGATATCCGCCCTCCGAAAGACAGTTATTTTTTCAATCTTAAGACAGAGCCTTTTGACGAGGAGGGAGAGCTTGAAGAGAAAGTTCTTAAAAATTGGATATCTAAATTTTGTTTACAATTTGAAAGAGAAAACTATCACGCGTCTGGTCATGCTCCAGGCATTCATATCAGAGAGATGATAGATAAAATTAAACCAAAGAAAATTTTTCCAATTCATACTGAAAAGCCAGAACTATTTAAATATGAAAATGCTGAGACAAATATAATAAAAGGGCAGAAATATGTCATTTTTTAAATCCTTCGGCATCCAATTGTTCATTACACAATTTATCACCTTTTAGATTGGTATTATTACATAATAATTAAAACAATTTTTTTTTTTATTAAATTATTAATTTAATATGACCATAGTAAATTCGGAAATTAGAAGGGTTATACTCTTTTATTGATTCTAGCTTCTAAGTGAAGTCATATCTCTAAGCCGTAATCTTACTATGAACGCCCCTAAGGTATAAAAAAACAGTTGTATAATGCTTAAAAACAAAAATATAATTATATGCGTTAAGGACTCTTTTTCCCGCAAATATATACGCAGATTATAGGTCATTTGTTTAGTAATATTCTTTATGGAGAATCTTCGGGCAACGATATTTTGCTCCCATAATTCAGAGAGCTCATACTGTTGAATTTCATTGACTAAATATGACTTAGTCAAGTGAACCCCTCCTTAGATTATGAATTGCTAAATGTGTTCCTTTTCCATATCTTAACCATGTTTGACAAAAATCAATAAAATTTGGTGAAAAATCATGATATACTATAGCGTCTTGAATTTTATCGAAGAAAAAGCCCCTTTTTTTTAATCGAAGGCAGAGATCGGTGTCCTCTCCTCCAGCAAATAGAAAATTATCATCGAATCCTCCAACTTCCATAAGATGTTTTTTCTTAAAACAACAATTTACTGTTGGTAGATAATTTAGTTGTATTGGTGCTTCCAAAATATTATGGATTACATAATATTGACTAATAATATGTTTTTTAAACGCTTTGACAACTCCACCGATACCAACAAGTCTTTTATGGGTATTAGATAAGGGTGATGTTATTTTTTCAACCCAGTCGCTTTTAATTACAACATCATCATCAACAAAAGCTACTAAGTTGTTTGACGCTAACTCAATTCCTATATTTCGAGAATGTGCTGGTCCCTTATTTTGGTCCTTTAACACAATTTTCTTGCAAATCCCATTGTCTAAATCTTTCCATCGCTTGAGTAATTCCGGCGTTTGGTCCTTAGAACGATCATCTATTATAATAACCTCATCTGGTAATGGATTTAATCGATTTAAGCTTTTTAAAAGCCGAAATAGCTTCATTAATCGACTATATGTCGGAATTACTAAAGAGACTTGGATATGTCTTTTCATGAGGAATTTTCATTATCAGTTATTTATGAACCTTAAAAAGTTCTAATACAAGTTTTATATCAATTGACTTAAAACTTAAATTTTATTTATTTGAATTTATTTTTTATTCTTAGCAGCAGCAATTTGAGCTCGTGCTTTAAATCCTTGATGTAAATCGGATTTATCCGCTTGAGATTGATGTGCATTTCATCAAACCTTTTTAGTTCTTTGTTTGTTTGTCCAACAAAGTATCTATGAATTTTTCTAATTCCATATGCTCTTTATCTTCTTTTTCTAATTTGGTCGAACACTCCTCACATTTTTCCACGTTTTGCTCTACTTCTTTTCCGCAAAATTTGCAATAAACTTTATGATTTAGTCCATTACTCTCTGGTGAAATTTTCTTTTTATGAGGTTTTGAACCTTTTTTTTTGTTTTTTATTTCTTTTTTAGCATTTTGCTTTAATTCTTCTTTATTTAGTTTAATATCTGGTTTATCTTTGTCCTTTAATCTCTTTAGAATTTGTTTGTTTTTTCTATTCACATCTCCCCGTTTTAACCAGTGCCTTTCGAAATACGGAACCCAAAGTAGAAATGGTCTCTTTACAGAGTTTACACGGGCAATACATTGTCCTTCTTCTAGAATTGACACATAATCTTCGTTTTCTTCTTCAAGATTCAGTATTTCACGGAGGAGACCCCTCTGCATATAACTTTTAAATACAATCAAAACGCCACAATTTGCTAAAATTTCGCCACTTACTTGAGGGCGTGTGGCAATTGAAATCAAACATTCGCCAGTACCTCGTTGTAAAAGTGCGATATCTTCTAAGTAAGTTGTTAATTTGGATTGGGATGATGAATCTTTTGGTGCAAAATATTGTACATCTTCGATAATTGTCAGATGCTTTATGCCTTTGAATTGATACGCTCCTTGTGTTATATTTTTATCCCATAAATATTTTAAAACCATATTTAGAAAAAATAGAGCATCTTCTTTTTCTCCACCTAATCGTATAATAGAGCTTAGATCGATTAGAATATTCTTGTCAAATAGTTCTTTTACGCTCAGTTTATATCTTGTAGAAAAAATAGCTTTTAATGGTCCCAATGAAAATCTTCTAATTCTATTTTTAATACTAACAAGACTCTGATGTAGCATAGGGATATTTCTTTTCTCATTTTCTAGATACTGTTCACATTGATTAAAAAAACCTTTCCAGTTCTGATATTGTGGATTACTACATACTATTGTTAAAATATCCACCAAGACTTTTTCCATTTGAGGGGAGAATTCCGATTGCTCATCTAGAAATTGTCCACTTTTTAGAATATTAAAAATTCTTTCAGCATGAATTTCTGGATTGGCCCCCTCTGGATTAAATATATTTATAGAAAAATTTTCTCCAGGTCTAATTATTACCATATCTTCAATTATATCTTGTAAAAATGTGTATTCCCCCTTAAATTCTACAAGTAAGAAAGGAATATCATAGTGTTTTTTAAAGTTGGTTAAGAAATATTGTAAGAAATTACTCTTCCCAGAGCCCGTAGTACCACATACGAACATATATCTTTCAAGATCTTTAATGGAGAGAAAGAATTTGTGTTTCTTTCTTTCTTTTTTCATAACTTTTCCTATTTCAATAATACATTTTCCTGCTCTATATCTTGAAGGGGGTTTCAATTCAATAATGTCTTGGTCAGAAGGAAAAAAAGATTTAATGAATACAAAAACAGAAAAAAATAGTAATAAATACGAAAATCCACTAAAAATTGCGGTTTCAACAGGATTTTCTATGTCTGAAGGAATAAATGAGCCCAAATTTGAAAAGAAAATTGAACACATGATTAACAATAAGATCAATATTATATACTGAGATTTATGGGGGTTATATTCCCTAATTTTTGAGATGTAAAAGGTTATAGTGATTATAAATACAATTAAGGTTAGAACGAAATAAATCTCTAAAGAAAACATTTAATGCTTATTCTAGTAATACTTTTTTAAAATACATTAATCGTTTAATTGTCCGGCTCTAAAACTAATCTAAATACACTTTCTTTATCATTCATACTTTATTATTCTTTTTTAAAATACAACGAATTTAATCCTCCATATTTCTATTCACTTATATATATAAAGATAGTCAAAAATGACATATTTATAAAATTAATGTTAATGCAAATGTCAGAAAAAAATATTTAACCAAGGAAGAGGTGTTGGAAGTTGTTAAATTATGTATCATTAATTTTGAAGATGCAAACGAAATCATCAGTATATCGGAGAGTTCCAATTTTTACAATTATCTCAGCCGAAAAGCATGGGAATTGGGATATATTACAAAAAACGATGAATTATCACATTTGAATATAATTAAATGTGATGAACAAATATGGAAATATGTCGAGGAAGGGATTTTAGCACCAGGATCAGTTAAAAAAGGTAAAGGTCGATTTAATTATTATTTTTTTCCGTTTTTACATTTAACAGAAAAAGGTAAAAAAGAAATGAAAAGTAGTAAATAAAGTCATTTCGAATATTGATCACTTTAAAATCTTCTATTAAGAATAACTTAGCGTTTATTTTCTAAAGATTTCTTATCATCAAATAAAACTTTTTTCAAAACATTGTTTAACTCTTCAAATGCCTTTACGATATCTGAACCTTGATAAATATTTTTAAAGTCTGGATCTTCTTCAAGAGAATATCTTATCTCTTTTCCACAAGTTTCTAAAAATTCAAAATAGGTTTTATTTTCAGAATTTATTGTATTTTTTCTGTAGAGATCATACAAAACTCTTAAAACAACTCCTAAGAGCGTTAATTTACTTTTATCTTTCATAATTTTACTGGTTAATTTTAACTCAATTAATAAAAAAGAACTTTTTTAAATATATAAAAAACAAGACTAAACAAAATTATAAAATTATTAAAATAATTTACAAGGATTTAATTTGAAATTGTTCCACACCTTCTTTTTTATGAGGGGGCAACACGGGGGAGGGAGATATAGTATGATTTAAAAAGTGTGAGTGCTTTTTTCTAAAAAATTAAACTCAACATAAAATAAAGAGGGTCACATTTTTTATTTAAAAACAACAAACTTATATCAAACATTATACAAATTAAATTCATAAAACAATTAGTCTCAATAATAAAATTTAAAGGTTTTTCACATAGTATTGTGATATTTATTAGCTTTAATATAAAATCAATAAAGTAGAATTTAATGACCTTACGAATAAAAAGTATTTCTAAGGATAATGAAATCTATTCTTTTGCAAAAGAAATAGAGATTAATAATTATAGATTTCAGACTCCGTTTCCTGTGAAAAACCCTACCATCTCTCAAGAGGCGATGCCTTCCTCTCTTCCTAATGAAATGTATGAATTTTGGAGCACTTTTAATATAAAGGATGTATTAAATGCCCCTATTGATAATAAAGTTGGAGATAAAATAATAAATCGATTTCGTAATAAAAATACTAGAGATGTTAAAAACAAACCCAAAATCTTTTTAACTTCCTACAAGAACATTGAGGGAAATCCCTTTAAAGTTTTTGATGATAAACTGCTTGAATTTATGATTGATGCTAGTTATTTATATACTGATATTGTAACTTTTCCTATCATTCACGGTGTTAGAGATGTAGTTAATAACAATTCAATCTTACAAGATTATTTAGGTTTCATTGATAAATGTCATAAAATCACCGATACTTTAAATAACAAGCCTATTATGGGTATAATTCCTCCCATACCTAATTTTTTTGTTCGTAAAATTGTTGAAAAGTTTGTCTCCTTAGATTTAATGATGTTTTGTTTTGATTTTAATGGATCTAGTTTAAGCGCGTTTTATCCTCATTATTCGCAAGTCTTTAGAACCCTTTATGATATTGATAAAACAAAATTAGAAGAAACTATTAAATATGTAATAAATTTAAGACTTCCGTCAAACAGAAATAGGTATAATCCTTTTCCTGCAGAAGATCTACTAATTCCCTCAATTGGAACAGATATCTTAGGTATTAATCATTTATCAGTAGGAAGGCCTACAACAAAAACACCAAAAAAGAAAAAATCAAAAAGACCATCTAAAACCACTACTAAAGTAAACACTAATTTGTTAAATACGGATGAGTATAATTACCATAGGATTTCTGATAACGCTGAATTCAATAAAATTTTTCCGAATCCGTTAATCCAACCAAGTTTTCAAAACTTCACTACTGCACCATACATAAAGAGAAATAGTTTTCGAAAGAAATTTAATTATGCTAATTTAAATGTGGAAATGAATAGCTTACATCAGAAAATTAAAAATAACGAGCCTACACTTAAGATCTTAGCAAATAAAATCGGTATAAAAGACCAGATAAGAAATAAGGTAAATTGGTTGGATAATTTTATAAGAACAAAATCTCTTTATGATTTTTAGTTATTAGTTTTAGGTTGTGGAAACACGCGAGAGTCGTTTTTTAAAACTTTAAATTTTTCTTCAATGGTATCTTTGGGAAAATTACCTTCTTTTAGTAATTTTAAATAAATCCCATTAGTCCCTGATAACCTAAAATTGTTTTTAGCGAAATACTTTCTAAGGTGTAAATCATTTGTTAAACATATAGCGTTATTTGCCCTTGTATAGTGATATATTAGAGAACAATCAGCTATTGATAATTTAGGGTTAAAACCTTGGATTTGTTTAAGATCATTCTGAGGTGCTTGATTGAAGATTTTTATAATATTATCATTAATCATTTTATCAAGCTTTATTCTTGCTTTCTTCTGAACTTCTAAGTTTACCTCATAAGAAGTCCATTGGTCATAGCTCAGATTTTCACCCCAGGCGATTAAGATTTCTTCAAAATCTATATCTTGGAGAATATTTATTAAAACGACTGTATCAAAGAGTTTTATTACGGTCATAAGATTTGCAACTTAGTGTTCTTTCTTATAAAATCGTATGCTTCTTGAAACTCCCAACCCATTAATTCAGCGATTTTTGATATTCCTAACTCGCCTTTATCATATAACTCAAGAAATATTTTCTCATAATTCATTTTATCAGCAACAATAGAATCATCAATGTAATCAGGATAACTCTTATAAATAAAAGCTAACATCTCATTGCTGGTGAAATTGATAAAGTCTTCCTTTATATTTTCAATTGCTTTTTCAATTAATTCCTTATTTTTCTTCTCTTTCTCGCTTAATTTTGTAATTGATTCTAATTCACTTAATTTTTTTTTCCCATTTTCAGTAATTTTTATGGTATCTTTCTCAATTCGAGCTTCTTCCTTGTTTTTAATTTCTTCTAAAGCATAATCCAAAGATTCACTATAAGGACCAAATTTATGAGGTTTGAAATCAAAAAACTCAAATATCTCTTCAAAATTCCTTAAAACCAAGAAAGCTATCTTTTGGAATTTTATTTTCCCATCTATCGGTTTAGAATTTAACCCATTTAATATCTTCAATACAAGTTGGGTATGTAAATCAATATTTTTAGTCATATCTTCATTGTAATAGAATTAACTGATTAATAAAAATATGGTGTGTTTTAAATTTCTTAAAATAAAATAATTTTTTTTCCCGAGTAATTAAGAGGACACCACGAAGGAGGGAGATAATAATTTTAAGAGAAAATTGGGAAAATGTTATATTTCTGTAGTATTTATTATAGGTTAAGATAATAATGAAGTAAAGTTTAATTTGTGAAACTCTAAATATATCTGTTTTTAATACTATATTGTATTAAAGAAATTTAAAGGAAAATAAATTGAGATTTCATGTTTGTTAGAAGTTTAAATATTAAAGAATTTAGAGGAATTAAGGCTTGTGACAAAACTTTAAAATTTAGTAATTTTACAGTTTTAATTGGAAAGAATAATGCCGGAAAATCATCAATATTAGAAGCATTGTCCTTATTACCTGATCCAAAATATGCTGATTATATAACCGGAAGAAACAAAATCGATAATTTAATGAATCTACACCAAGGTTCAATTAAAGATCTTCTCTATCTTTATGCAGGAACTTCAACTTTACAATTTGGGATTGAATACTCAAATGCAATTATTAATATAAGTGAAAATGGTTTCAGTACATCTTGGAATAACAAACAAGATTCTATAGGTCAAAAAATCTCTGAAATGTTTGAAGTACCTCTAAATAAATTATCCGAAATGGTCCTATTCGTTCCCTTTACCACATCTATACTGAAAGATTTAGAGAACAGAATGAGATCTCTTAAGGAATTAATAATGAAAAAAGGATATCATATTGAACTCGCAAAATTCCTTAATGAATGTGTTAATGATGTCTATAGCGAACTTGTTTTTCTTGAGCCTATTAGTTTAAGAAAGTTATATCCTGATAACAAAGCTTATCTTCAATTGAAAGATCTTGGATCTGGAGCAGAGAAATTAATAAAAATTATGGCGATATTTGAGGTAATATCGCCTAAACTAATTTTAATTGATGATTTTGAAGCAGGATTTCACCCCACAATGATAAAATTATTTCTAAAATGGTTAAAGAATAAAAAATGGCAAACAATAATTTCAACCCATAGTATCGATGTGTTATATCACTTGGTTGATATTAAACCACTGGATACTACAATTATCCAATTGAATAAGTCAAATGAGGATATTTTAAGTCATGAAATATTAACTTTAGATGAATTAGAAGATTTATTAGATGCGAACACAGACCCACGCTTGTTATTAGACGCACTTCGATTATAAACCCTTGTTGTGATTTTGATGAGATTGGTTGAGAGTATAAAGGGTATTGATTCCTATTATTTAATAATTTCTGGTAATGGAACATTTCCTGAGAGTGTTATATTTAAGAATCTCTGTAAGAAATTTAATGGATATGATAAAGCAATATTTTATATTAATACACCGCTTAAAAAACAAACAGGGCTGGATGCACTTAATGCTATACCTTTATATCCTAAAAAATTTCGGATAAATTCAATTATTTTCATTATGGATGGAGAACACATTAAGGAGAATGCAGCAATCGAGATTCAGGAACATTTAGAAGCTAAAGGTATGAGTATTAATCAAGTTCTACCCCTTCAAGGGGCATTCTTAATCAAATGTAAAACAGGACCATATGATGTCATTTTATTTTGCATTATAGGAGGACCAGAAGTTTTTATTGAGGAGGAAGTTGCTAAATTGGTGGAACTCAAATTAGGTGTAAAAATTGACCTGTCACGAAAAAGAGAGTCCGCGGGGAGAATGACAATTAAAAAACAAATAAAACAAGTTTTAAGAGAAAAGGGAATATCTATTGAAGGATTAGTAAGGAACACAGGAATAACTAAACTTGAAGAAATATTTCCTAACATTTGTGCAGTTCTTAAAAAAATAGAAGAAGAGCAGTAAAAACTAAATATTTAATTAGTTTTTTTGAAAAGTACTGCAATCCTATTTAAACCACAACATTAACCCTTTGGGTGATCGAGAGTATCTCTCAGGGAATAAGGGATATCAAAATCCTCTAATTTGACCTTGTTCTACCCATACTTTTTTAGGAGGGAGATTTAGATTAAGTTTATAATTATCTTCTTAATTCCACTTTAAATTAATGCCCATTATTCAAGAGATTTAAAAAATTGAAATTAATAGTAGTGACGACCTTTTTCTTTTTTATTAACCTTGAGAAATTTTCTCTATAAAAACCTGTTTCTAATCTAACAGGATATGAATAATAACCATTAAAATTCTTTACACCAATAGGATCCCTCGTTTGAGCTACAATTACGGCAATACAGCGTTTTTCTATGCCATTTGAATCTTTTAAAATAATTTCCTCTAAATTAAAAAAATCTTCATGATAATCTATCCATTTATTAAGAATTAAATTAATTGATTGGAGCTTACTTTCTAAATTAGAAACTCCCAAGATTTTTCTGGGTATTTTATCTGTTATTCCTATAAAAATTATCCCTCCTTTCCTGTTAGCAAATGCTGCAATTTTCTCACAAAAATCAATCTGTTTTATTTGCTTTAGTGAACTTGGAGCTTTCCACATTTCGAGCGTTTGTTTGAAATCCCAATATTTACATTCTGTTCTGATTATTATATTATTAACAAGTTTCTCCCAAAAAGAATTATTATTATATATGATATTTAACATTTCATCAAATCCTATAATATCAGTACTTTGATTTGATGAATTCAAATCTGGATTCTCAACATAGACAAATGATTCAAGTATATCCCTCGTAGAATTATCATTCACAATTGGGATTTTTAGTTCTCCCTTTTCATTGATAATGCTATTTTCAATGATAATATCCCATACATTTTCTTTATCTTCATCAATAAAATCACCAGGTTTCCATCTATCTATGGCATTAAAGAGATCTTCTTTCTTATGAATTTCTTTATATAATATCAAGTATATAAATGAAAAAGCTAATTCAATGCGATCAGTAGTTTGAAGATCTTTTTCCAACATCTCTACAATTCTATTTTCTAATATTTTATTCTTCTCAAACAATTTGAAAAAATCTTTAAATCTATTGAAAAACGATTTATTAGTCAATTTATCCTTTACTCGCACCCTTCCGTAAGGTTCTTCAATGAGAAAACCCACTTCACATAGATAATTTATGTCTTGTTCTAAACCTTCACTAAAAGGCCCATAAAATCCTGTTCTAAAATTATAATGAAAATCCATTAACTTAGCAGTTTGAAATGCAAATATGATTTTCTGAATGTTTATTTTTCCATTGAATCCATCATAATCTTTGAAGACTTTAAGCAATAAAATCTGTCTAAATGTGAGACATATCATAAAAATCTTTTTTTACATTTTTGTTTATTATAATTCTTTTTAAATATAAATATAAAAACTCATCATTTGTTTAGTGAATTTTAAGAAATTGTATTTTTGCTTATTAAAAAATAAAATCTACTTTAGAACAGATGTAAGGGGGAGGAGAATTGGATTATTTCAGCTTGATCTGAAAATTGTAGAAATTTTTCTTAAAATCAAAAGATTTTATGCGACTAATCTTAAAGAGAAAGAATAAGAATTAAGTTAACATTTTGTTTTGTTTTTAGTAAGTTTTATTTAATTCTAATATCGCCTTAGGTTTAATAACAACTCCTAAGTCTAAATATGGTTTTCCTAATTCTGAATCTGTTTTATTTAATTTAAAGAAAAGGATAAAAAATATATTTTTGCTACAAGTTTAAAATATTTAACTGCATTTTTAATCTATAATCTGAGAACTTAATACCAAACTAGAATAAATTATAATTCCCATTTATTATTAAAAACTTCTTGATATATAGGATCGTTGCAGATACATTTTGGGTGTCTGTTCTTCTTAATTAAACAACTTTCAGAGGGATATTTAAACGCATTGAATTCCCCAACAGAAGTAATTAATTTGCCCTCAGGAATTTTAAAACGAGATAGTATATATTGGATTACTCCATAAGTTCCTGCTAAGACGGGAATATGAGGTGCGGTGGTAGATTCGCGTTTCTCGTTAGGTTTGAAAGTAAAAACACCACATTCTCCATGAAATATATTAGAGAAGGGTTGCCCTATTAGATTTTTTATTTTATTAATCTGGTCGGGATGGAAGTTAAAATTCTTAAGAAAATAGTCCAAATCCTCTTCAGTAATTAAATCATTTTGTTCTATACGATTATTAATATCTTCTTGACTCATACCTAATAAAGAAGCATTTAATTCCATTTGATTTGGTATATCTCCTTCTGGATAATAAGCACATGCTAGACATTGATACTCGTCTAAAAAATCATGTTTTCCAATTCCATATCTGAGAATATTTTCACCTGTGTCAGTCCAAATGTTCCAAATCATTTTTGGTAGTGCGGCCTGTAAATTAATGCGTGTTAGTTTATTATCTACGGAAATAAAAACATCTTCCATATTAAATAAAGAATCAAAAATAGAAATTGAGGTCTCATAATTCCAAAGGAACTCTAAGGTTGTTAGAAAGTGATTTTTAATATTCATTAAAAATTGAGATAAATAAATAGTTTTATTCATCCTTACCGTTTCATCAAAAGCTAAAAGATATCGCTGTCGGTTTGATTCATCAATAATATCGGGATCAATTAGTGTTATTTTTCCCCTTAATTTGAATTGATTTAGAGCAAATACAACTGCTTGACCTATCCCTCCACATCCAATTATAGTCAAATTCACATCAAGCATGGAGGGTAGTATTGGAGTATTTACTGGTTGTTTTTTTTTCCCATGAGATATAAAATCATAAATAAACTCATCATATATTTCAACACTGATATAATCCTTAACGATTAATTTAAACACTTCTCCTACAGTGAAAGCAGCAGTGTAAATCGCAGAGAGAGAATTATTTACATAATTTTTCCAATCACAAGGTTTTTTGCGGGAAAAATAAATACTCCAACCACTAGAAGCAATATAAAGTGGATTCTGAACTTCACTTTTTTTATTTCCTATTATGATAGATAAATCCGACTCCTCCTCAAAAGTCTTTGTTTGGATTTTCTGTGAAAAACTCGGTGGAAATTTTTTTTTTAAAATTTCTTGATTCCCTATGAATCGAATTTTTGTAAGGAAACGGTCAAGTAAATTAAGAATAATGTTACAAATTAATATTTTATCTTCATCTATTTGAAGATTATTGTCTGTTTCCTGAAGTACAACCTCAATCTTTAAATCTTGGATTTTTTGAATATAAATATTTTCATCTTTTTTCTGGGTTAATGTTGAAAAATTATCTATATTTTTAAGAAGTGCAGGTGTTTTGCTTATGTTGTTTACTTTATTATTTGAAATAGTCTCCTCACCTTATTTTTAGTTTGTAAGGTCCACTCACCATTTAACAATCGGTAGACCACCCAATCATCAATAGCACAAATTGGAATATCCCCATAATCTGGTATAACAATACTAAAGGATCCTGGCAAGCTAAGAATGGTATATTCATCATCAACCGAACTATGAAATGCATCTCCTGGATGAGTATGTAGTTGAGCAATAGCAGAATATTTGTTTTTGTTTAACTTAACATTTATGTTATGAACATCAATATCGGGAATATGATATGATATCATTGTATTCTCTTGCTTGGGAAACCATACTTCTTTTATTTCAAAGATATCGTGATGTTCCTCTCCGACCCATATCGCACATGCTTCTAAATCGTGTTTACCATATTCTTTAAAGAATTCTAGGGTTTTTTCTACGATTGAATATGGGATTCTAATTTTATTTATTAAAATCATCATTATGCTATTTCAACTATGTTTTCTTTAGTCCTATCGATCATTCCAATAATTCGATTGATTAATTCTATGATATTAGTAGAAATATCGTATCTCACTTTTTCCCATCTATCTATGTCAAAATAAAAATCGTGATATTTATATGTTCCGGGGGTACATATCCAAACTCCATTATTATGGGCAATAATGTGCATAATTCCTTGATCATCTAGCACAATAGCTGACTCTTTTAACTTCTTTATCAATTTTCCATCTGGAGTAAGTAATCCTACTTGAGGAGGAAAATAATTATAATTTCTCAAATTTAAAGTTAAAATAAATAATTTCTTTCCTTTCGTGGAATAGACATCAATAAAAATATAAGGATAATAAATTTCATTTATCCTCCAGATATTTTGATAAACTGTATCTTTTTCTTTTATATCCTTTACAACTTTTTTAAAAAAGATTTTTGAGACTCTTGGTTCTAAAAGTTGATGATCCGCATCAACTCTATGGTGCCAACGGCGTCTAACAAAGGGGATATTTTGGACTATAATAGGCTGGACTTGACCTTGTTGTATATTTGATGGATTAATAGGTATATTGATCCTGATAAGTTTTTTTGCCATTAGAAATACCTCCACGACCAGCACCCTTGGATAAGAAAAGTCTTGTTGGACTTATTATATTTTGATCTTTCCAACGCGAATCCATATTGATTAATTCTCCGCTCTCTGTTCTTAATTCCCATCCTTTATGCGAACCTGAATGACCCGCTTGTTCTAATGCTTTATGAACACCAGCTTTTATACTTTGGTTAATATTGACCTCAATGGTAAACTCTTTCCCCTGAATAACAAAAGTTATTTCAATTTTTTTTTCATTATCATTCATACTTATTTAAAACCTCTTTATTGCTAAAAAGATGTATTTTTATCTTTTTATAAAAATAGAGACAATATGTATTTTTAAATTTATGTTGTTGATGTATTAGTATACAAGTAAAAAAGGATTTAATGTCAAAATATCTTAAAATTTGAAATAATTTTTCCCCAATTAATTGGGGGGCACCACGGGGGAAGGAGAAATTAATTATGGGAGAGAATTTAATAAATTATTAATAGTTTAATCTACAAAAATATAAAATAGGGATGAAATAAGGTTCTTATGAAAGCTGTAGTAATAAAAATGGATATAAAAGATGAAGAAGAAGAACTAAATCATTGGTTTTCAAATAATAAAGATAAAAAAGTTATACAATTATTTCAGAAACCTAATCCAGAATATCCGAATATTTACCATGTTACAATAATATATGAAGACTCCTAAGATTTATAAATAACTATAACTCGATTCTTCAATCCTGAAGATCATAAATTTTAGAGAATAATTCATTTTTATAGACTTTAAATTAATCTTAGCAACATTCTCTATAAAGAATCAATGTAACTCTTCAAATTAAATTTCTTTCTTATTGAATCATCAATAAAATCCATGTATGATTGAATATCGTTGTGGCATTTCCAAATATATTCAATATCACAGTTAAGTTCTTCATTTAGCTGATCATTCCCTAATGAAAATTTCTTTAAGTAAATTTCAGACATTTTCCCATCATTGTGAACTATGCAATTCCTTCGAAAATAACTTTCTCGTAGACTTGACCAACATTCTAAATTATTTTCTAGATCTATTTTAAATTTCTTGAGGATTAATCCTGCAAGTTTATCAATATCTAAATAACCAAATCTCTCAATTAGATTTTGGGATAGAGATTTATGTAAATCTTCGATATTTTTGAATTGTAGTAAATATTCTAAATCTACTTTCCTCTCTTTACTTTTCATTAGATTTGGTTTAAAAATAAATAATTCTTGAAAATAATCTTTATTAAATGCTTCAAATAAAGAAAAAAAATAAATTAATCCCATCTTTAGTACATGATCCTTTATAGTTTCTGGTTTTTGATTTATCTGAGAATTTAATTTTTCTAATTTATTTCGCCTTAATGTCTCTTGCTTAGATTCTTGAGGATGGAAAAAATCTCGTCTAAATCTATCTTTTATAGCTTTAATTGAACCGTCTCCCATAAAAGCAGTATTATAACCCCAAAATTGCATGGTGGATATTACAGTTTCTAAAATAAAAGTGATATGTGTTGAATAATATACGTTAATACCTGCTAATTTGGATTCTATACTCATACAATGTATTATATTTCCAGTTTCTAATATATTTTATATATATTTGTTAATAACTTGAAATTATATCTTAGAATTAACAAACAATAAAAAAAAGGATAAATAAAAAAATTTAATCTATTTGACCAATTTTTAAAGTCTAGAGACATAATATCTGAACCTATCATTTTCTTCATCTTTAATTTCCCACGCATAAAAGAGCTCAAATGGATTTCTTGTATGCCATAGATTTTTTATATTACTAACTCCCTTGTAAAGCTCAGTTAGAAGATTTATATCACATGGAAATTGTCTATGTGAGGGATAAAGTTCGATTGATTTGTTTTTCTCGCATAATTCTATCAATTTAGAAAGACTTTCAAGTACTATGGGAATGTGTCTTTTTCTAGGTAAAAACTGATCTCCGTAATATGCAACATCTCCAGTAAAAAGTTCGTTCTTATTAGTAAGTAGACATATTGAGCCTGAAGAATGGCCTGGTGCGTGAATCACTTTAATAGTGATATTTCCTAAGTCAAAAACATCTCCATTTCTTAATTTTTTAATAATTTTCGCAGGAGGGATAGAAAAATTTCTATTGGCATAATATTTGGCAAATAATTCTTTTGTATCGGAAAGATTGTAAGGTTCAGAGACTATTTTTTCTTCATTTTCATGAATATATACTTCACCAAATTCTTCATTACCTAAAACGTGGTCCCAATGGGCGTGGGAATTAAAAACTAATAATTTTCTTGAACCAATTAGTTTATCTACTATTGGTTTTAAAGGAGATATCCCGCATCCCGTGTCAATTAATAAAGCAGAATGATTTCCTAAAATTAGATACATATTTAGAGGATCGTTTGTGTAAGCAGAGTGAACTATGGAAATATTTTCTTGTATTACATATAAATAATCTTTATGTTTAACTATTTTAAAATGCTGGTTGATATCACTCATTTTATAAATATTGTTTTTAGAATATTTAAGCCTTAGGGATCACTTTCTTAAGCCGTTCATTAGTAATAACGATTTTTCGTTCGTTTTTCATTGGTATGGTAGGGCAAGGACCATGCAACTTCATACTATTCAACATATATAGAGAAAAAAATTTAAATTTTAGTTAAATCTAAGAAGATAATGAACTCATTAAAAATACATTTCAAATTAAACAGTTTAAAGCAAATCTATTTTGCTTTAGTAATAATCCTATTAGGAACAATTTTAATAGTATCGTTCTCAATATTTCTGATTATCAAATTAAATTCAACCCCTGCAGAATATCTACCTTATTTGGTATCTGCCGAACCTTCTATACTTAATTGGATTTATGAATTAATTGTTTTAGGGGCCATTCTTACAATAGGGGGTTTAATTTTATTATTTTACTTAATATTCTTTAAAATTAAAGAGTAATTAAATAAAAATCATATAATTAGAAAAGTAGATTAAAAATTCCAAACGATAGAACTCTCGCTTAATGATTGTATAATTATATTTTCGAACTACAATTTTTACAATAATCGTCTTTTCCTTGCAACTTATAGCCACAATACAAACAATAGTTTATATCTTCGGTTAATTTGGATTTTTCGAATTTAGTTAATGAAATTATTTGATTTTTGGATGAGAGATTTTCAAAGATATTCTGAAGAATAATTTCACCTGTTTCTGAATTATATTGATAACTAATTAATCCTTTATCTCGTAAGTCCAAAAGAACACAAAGTATATCATTTGGATTCATACCTATCTCAGAAGCAATATTTTTAAGTTTATGTATTCCTTGATTACCTCTATCTAATATAGCCTCTCTTACTAACTTTTTAAATCTTTTATTTGTATTAATTCGTTTGATATTATAAAGAAAAGTCAATGATGTTGGAAAAGCCAGTAAAAGAGCTAAAAATAGAGGAAAAGTGTTTGATGCATTTCTGAACCACATTACTAAAAAAATAAGATTGCTAAAAAGAAATAGTATGAAAATTGCAAAAAAAGCTTTATTATTCTTATGCTTTCCATTATTATAATATTGGGGGAAATAGTTCTTGTTTAACAACTTTATTATCACTATTTTTCCAAAATTTTTTATTTTTTTTTTTTGGATTTTTTAATTATTCTATGAGATTTGAGATATATGATCAATAAATACACTTAAATATTTTATGTTGTATGAATTTTGGAGCACTTTTAATATAAAGGAAGTATTAAATGCCCCTATTGATAATAAAGTTGGAGATAAAATAATAAATCATACTAAATTGTGATTGATTTCCATCCTGACTTAGGTTAATTCCAAATAAGATTATTATGATTCCGATAATTATCGATATTACTACATAAACAATTATTTGTGGTTCAAATTTGAATATCTCAAAATTTAAGAATACATTTATAGTATAATATGAACCCACACTAGTTAATAATGACCCGATAATTAATAATAATAATCCTTTGTTTCTGGGATTGCTTAATAAGGTATAAATACCGATGATAAGAAGAAACAATCCAAAGGCAATAGAATATATTATTGGATAACCCATTGCTAATACGTATATTCCTATGTCTAATGACCGGATTATAGCCCATATAATAGCAGAAATTAATATAATTGTACCAATAATAAATAGAATCAATCCACTTCTTTTTTCCTTTTCCAACTGATGTTTCATCATTATAGGCATATTTTATAATTCAATATATTCCAAAATTAGCAACATAACATCTTTGATATTTACAATATTACGTTCTTTTTTTCAGCTTTAATAATGCGAGGATTTTTTAATTGGGTTTTTTGTTTTTTAAAATGTTAAAATGTTTTATTATGAATGCTCCTCCAAATACAACAACGAGCCATACAATTGTAAAATATGTAAATTTACCTGTATACTTGTAACTATTTATGTCGACCAAGAGAAGACCAGTTATCGCTATTGTCATCGCACAAATAAATATAATTAAATGATCTAATTTTAGAGGGAATTTATTTTTCAGTTTGATTATATGATACACATCTTTAGTTATTATCGTAAATATTGATGCAATACAAAAAAGAATCAATCCATTAATTAGAATAATAACAAATAAGTTCGGAGATATTTCAAATATTGATAGAATCAAAGATAATACAATTAAAAAGGTTCCAATTATAAGTAATATTAATCCTGTATCT
>JABUBN010000133.1_pt1 | contig 19355 bp, 18 predicted proteins | sample 7240341 | NCBI WGS metagenome assembly JABUBN01 (sample SAMN07256345, study PRJNA390944) | subsurface metagenome | isolation source: Methane hydrate marine sediment | place: Pacific Ocean: Eastern North Pacific, ODP site | reverse complement strand
CCTCTTCCGCAAGTTCTATCCTTTTCATAAAATATAGGATAAACTCACAGTATTTATAGTTGTCTAAAAACTAATTTGTTGAGACACTAGGAGTATTTTAGACAATGTTGGTTTTACGAGGGATGGGAATAAAGATATTACAGAAATATTTGGCAAAAAAGTATATGATTATCCCAAGCCAGTTTCACTAATAGAGCATCTGATTCCGATAGTGATCTCACCTGAAAATAGAGATATAGTCCTCGACTTCTTCGCTGGATCTGGCACCACAGGACACGCTGTCTGGGATTTAAATAGAGAAGATGGTGGTAACAGAAAATTTATCATTGTTAATTTAGATGAGGAAGTACAAGATGAGAATATCAAAATGGATTATCCGACAGTTGCGGATATTTGCATAGAAAGACTAAGGAGAGTATCAGAGAAATATAATGAAGAAGAACAACAGAAACTTACCGAAAACGATCAGGATTTTGGGTTTAAGGTCTTCAGACTGGATAAATCCAACTTCAATCTCAAAGATGAGTTCGAGATCTCCGAGGAAGAAGATGTAGAAGAACTTAAGAAGAAATACTTAGAGTGGCTTGGTCTTTGGGTTAATGAGCCGCTTGTGGGAGATTGGAAACCTATTGACATTGTTTATGAAACGATGCTAAAGGAAGGATTTGATTTAAATTCAAAGATTGAAGAAAGGAAGATAAAGGGAAACAAATTCTTCCATGTTGCAGACGAAAAGCAAAAATTGGAATTCTATATGTCCTTAGATGAAAAAATAACTGAAGAGGCTATTGAAGAGATAGAACTCCAGAATACAGAGATAAGGTGTTTGTATTTCTGGATAAAGCCCTGAGTGATAACGACAAAATAAACCTGAGTGCTTTTGTAAGGCTAAAGGTGATTTAAGATGATGAAGTTAAAATTTGACCCAAAGTTAGATTTTCAAATTGATGCCATTAATTCAATAGTTGATTTATTCAAAGGACAGGTAAAACCGCCTTTCGATTATACTTTTTAAGTAGTTCCGAATGTTTTAACCATATCAAAAGAAAAAATCCTTGAGAATTTACAGGAGATTCAGAAGAAGAATGAATTACCCATGTCCGAGAACTTAAAATTCCCCGGAGAAGAGGATTTGGAATCCACATACAATTTCACCATCGAGATGGAAACAGGAACAGGCAAAACATACATTTATTTGAGAACAATTCTGGAATTGAATCAAAAATATGGTTTCACAAAGTTCATAATAGTTGTTCCTTCGGTAGCTATAAAAGAAGGCGTTTTAAAGACTTTTGAAATCACAAGAGAGCATTTCAGGATATTATATGAAAATTTACCTTACACTTATTTCTCCTATAAGTCTGACAACCTGGTGCAAATAAAAATGTTTGCCCAGGATACCAATCTTCAAATTATGGTCATCACAAGAGACGCCTTTAATAAAGATATAAATATTATCCACAATGTCCATGATAGAATGGGTGATAAACCCATTCAACTTATAAAGCAAACGAATCCCATCGTTATTTTGGATGAACCACAGAAAATAGGGGGCGTGGCATCCCGATGGGGCATTTCAGAACTAAATCCACTTTTTATCTTGCGATACTCGGCAACTCATAGAGAAGTGTATAATTTAGTTTATAAGCTAACTCCGTATGATGCCTACAATCTGGGGCTGGTAAAGAAAATTGAGGTTTTATCTATAACTGAAGAGGGAGATCCAAGTAGTAAGAAGATAATTCTGGAAAGAATAGACTCTACTAAGTCTGGTTTGAGAGCAAAGGTCAAGGTTTTTGTTAAGGAAAAAGGAGGTATAAAATTTAAAATAACGACTTTAAAACATGGAGACAATTTGGCAAGGAAAACTGACAATCCGTATTATGAGGGGTTTAGAATTAGTGAAATAAACAAAGGAGCTGGCTATATCTCATTTTCCAACGGAGTGAAAATATATGAAGGCAAATCTTCGGTAAATGAAGACGAAGTAATCAGGATTATGATGCAAGAGACGATAAGAGAGCATTTAGAAAGAAAGCGGAAATTAAATCCTAAGGGTGTCAAGGTGTTGAGTTTATTTTTCATAAACCGGGTGGATGACTATCTCCCAGAAGATGGATGGTTAAGAAAAATCTTTGAAGAAGAATTTAAAAAGACAGTCGGGGTAGAATTTCTCGAATTTTTAGACTTGGATATTGAGAAAAAGCATAAAGGGTATTTTTCCAAAATGCGTTCTGCAAAAAGCATTGAGAAAGATGAAGAAGCCTATAATTTAATAATGAAGGAAAAAGAGAGGTTATTATCATTAGACGAACCTGTTGAGTTTATATTCTCGCATTCCGCCTTAAGGGAAGGGTGGGATAACCCCAATGTATTCAATATATGCACTTTATCATATTCTACATCTGAGATAAAGAAAAGGCAAGAAATTGGTAGAGGATTGAGACTGCCAGTTAATTTGAATGGAGAGCGGATACAAGAGAGAGAAACAAATTTGTTAACCGTAGTTACTAATGAAAGTTATAGGGAATATGTAGAACAATTGCAGACAGAATTTAGAGAAGAGGTTGGAGAAGGGGCACCGCCGGTAGAAGATAACCGGAAGCGTAAGAAAATAATAATAAAGAAAGACACTCTCGAAAGTGGATTATTTGAGAGTTTATGGGAAAAAATCTCCAAAAAGGTGAAGTATGTTATTAACATAGATATAAATGAGTTCGTTAATAAGTGCGTAAAAGAGATAAACGAAATTGAAATAAAAGCTCTCGAGATAAGTATTCAGAAAGTCAGAATAGAGGAAATTGATTACGAAAAATCGAAAGAAGAGTTTATTAGAGAGCGTGCAGAACGAATCAAGTTAAAGAGTATATTTAATATTGTTAGACACATTGAAAATGAGACGAGCCTTACAAGATCCACAATTTTGAAGATACTCCGCAAAGTGAATAATCTCCGCCTTCTTTTTGAAAATCCTCAAAAATATGCAGAAAATGTTGTCAGAATTATCAAATATAACCTAAAAGAGAGTTCTGTGGAGAATATTGCATATATAGAACTGGATGAATCTTTTGATGCAAAATTGTTCAATGAAGAAATTCAGACCTATGATAAATATATTGTGTCGCTGAATAATAAGAAAACACTTTACAAAATAGAGGGGGAAAATAAAGACGGAATTGAAATTGATACGGGTCCGAGTGAGGAAGGTTTTAGCAGAATCGAAAGAGACTTCGCACAGGCGTTGGACAGAGATTCAAGAGTTAAATTATTCATCAAACTTCCTGATTGGTACGCTATAGAAACTCCTGCTGGAAAATACACTCATGACTGGGCAATAATTGTTGAAAAACAGACAAATGGAACCACAAAACAATGTATTTACTTTGTGGTAGAAACTAAAGACAAAACAGATATTCATCAACTTCGACCCGACGAGAAAATGAAAATACTAAGTGCCAAAAGAAGGTTTGAGGTTATGAGAGATGTGAAGTTCGAAGGGCCGATTGATAACTTTAGTAATTTTACGCAGAGGTGGTGATTATGAAATTATATCATCTAAGTGGAGGGGGTGGTTCGCTACGCTCACCAAAATTGCCCTTCGAGCAACTTCACGAACACCGAAAACGTCAGTTACAATCCCTCCGCTCGCCTGATAAAATCCTCGAAAGTTTTTGATAGAACTCTTGTGGATTGTCAATCATCATAAGATACCCACTATGATACAATTAAATACGACCCGATTAAAATCGTAACGACTGCAAATCCTTTGATGATAACTCCTTTTCTCTCTATACTTTACTTTTCTACCCCTTTCTTCACTTTATAACACCATCCACAGGAATCCAGATAACACATAACGTCATCGTTATCCTGCAAACAAACCGGCTCGACGTTCAGGCATGCCCCACACACAACACTCGGAGGTTCTGGTCCCTGGCATCTCAACTGGCATACCGGGCAGATATACATACACGCACCGCAGTTACGACACACCTCCGATTTTATGTCAAAAGGTGGGGTTACCCTGCGTTCTTTTCCACGACCCGCAAAACCTATCGCCTTCGCACCCATCTGTTCATCACACATCCTGACGCACAGACCACACAAAATGCACTTTTCATCCTTCACCTTAAATCTAACTCGTTGCACACCCAGTTTCGCCGCTAAATCCTGTAACGTCTTAGAGCTCGGACATCTCGCCAGCAATAACTCGACCAGCATCTTCCTATCCCTAATTACTCTTTCGGAATGTGTTCGCACCACTAATCCAGCCTCAACCGGATAGTTACAGGAGGTTACCAATTTCGTCCTTTCTCCTTTGCCTATTTCCACTACACAAAGCCGGCAAATACCACCCGGGCTTAAACCATCATGATGGCAAAGTGTGGGTACGTCTATCCCGTAGAATCTGCAAGCTTCCAGAACGGTCCAGTGGTCTTCTACCTGCGCTACTATACCGTTAATTGTCATCTTTTTCATCTTTATCACCTCATTTTATAATTACCGCATCAAATTTACAGGTCTCATAGCATATTCCACATCTATTGCATTTTTCCATAGTTATCACGTGCACCTTCTCCTTATCACCGCTAATAGCTCCTTCCGGGCATGCTTTGAGGCATGCAAGACAACCTGTGCACTTTTCTCCGTCTATGTAATATTCTATCAGCGCTTTACAAACATGAGCAGGGCATTTCTTTTCTTTTATATGTGCATCATATTCCTCTCTGAAATAATGTATGGTGGTTAAAACGGGATTTGGAGCGGTTCTTCCCAGCCCACACATAGAAGTATCCTTCATCACCTCTGACAACTCTTCCAGCAATTCTATATCCCCTTCCGTTCCCCTCCCTTCACAAATATCCGTAAGTATTTCACTCATCCTTTCCAATCCTTCCCTGCAAGGAACGCATCTTCCACATGATTCATCCACGAGGAAATCAATGAAATATTTGGCAACGTCCACCATGCACGTATCTTCATCCATCACTATCATTCCACCCGAACCCATCATGGAACCCAGCTTCGTCAATTCGTCAAAATCCACCGCTGTATCAATGAAGCTTTCTGGAATGCACCCACCCGATGGACCACCGGTCTGTACCGCCTTGAACTTTTTATTAGCCAGTACGCCTCCACCAATATTATAAATTATCTCCCGCAGCGTGATGCCCATTGGAACTTCCACGAGACCCGTATTATTTACTTTACCTACCAGCGAAAAAATTTTAGCACCCTTGCTACCCTCCGTACCAATCGAAGTGAACCAATCGGCGCCCTTATTTATAATGAGCGGGACATTAGCCCATGTTTCTACGTTGTTTAGATTTGTAGGTTTGTTCCATAGTCCCTTTACAGAGGTATGGACATATTTTGGTTGCGGTGCTCCCACTTTGCCTTCCAATGATGACATGAGAGCGCTGGACTCGCCGGAAACGAAAGCTCCTGCACCTCGAAAAATCGTAACGTCAAAATCAAAACCCGAACCCATGATGTCCCTTCCCAGAAGCCCGTATTCTCTCGCTTGCTCGAGGGCTATGCTCGTATTCTCCACCGCCAGGGGATATTCTTCTCTTACATATATGAAACCTTCATGCGAGCCGATGGCATACGCACCAATAATAAGCCCTTCGATGACGCTGTGTGGATTCCCCTCCATAAGTGCCCGGTCCATAAACGCTCCAGGGTCTCCCTCGTCACAATTAACGATAACATACTTAGGTTCACCGGGCGCATTGCGTGTAGTTTCCCATTTTCTCCCTGCTGGAAAACCACCGCCACCGCGACCACGAAGATTCGCTCTCTTGACTTCTTCGATTACCTCTCCCGGGCTCATTTTGGACAATACTTTTGCTAAAGCGCTATAGCCACCGAGAGCGATGTAATCTTCGATGTTTTTTGGATCAATCTTGATATTATCTCCGATCAGGAGTCGCATCTGATTTTTATAGAATGGTATTTCATCCTCATGGATTGCCTTTTCATTAGTGACCGGGTCGGTATAGAGTAAACGTTCGGCAATCTTCTTTTCCACCAACGTTTTTTCCACTATTTCTGGCACGTCGCCTGGCTGTACCTGGAGATAATAAATCCCTTCGGGATAAATGACAACAATTGTTCCTTTTTCACAAAACCCCGGGCAACCAGTCTCCCTAATCTCTACTGTATCTTCCAACCCCTGTTTTTTAAGTTCTTCTTTAAAACTCGTGATAACTTTCCGTGCACCAAGAGCGAGACAGCCCGTACCAGCGCATATTGAAACGCGTGTCTTTTGCGGGTCTCTTTTAACTAATATCTCCTGTCTGAGGTTTTCTAAATCCTGGAGCGATTTTATCTTTCTTCTATTCATGTTTCTCCTCCGTTGTTCGAGCTTGTGCTTGTGTATCCATACTTACGGAGAATCCCCTCCACCTTTGTCGGCGGTAATTTACCATAATATTCTTTATCTACCACCATCACGGGTCCTAATGCGCAGCAGCCCAGACAGTTAACACCCTCTACTGTAAATTCATAATCGGCGGTTGTTTCATCGGCTTTGATGCCCAGAATGCGTTCTGCAGTCTCCAGAATTCTCGGTCCTCCTCGCACGTGGCAAGCGGTGCCGAGGCATACCCTAATTAAATGCTTTCCTCTTGGTTCCAGACTGAAAGATTTGTAAAATGTGGCTATGCCAAAAACATCGATTAAAGGAACTTGCAATCTTTTGGCGATATGCCTGAGTGTATCCGGGGGCAACCAATTGTACTCGGCCTGGACGTCCTGCAATATAGTGATTAATTTCGATTTGTCTGTTCCATGGCAGCCAATTATTTCTTCTATTTTATCTTCGTTCATCTATCTTATCCCATCTCACCACTATTATTAAAAACTTCCTATTTTTATCTGCAATGTTTTTCCTTATTCTCTAACCTGATGTAGTATTAAAAGACTATTTAAGAACTTTTCATAAAAATTATGAAGATTTACATATCCACAAAATTCTTTATCAATTTCAGACCATCCTCCGTTAGTATTGACTCCGGATGGAACTGCACGCCGAAAATATCGTAGTTTCGATGCCTGACCGCCATTATCTCGTGGTCGTCTAAACTTCTCGCGGTTACTTCTAAACTATCGGGAAATTCATTACCACCGTCAATCACCAAGGAATGGTATCTCACGACGGAAAGAGGATTCTTCAGCCCTTTCAGCACGTTTTCGCCGTTATGCTCTACTAAACTCAACTTTCCATGCCTTATCTCCCTCGCATTCCTTATCGCGGCACCAAAAACATAACCTATGCACAAATGCCCTAAGCAAACACCCAGGATTTTTTTATTTTCTTTGCAAAACCGCCTTATCACTTCATTTGTAACACCGGCATCTCTTGGCGTCTCCGGACCCGGCGAAATTAATATGTGCTCTATTTCCTTCTCCATAACAATTTTCTCTATATACCTAAGATTCACGCTATTCTGCACCACTACCGGCTTGGCACCCAGCATCCCAACGTATTGCACAAGGTTATACACAAATGAATCTATATTGTCTATAACGAGGATATTCATTTTTTCCTTACCCCTCGCCTCCTGGCATACATTCCAATAACGCCGCACACTTACTCAGCGTCTCCTTATACTCACGTTCGGGGTCAGAATCGGCAACTATACCCGCACCTGCTTGTATATAGACTTTCCCCTTCTCAAATATCGCAGTTCGAATCGTTATCGCGGTATCCATTGAACGATTAAAGGAGAAATAGCCCGCACATCCTGCATATATTCCTCTTCTCGTCGGTTCTAATTCTTCTATTATCTCCATTGCACGCACTTTTGGCGCTCCGGATACCGTTCCTGCGGGGAATGTCGCTTCCAACGCATCAAACTCGTCTTTATCCGTTCTCAGCTCCCCCATCACGTCCGTTACTATATGCTGCACGTGCGAATATTTCTCCGGATACATGAACCTCGTCGCTTTCACGGTGCCAAACGCAGACACTTTTCCTATGTCGTTCCTGGCTAAATCCACGAGCATTAAATGCTCTGCTCGCTCCTTCTCATCGTTAAGCATCTCCTCTTCCAACTGCTTATCCTCTTCTTCAGTTATACCACGCCGTCTCGTCCCCGCTATCGGACAAGTCTCCACTTTCCTGCCTCTATTGCCCTTTCGCTCCAATCCAGCAGCTTCAACCCTGACCAGCATCTCAGGACTTGCGCCCACTATCTTACGCTCACCGAAATCGAGGAAATACATGTATGGCGACGGATTCACTTCGCTTAATCGTTTGTAAAACTCAAAAGCACCCCGATTCCCATCGCTACCGGAATCAAAATCCGCTTCCAGTCGCTGTGAAAGAACCACTTGAATAATATCGCCTGCACGAATGTATTCCTTCGCTGCTCTCACGCCCCGCTCGTATTCTTCTTTTTCCATATTTGACGTGAATTCGCCTGACCCGGATATTTGAGCAGAATCGGAAGTTCCCTCACTTCTTTTAGCCTCGTAATTTTTCATCAATTCAGACTTTAGGAGTGTTTGATCAGAATTCAAACCTTTAAAAGAGGTTTGATTATCATAAAATTCATTGCACAAAAGAAATGCTTTTTTCGCTCGGTGGTCCACGATAACGTTCTTTTTTGTAAGCAAGAATTCACAATCCGGCTGTTTCAGGCTGTCAACTGCGCTCCCCCCGACATCCACAAAGTAGCGGATGAAATCGTATGAGAGATAACCAACGAAACCGCCGATAAATCTTTCTCTTCTTATCTCTCCTTCTATTTTCAGGTCAGTAAGGAACGATTTAATCACGTTTAGCGGATTATCATTCTCATATTTTTTCGCAGCGCTCTTCATCTCTTTCGCGATAACCGCATCATAAGACTTCGTTTTAAAAATGCCGTTCTTCACCGAGAATTTAAACGCAGGGTCGAAGCCTATAATAGAATACCTTGCTAATTTATCGCTTCCTTCTCTGGATTCCAATAAGTAAGACGCTTTGTCCTCGCTCCTCGCTTCCTTCCTCAAAATATCGTATAGCGAAGAAGGGTCTGCAAAAGGGATTCCCTCACAACTCTGAACGATGTGCATTGTGCATCATATTTAGATTATATTGTATATATAAATACTTTAATGCACAAGGCTTCGGGATACGATTCGTGTATCTCTATCCATCTCAAATATTTATAAAGTTGGAAGTGCAAGTTTATTAGAATAAGATGATTATTGAAACACTGGGAAAGGTGGTAATAATTTTTGCAATCGCATTCGCGGTTCTCTTAGCATTAACGCTCTTCCTTTGCTTCTTTATATTCCGCACGAAAAAAATAATATTCCCGAATTTCGTGTTGTTCATAATAAGCTTGCTTTATGAGCCTTTACGCAGACTGCTTTCGTTCTTTCGTGTTGACCCAACTCTGATAGACCGGGTATCTGTAGAGATAAGAAACGCACTTAACTATCTCGATTTCGCCGCTACGAGCATGGAAGAGCGCGTTTTACTCCTGCCACAGTGCATCCGAAGCATGGAATGCCCGGCTAAACTGAGCTCGGTGGATGGTATCCATTGTATGGAATGTGGTAAATGCGCAATTGCGGAACTAAGCGCTATTTCTAAGGAACTTGGCATCAGGATGTACATATCGCCTGGTGGGACGTTTACAGGAAGGATTTTTATGCACAGCAGACCAAAAGCGGTGGTAGGCGTTGCTTGCTACCCAAATCTGTATGAAGGAATGTTAAACGCAAAGCTCATGGGTGTGCCAGCGCAAGGTGTGCCTCTAACAACTTTGGGATGTGTCAATACCACCGTTGACTATGAAGAAATAATAAATAAATGCAAAATGCAAATTACGAAATCAAAATGAAAAATCTAATACCAGCCTCGGTATATGTATTGGTGGGAGAAATTTTTATAATCTTTGTTGTATTAGCGGCAGCGCTAATTTTGACTGCTGTGTGGTTAGCTATTTATAAAAGAGACCTGTTCCCACGATTCACGCTCTTTGTGCTCAACCTCTTTTACCAACCCACCAAGCTATTCCTCGGTTACTTCCACATAAATCCCGTGATCGTGGATGAGATAGGCATTGCACTGGTGAATTCGATATACAAAGATGCGTATGGAAATACACCGATGGATAAGAGATTGCTGTTCTTGCCCCAGTGCCTTCGCAACCTCGAATGTCCGGCGAAGACGTCGCCGCAAGAAGGTATAATCTGCGAAGAATGTGGTAGATGCGGTATTGCAGAGCTCAAAAGGATGTGTGATGAACAGGGGATAAAAATTTGTATTGCTCCTGGTGGTGAGTTTGTTAAGCGTGCAACAAGGGATAAAAAGCCTGCGGCTGCGATGGGCATTGCATGTCAGCATGACCTTTACGAAACAATGAGATACGTTACTTCAAAGGGTGTGCCAATGACCGGCGTGGTGCTTTCAAAGACAGGGTGCGTGATGACGGAAGTGGATTGGGGAGACGTGAGAGAAATGTTGTTTTACAGTGGTTGATATAAAATGCAGCAGTATGACGTGATAATTATAGGTGCAGGCCCATCGGGAGCGATAGCAAGTAAAACTTGTGCGGAGAAAGGACTTAGTGCTCTACTTTTGGAGAAGTATGGAATCCCCAGGTTTAAACTCTGTGGTGGTGCAGTATCAATGAGCGCACTATCACACTTAGATTTTGGAATTGAAAAGGATTTGATAGAGCGGGAATGCTATGGTGAACGAGTTCATTTCAAAAACCATCAAATTGAAGTAAGAAGGAAATCGAGGATGGCGATACTTGTATCTCGAGATAAATTCGATGCGTTCCTTGTTTCAAAAGCAGTTGATGCCGGTGTTGAGCTTCATGAAGTTGAAAAAGCAATATCCATAAGTCCAAAACAGTCAAAAATAGTCGTGGAAACAAATAAAGAAAAGTACAATGCAAAGGTAGTTATCGGCGCTGATGGTGTTAATAGTATCGTTTCAAAGTACGTTCGAGAATCTTATACGCCAGACGAGTTGGGGCTTTGTATAGCCGCGGAAATCCCGGCAAGTAATGAAGACGTTAATGAGTACATAGAGAATGCCGTTGACATTCATTATGGTATCGCTAAATTTGGTTATGGCTGGGTATTTCCTAAAGAGAAGCATTTTTCTGTTGGTGTGGGTGGAATCCTTTCCAGCATGAAGAACCCACGGAATACATTTATGACTTTCCTTAAGGAATTAGGATTTAGCACCGACGTCATTACTCATGCGCATCTAATTCCTTCAGGCGGCTACGAAAGAGAGGTATGCTCAGATAGAATAATTTTAGTCGGCGATGCCGCGGGATTTGTCGATCCTTTCTATGGCGGAGGGATTAAATATGCTTTTATCTCGGGTAAATTAGCAGCAGAGAGAGTTGTAGAATCATGCGAGAATGATGAGTTCTCAAAATCGGCATTGGATTCGTATAAAGGACTATGCCGCACAATGTTTGGAGAGAATTTAAAATATTCGTTAAGATTGACCAGATTGATGAATGAATATCCAAATATCTTCTTTAGACTTCTTTCATCTAATAAGCAGGTTATAGATAAAGGGTTTGAGGTTTCTGCGGGGGAAATGGAATATAAAGAATACGTAAGATGGTTCATTCCACGAGTACCCTACTTCATGCTAAAAACATTGTTACCTTTCTAATAAATTAGTAAAATAGAGGTACTTGTTTACCGCGGAGCCCGCAGAGAACACAGAGAGTCAGAAAAATCATTTATTTCATCTCAGCGCTCTCCGTGAACTCTGCGGTAAACAAATACCACGATTCTATTTCCCCGCCAATTTCGCCTCTTTCACCACCAACCTCGCCGTATTCTCATCCTCCTCCACTATCTCGCTTTTCAATATAACAAGCCTTTTCTTGAACATTGGTCCGTCCAACACCAGAGATTCAAATTCCCCGCCTTCTCCTGATATGTTCATCTCAATGTCCAACGCCGCCAATCGGTCAACGTCCTCCACCGTTATCCTCCTGCCAAGCCAGCTCCTGTCTAAGCCATACGCACTGATGCCAGAGAAAATCACCTCGAAATTGGTTACCACGAGCCGCATCTCCGTTTCCTGGTTGATATGCCACAGAGGAGAGAACACCTTGAGGTTTTCTTCAGCAGCAATTCTTTCTATTCGCTCTTTTTGATAATTACTCCATAAAGCACCGGTTATGACGCCTTCTATCCCGTATCTCGTCTTCGCTTCGCTTAAAGCAGCACGCAAATCCTCCAGTTCCTTTTCTTTCTCTCCCTCCGTCTCTTTCATAATTAGTGGCAAGCCAATCGCTTCGGCTTGCAGCTCTACCAGGTCTATTGCAGGCGTGTGGAACATATACGATTCGGGATTCCTGCTTTTTACAGTGATTAAACATTCCACCGGATAGCCGTCCTTTAGCATGAGCCAGAGTGCATAACCACTGTCCTTACCGGAGCTGAAAAGGCAACCCAACTTTATGTTCCGGGAAGTGTAAAAAGTCCTCAAAAAATCTTTCTTATACCTGAACCCTTTTCTCTTTGCGAGCTTTTCTATCGCCTTAACAAAATTTGAGCCATACTGAACCGCTCTTTTTTTCCTGCTCGCAACTTCCGCCAGTCCCATGTCGCTTGCAATCTCTCTTAAAATCAGCTTGTTCTCAGCATCCGACAGTTTATACGACGCTGGTATTCGCAATGCGTAATCCACAAGGTCTGGAGCCAAAAAAGGTGCCCGTAACGAAATCCCCAGCGACTTCGCCACCATTTCATCTCTGTAAAGGTCGCGCACGTGCATCCTCAACAGACCGGCTAAACATTCTTTATTCAAATCCTCCTTTTTTATTCGTTTATGTCTTTCGTAGCCTGTAAATAACTCCTCTGCGCCGAGCCCGTAGAGAACCGTTTTTATACCGTCTTCCCTTGCGAACTCGCATGCTACGTATAAAGGCAACGCAACGCTTATCTTTACAACGTCCGTATCCTCAATCAAGGGAGCGACTTCTTCGAGATATTTCTCAAGCTCTTCAACCCGCATTTTCTTTATCTTCAACTCTAAGCACAAATCCGCTGCAATCCGCTTCGCATACCTCAAATCCTCCGCTTCCTTCATCCCCGGCTCTTCAACCGCCACGGTATAACAAACAAAATCAGCACCCAAATCCTTGCACAGGCAGGCGATAAGTGTGGAATCCAACCCACCGGAGAAGAGCACACAAAACTTATCCTTCTGCGGTATCCTCCTCGAAATGCTTTCTCGCAACAAGTTCAGCAGTTCTTCTTTTATCTCCTCCTTATCCGCCTTTATCTCTGGCGTAACGGAAAAGAAATCTCTTTTCTCGAAATTCAACCTGTCTTCTTTTATGTTGTATTTCAAAAGCACTCGTGGGTCAAGCTCGATTGCATGCGGGAATCCCATCGCTTTCAACACTTTCTTTTCCGATGCAAACGCAAATCCATCGGCGTGTGCGAAACAAACGGGCTTTAAACCTATTGTATCTCGTGCTATATACAACTCATCGCCTACCCAGTGCGCAAATGCATAAGCACCGTCAAACCTTTTCTTAGAATTTAAATTGTATATCTCGGCATCTGCTACGAACTTGTTTTTACCAGAAGAACTTGCTTTGAAACAGGAACGTGAACAACAGGCAATGCAATTTTTACTACCCTTCATCTCATTTACAACCTGTTTTAATCCCGGCAAGTCTTCCGAATACCAATCGCCGTTCCCGGTGCTAATCCAGAAACCTGCATCTTCTCTATTCTTCAGCACTTCTAAACCCTTGATCACGAGCTCTACTGATTTTCCGGTTTCGTGGTTAAAAACTCCGACTATTTCGTGCATTTTTATCTTTCGATATTGTCTAAAAATAAAGTGGACATAAAGATTAAAGTATTCGTTTACCGCCGAGAGCGCGGAGAGCGCGGAGATGAGGGGAAAAGAGGAACAACAGCGGTAAACATAGTACAGATTAAAGAATAGTTCCGCCTCTTTTTTAACAGAACCAAATAAACACGTGACGCGAAAATGAAACTACGCATAAAAAACGGCACGGTTTACGACCCTGCAAATGGAATAGAAGGCGAACAGTGTGATATTTTCATTGCCGATGGTAAGATAGTGGACGAAATAAAACCTGAAAAGATAATAGATGCAACCGATAAAACAGTGATGGCAGGTGGGATAGACGTGCACAGCCATGTAGCGACGTATGGACTGAACTTAACGAGGTTTACGTTTGGGTTTCCGACACTGGCAGAAATAGGATATACCTATGCGAGAATGGGCTATACATACGTAAACGAGCCTTTAATGACCTTGAATACCGCAAGTTACGTGCACCATGAGCTCAGCAGCATTCCCGTGCTGGACACTTCTGCATTCCTCGTTTTAAGCTTATACGATATAGAAAAGGAAATAAGAGAAGGCAATAAGGACGGCGTGAAGAGCGTCATTCTTTTTCTTTTACACCTCACGAAGTCCATAAGCGTGAAGATATACGATGCGGGAGTGAAATATGCGAAGCAGGGGTTCTTTTATCGTGACATAAACGAGAAGAGATGTTTGAATTTCTTTTATGAACTAATCAAATCAGAAGGAGTGCCGAAGATACAATTGAGGACGTATCCTGAGCTGTTAGACGAAGATACGGATGTTTTAAGTGCTTTCGGGTTGGCTCATATCGCTTCGGGTATAGATAACGAAGAGAGATACGAAGCTGCGAGGGAAGTATTAAGAAAGGGAGGAGCTGTTGACCTCGGCATTTTTAGCACTTCGCAGAGCGCGGATATAAATATGGAGATTGGGTATGACGTTCCTGCTGATGAAGGCGGAAATTTCATTAGCGTGGATATAGGATTAGAAAAGCCATTGATATTTTCAAAGGTGAAGGAGAAGAAAAGAGTAGATGAAAAGGCATATTACTCGATAAGATTTGCACTGGAAGCCTTAGGATATTTGAAATTGAAGTCATGCTGCATTTCTTTTTCTACCGATAGCCCCAATGGATGCCTCTTTTACGCTTATCCAAAGATATTCGCAGGGTTGCTGAGCAGCAGTAACAGAAAAGGGCTAACGGATGAGGAGTTGCCTGACGTTGAATATTCGTTATACGAGCTCGCGGAAATAACGAGGACGAATCCGGCAAGGCAACTGGGCTTAAAAAATAAAGGCCATCTGGGTATAGGTGCGGATGCGGATGTTGCGGTATATGATATAGGAGAAAATACGGACGGAAGCGAGTTAGAGAAGCGATTGAGATGCTGTTCGTATCTTTTGAAAGGTGGAGAAACGGTGATATATGAAGGGAAGTTGAATGAGGGCAGCGATAGAGTGGGGAAAAAGAGATTTTATTTTGAGCCGAAAGGAAAGGAAGTAGAGGAAGCGAAAGAGAAGCAGCGTGAAATGATAGACCGGATATGCAATAGAAGGTCGTTCAGGGCTGAGCATCTAAAAGTGGATGAGTGTTTTATAGGTACGAGTGAGGGTGTTTGAAATAAACTTCTCTTACGAATTCATAATTCCCTTTGACATTGCTCCTCCCTTCTATTATCGCACCATGCCCAGGCAACAAAAGTTCAGTATCCAGCGCTGACACCGTATTAATGGAGTTTTTTAGCTCTTCATTATTACCAAAAGGCAAGTCAGTCCTTCCTACGCTTTTCTCAAACACCAAATCTCCGCATATCAATATCTTTTTATCCGCAGCGTAAAGACATATACTTTCTGGAGAATGCCCGGGCGTATGCAATATCTTCAACTCGCTGTTTCCTATGCCTGACTCAAACACCAAATCCGCAGCAAATTTCTTTGCTGTGCCAATGCCAAGGAACCTCGAAGCTTCCTCAATCATAATGTCAAGATATTCTATCTGTGATGGATGTAGCGCAACTTTTGCACCCGAAACTTCCTTAAGCGAAGCGGTTGCGTCACAATGGTCAGGATGAAGATGCGTAATCGTTATCAAATCAACCTCCTTCGGGTCTATCCCGTCCTCTTGCATCTCTTCGAGTCGCCGCCCAAGATAATTTTCCAGTCCCGGGTCTATGAGAACCGTGATTTCATCCTTTATCACGTATGTGTTTGCATCAAGCAATCCTTTCTCCTTATACCAATACACGCCTTCTTGGATTCGCATTTCAAACTTTCTTTTAAAGAAAGTTTGAATTAATAAAAAGAATGAGAGGGAATAAGAATAAATTTCCACCTGGATGGGATGAAGAGCGGGTACAACGTGTTTTAGCGTATTATGAGAGCCAAACCGAGGAGGAAGCAGTCGCCGAAGACGAAGCCGCCTATGAACATGAAGGGCAGACGATTATGGAAATCCCAAAAGAATTGGTTCCCAAGGTTCGTAATCTACTTGCACAACATCGGGTTTAAAGATGCGTGTCTGCTCAAAATCCGGTGGAATTTTTACTCATAATTTACATTTTTCAATTCATTTAGAAAAAAAGTATCGCAACAATCAAAACCGATTCAATGAGAGCGGCAATGAGGAGAAGAGGCAATATCAGGATGACAAATACCTTCAAACCATCCCCCAATTCCTTTTTTAAATGCCTCTCGCTTTTCCTTTTCAAAACCTCTCGTCCCAGTCGCAAGCCAATCGCCGCCGAGAGCAAAAAAGCGGGTAGCTCAAATATTCCATGCGGCACTATCGCAAGAAAGACAATCAGACCCTCCTTCTGTGCAAACCAGCCGAGTAAACCGCCATTGATAAATGCGGAAAACATAGGGAAAATACCTATCAGCGGTCCCAATATGATGTCAAGGAAGCATGCGAAAGCGTTATTCGAGAATATCACGGCGAAGAAAGCCAAAAAAATTAGCCATGATGGGTATTCCTGTGTAGAATCTTTTATATTCTCGCTAAGCTCTTGAATCCACTCCATCGGCTCACTAAATAGCTCGCTCTGGAAACCCATATACCCGAGGACAATGGAGCCAACGAAAAGAACGGAAACGAACAGGATGTAGAATCGAAGAGAATGAAGATATGCGCTCAGCGATATTTTTCCTTCCATTTTATTTTCACTTAAAATAAAGAATGATACGTCTTATAATAATTATCCGGGGAATAAAGATGAAAAGAAACAGTCCTAAAATCGTGTTAACCGCGGATGAAACGATGATGAGCATGTATCGCTGGGGGATATTTGTGGGTTTTTCTACTTGCATGCCGCAGGGTATTATTCCTGATTGGTTTTATTTCTGCGTTTGGTCACCGCCAGTGCGGAGGAAAAAAGGTAGGGCTTTGTACGCCGACTTCGGGCTCAGGGTTATAGAGGCTTCTTTAGCAGAAGTGTTCGGCGAGGATGAAGTTGCGGTCGTCCACCCACGAGATTTGGAAAAGGTAGTTGGCAGCAGGACGGAAATAATAGGCGTTAGTGGACACGATTTATTAGGCATCAATCCACCGACTTCTGAGTTCGTGGACATGCTCGATATCGGACCGCCTTACAACCGAGTGAAGTTTTTTGAATTGATGCGAAACCCAGTGATGAAGGATAAAATAGTAGTTGCGGGAGGTAAAGCGGCATGGCAGTTAGCGGATGAAACGATTATGAAGAAACTGAACATTGATTATGTCCATCTTGGCGAGGGTGAAATTACCGTTCCTGAGCTGTTTAAATCCATACTTGAGGGTGAGAAACTGCCGGGGATAATAAAAGGAAAAGAGCCAAGCGTAGAGGAGATACCAAACATCCGGGGTGCTACGATTCACGGGTTGGTCGAGATAGCCAGGGGCTGCGGAAGAGGCTGCTCTTTTTGCACCCCGGGCATGCAGAGGCTCCGCTTCAAGTCCATCGAGCATATTGCAAGGGACGTGAAGACAAATATAGAAGCCGGGCAGGTCGCAATCTCTCTTCATTCCGAGGATGTCCTGCGTTACGGTGCGAACGGGATAGTGCCGGATGATGAGCGAGTTCTGAACCTGTTCAGGCGTGTTGCCACCGTAGAAGGAATTGAGAGTATCGGTGCAAGCCACGTAGCCCTCGCCACCGTCTATCATAATCCCGGTCTTGTTAATGCGGTTTCCGAAACGTGCTACTCCATGCTCGACCAGGATTGGATGGGTGCGCAAACGGGGATAGAGACCGGAAGTGCAAGACTGATTGCGAAACACATGCGAGGTAAAACGTTACCCGCTCAGGCAGAGAAATGGCAGGAGATAGTCACACAAGCTTTCGGGATTCTCGATGACAATAACTGGTTTAACGCAGCAACGATGATAAACGGTCTTCCGGGAGAAACTGTGGACGATGTGATTAAAAGTACAGAACTGGTAGAGGATTTGAAAGGGACTTCGTCTCTTATCGTGCCGGTGAACTTCGTTTCAATGCGTGGCTCAGTTTTAAATAGCGAGGAAACGTTTACCATGGCGAAGATGACAACGGAGCACTGGCAGTTCATGGGTGAATGCATAGACCACAATCTGAACGTTATGCCGGAACTGCTGGGGAGATACATGAACACTAAAGGGGAGTTCATCAAGAGCTGGCTACTTAGCGCTGCGGCAAAACGGATGGCGAATGCGCTGAAGAAATACGTGAACGTGATGAAGAGGGGTGAGCCTCCAACGGAACGGAGGGAAGAAAGCAAATGGCTCAATCCTGATATACCAGACCTGTAACGACTTAAGCTAAAAAATTACCGACACTTTTCCATAAGTGCGGAGCATATATGTAACTGACGAGGAGGGAGAAGAGTGCATGAGAGTATCGTTAGATAAAATAACGAAACAGGCATTTAAAGACGAATTTGTTTATCACGCAAGGATGAAATTTGGGTTGTCAGATGGAATGAGTGCATTTGAAAGGTCTCTGCGGCGTGTAATACTCCCTGCTTATCTTATAATTTTTTATTTCACATATCATCATTCTGGAGCACTCTATAACTTATTATTTCTCTGTGGTTGCACTTATATGAATAATATGGCTATGGATGGGAGCAGAGGATTTTATCATCGTCGTCGTGAATTGGACGGAAAGCATAGCGGCTTTAGAGCGGTAGAAGACTTCACATTTCTTCAAAAATTTTTGGCTTATCTCGTTGCTGCTTTTGTATTAACGAGTATTTTCGTTACCGGTATGTTTGCCATTACGGGAAGCTTCAGCGTAAATTATACGTCCGTGGGGCTGGCGATAGCAATACCTTTGCTTTACAATTTAGTGTGGGCTGATTCATCTTCAAAAAGGTAAATGAGTATTTTGATTTACCCCACTTCTTGAAGAAGACAGTTAAAAAATCATATAACCAACGGAAGTTGATGGAACCGATCATGATAAAAAAGATGCGCAAATTGAGTTCCAAAACGCTAAAAGCGTAAAGTTTATATGTCGTTATTGATATAAACATATACATGAAGTCATTTATCGATTTT
>JABUBN010000132.1_pt1 | contig 19362 bp, 19 predicted proteins | sample 7240341 | NCBI WGS metagenome assembly JABUBN01 (sample SAMN07256345, study PRJNA390944) | subsurface metagenome | isolation source: Methane hydrate marine sediment | place: Pacific Ocean: Eastern North Pacific, ODP site | reverse complement strand
AGAGCAGATTAATCGCACGGTAATTCACGAAATAGCCCATTATTTAGGTTTCACTGAGGAAGAGATTCATAAAAGGGGTTACTAATGTCTGACCCGATAACCATTAGAAAAGGGGTCAGAGTGATTTTTAACCATGATAATTGATTTAGGGTTTGATTTTTGAAGTTTTGAAATGGAGATCCATCCACCTCAGGAGGATAAATAGTCGCTGTCCCTATTTGTCCCTATTTCCTATTTCTATTTTTCAAGGCATAAAGATGGTTGTTAAAACGCAAGCAATAAATCTTAAAGATGCCCTAAAAGAAAAAGAAATAATAAAAAGACTAAAAGAATTTCGAAAACGTCAATATATTATTATAAATAGAGAAGGAGAATAAGATGGATTGGATTGGTAGTCTGTTACTTTTAGGGGGAATGTGTTTTTTGAGCTCAAGCAAAAGATTTGGCTGGGTATTAGGTATTACTGGTAATGGTTTTTGGATAGCTTGGGCACTTCCGAGAGAACTTTGGAGTGTAATCGCAATTAACTTAGCATTTACAGTAATTAGCTTTAGAGGTCTGATTTTATGGGGAAGAAGGTGAGTAAGGATGGCGAAACAAGAAAAGGGATTGACCAAGAGGCTCTCATCAAACTTTTGGTTAGAAAGGGTATAATTACAGAAGAGGAATTATTGGAAGAAATTAAGAAAATAAAGAATAAAAAGTCTGTTCCTTTGGCGTAAAATGGCAGTTATTCAAAATGGATTTGGTTTCTCCCGCTTTTTAATTTATGGTAGTCAGTATCCTAATTGAGAATCTCCGCAATTCTGCACATGATCTGCAATTTGGTAGTTGGTAGGTATATGAAATTGCCTGTAGTCCTTAATTAAATTCCTGAAAAGACACTAAGGGAAAAAGGGTGAAATTATGTTTGGCTCTATTTCGAGAAAGATTTTTGGTAGTAAGGACCAGAGTGACATTAAGAGGCTCCAGCTTTGGCACTTCGCATATCTGCGAAACGTTATACGAAATAAATAATATTTTTACTTAACTAATTAATCTATGAACAGAGGAATTTTTAGACACGGTTTCTTTAAAACTTTTTTGACTAGAGGTTTTTTGAGGTCAATTTTTAAACCATTGCTATATACAAAAGCTGACAAGATACATAGTGATTTCGTTGAGGTCGTGAATGATTTTGTTGTCAAAAGACCCAAAAACGAAATGACGATTTTATTTTGGCTCGTCATGGTTCCAAAACTATTTTTTGAAACAATATTTATTGAGGATGAAAGTGGTGAAGCATATTTAGACGTTGTCAAAAATGCCGCACAAGATAACGGCAGAGAGTGTGCATATTTAACGCAGGCTTTTGTTTTATGGAATTTGCAACAAATTTTACAAAATAAGAAAGAATTTAAAACTCAAATGGGTTTTTCAATTGAAGATTTAGAAAAAATAACCAAGAGAGTTTTGGGCCAAGAAAACAAAATCATTTTTTATTTAAATTATCTTAGAGAAAAATTTGACCTCAAAAAACTTGAAGTTGATCCAAGGGATTGGTCGATAATTTACGTTTGGGAGGTATGCGACATATTGATTACTGATAAAAAAGTTTTAGGAGATACAATGCAAGAGTGGAATGACGACATTATAAGAAAGACGGAGTTCATAGCATTTGCTACTCAATTTTTTGCTGAACAGAAAGAAACCGCAATACAATTATCTAAAAAGAACAAATAATAATACGGCGTAAAAATATTATTTATATCATATAACACGATATATGGAGTTCGTGAAATTTTGTACAAAAAACTTTCAAAGGAAACAAAATTTCACTCTCCAAAATTTGCCGAAACAATATAATTGAATTTTCAAAGGAGTTTCGGCAAACTTCCCATAGCCGAACCGTTAGGCGCAATTTCGACTATCCAATGTAAGGAGAGACATTATGGGATTTTTCAAATGGTATTTTATAGATTTTTTCAAAAGTCTCTTTAGTAACAAAGCATTAGCCGAAGACATTATAAAGGCTAACGAAAGAACTTATTGGAAAGTCAGAAAAGAACGACCAGGCGAGGAGGAACATTTTTATTTGGCTACAACATTATTGCGACGATTTTTGACAAAGTTAGAAGTCACGGGGAGGACATTGCCGAGTTTAGAGAAGTTAAAATTAGAGCACGAGGAAAAACAACGGGCGGAAAAGCACCAATTGAATATTATTGCTTGGAATGAAACTAGGTTATTTTCAGCACTCGATCCGCCTGATTCAAGCAGGGCGTTAGCTTTATATATTGTTTATAAGGAAGTTCCATCGCCCAAAGCCCATCCATGATCTATGAAGGACCTTCAATTTCCACATCTAATTTCATCTTCCTAAAAGTCACATTCGGAACAACAGTTAATGCGTATTCTAGTCTATTATCTTTAATTTCTGCAATAATTATTCCTTTTACTTTTTGGGCTTTTTTGCATAAGTTCTTATTTGCCCAACCCATATATCGCAGAATTTGACCAAGTGTTTCATCGGTTGATGTTCTTTTTAGCTCAATAACTACTATTTCGTTATTTTTGTCAACTGCCAAAAAGTCCATTTCGCCAACTTCTTCTGTGTTAAACTTGCCATTCCTTTCGTTTTGTCTTTCCTCATCAAAATATTTTAGTTCTCCTTTGAAAAGTTGGTTAAAATTTCTATGGATAAGAGTTTGATAATGTTGTACTTCTAAAGCTTCTATTTTCGATTCGTCCACCACTGCTTTTTTAATTTCGAATATTTTATATAGTAGATGTGTATATTCATTATTTGACAATTCGGAAGCATATTTGTTTTTAATATCTAATAATAAGTAATTATTCCTTAGAAATAGTTCCACTCCATAAGTTTCAGGTTTGTAATCAGAATATATCTTTTCAAGAAAGAGATCTTGGTGTCCAAAGATATTAATAAAAATGTCTGGAAAATAAATTGAAAGCACTTTGCCTATAAATGCACGCCCAATGCCCTTTAGATTAACTGTATCTTTTATGATTTCTTTGGAAAACCCTGTTAATTCGCCATCTTGTGTATAGAACTGCTGAATTGAATTGTTGGTAGAGAGTATCTTTATTAATAATTTTTTTATTTTGAAGAAATCCTCTTCATATCCAAACTTATATACACTACCTCCTCCGATACGACCTAAATACATGGAGTTCCATTCCAATTCATATGTAAAATTTCCCTGCTTTATACCCCTTCCCTGAAAATAATGGTCCTTGTCTAACTTCTCAATTTTTTCTTTGGAGAATTCAATCAGAAAGTATTTCCTTTTATCTTCTATTTCTTTCTTTTTTTCTTCAGATAATCTAAATTTATTTGCGTTTTCAATAATTAAACTTTTGGCATCTTCTTTTATTATCATTTTTGGTAACCTCCAATTTGGTTATAATCTTGACATTTAAAAATTTTCCTTTTTGACGAGCAAAGGGCGGAATGTCATATAACTTAAAATAAGCGAAATAATTCGTCTATGCTCCCAAATTGGCATATTTTGCGAAGTATTTCGTTCATCCGATCTGTAGCAAAGTTCTTCTTGTTGAAGATAGATTGAAAAGCGAAGGAAACCAAGGGTATCTTGACAACCTCGGTCGACCTTTGGGCTCCCGCTAAAAAATTATACAAATAAAAAATGCCTAATGCAAGAAAAATCAACGGTTACCTGTCCTTTAATGCCTATATTCAAGGACTACCAAATTCAAAAAATCAGGGTTTATGGAATCAATCTCATATTAAGGATTTTTTTGGAGATTAAAGGACAGGGAGCACAGGGAACTTTGATTTTTAACTTGCATAGACAAGTTTAATTTATTATAATGCTTTTGGCGTAAAACCAAAGGGTGGTCCTAATACTCAAGCGGAGGTTGTCAAGAGACCCTTAGTTTCCTGCGACACCATGCTCTACAGGTTAACAAAGGACTTACGGCTTCAGCACAAACAATTAAGTCACAGCAGTGGCCAGATAACAGAGGTTTAGGCAGATATTTCAGATGACGACGTAGAGAAGGCAGTCAATTTATTATATGCTTAGATTGGATATATTACATTCAAATTTAGGGGGTTTTAGGAGCTGTTTACAGGATAATTGGATATAAAACCCCCCTTTTATATCCAGCTTAAGATTTTTCCCTTAGCTCCTCTTTGTAAGTGGGCGTATTCCCAGAAATTCTATAGTTAGAAATAAATGGGCACTTCACAAAACATCCCAAATTAGGGGTGTAGCCGGAGTAGTTCGGATATAAATAGTTAGGCGAAAAGGCAACAAGTAACATTAATTCTGAGAGGGATATTTATGGAACTAGATAATGCAATTGAAGAACTAAATAAAGTTTCAGTGAATCTTCAATTGCTCAAGAAGAAATGGACTGAGATAAAAAAACTATTGGATTATCCGGCTAGTGGAAATTGGAGCCAAGAGGGTAAACAGCAATATGAAAATAGGTGTTTAGAATTCAATGATATATTAAAAGCAATACCCCAAATCAGAGATATAAAGATACGAAATCTTTTACCAGAGCATGATTGGGTGTCACAAGGGGGTAGGGATGTTATTGATCTCGGTGAACCAGATATGTCAGTTTCATTTTATTCAGAAATATTTGAACAGGGCTCCGAGATTTCTCAATATGAACATGCGCTTAAACGAGAGCGTCGTAGACTTATTCGCAATCAAGTGCAACAGTGTGTAGAGGATATTGATAAAATTTTAGATTTACTAAATGTAAATTTAGAAGAAAAAAATCCTTCAGACCCATTGAAACCAGAAGAGATAAATCCGTTAAGAGAGAGAATACGTCAACTTGATGGTTTAATGGGTGACAGTGTTTCGAGACCACCTAGATGGTCGGATCTTAATAGACATTTACATTTTGGTTTAGTTCATGATCTAAATGACATCATACTATTAGACTGGCCTTCAATCAAACCATCTATAGACTCTTTATTCTATGGTAATGATCCCCTCCCAATAATCACACAGGATATCGGGGATTTAGTTGATAGTGCCGATAAATCTGGTAAGATAGGAACGAGCTTAAACTGGACGGTTATTACAGATGAACAATTCGAGCGGCTGTGTGCAGACTTACTAAAATCATCGCCCAACTGGGAAAATGTTGAATGGTTAACCCCAACTCATGCATCAGACCGAGGAAGAGATCTCGAAGCTTTTTGGGTATATCAAGATGTAATACGAGGTACAATTAGAGAACGAACGTTAGTACAATGCAAACATCGACCAAATAAAAGTGTATCGCCTAAAGATATCGAAACCTTACAGAATTTATCAATGACTCATGGCAAAGTTGATCTTTATTTGGTAATAACAAGTGGAAAGTTTTCAGATCAAGTAACTCAAATTGTTGGCAAATGGAACGAAAGTAATTCGAGACCAAAAGTCGAACTGTGGGAGCATTGGAAGCTTGAACAATTATTGGCTTCGCACCCGTATATCATCAAACTCTATGGCCTTCGATAAGTACGTAACATTACCTTTTGAAGGTTTGACAATAGGCTTAGCGATTCGAAATCTGGGGACAAGGCTTAAGTTCATTGATGAAGGAGATTCTCTGCCGTTGGTAATTTGTGTCGGGGGTGCTTACGAGAGGTCTTTTGGCAGCCAGAAAATTCTTATGAGCTTAGATCTTCCTTTTCTCGTTTATGAAGAGAAACTTACTCCGGCACTTGGTTTTGAGTATAACTGGAGAGAGATGGTTCAAGGGAGAATTGGTTATAAATTCAATAATGACGATACCGGATTGGCTCTGGGTATAGGTTTCACATACCAGAGCTATTTTATTAACTATGCCTTCGGACTGGCGAATAAATTGAAAAATTCCCATCGGGCAAGCTTGGGCGTAAGGTTCTAAAATAGATTAATTATACCCCATGTTACATTAAACCTTGAAAGGAGGAAGAGCGGATGGCAAAAGAATGTAAGTACCGAGAGGGCACCGTTTGTACCAAGGCGGGTAAGGAAATTGGACTGTTAACTTGTGAGAAAAATTGTCCCGTTCCAACGGACCAATGTAATTATTTAGAAATAGAGAAAATTCAGCCAGTAGAAACGCTGGGCGAAGACCTTATGGGGATACTCGTTCAGGCTGTATGTAAAAAAGAAGAACACGCAAGAGAAATCCATAAAGATGAAATTAAGACATGCACTAAAAAGCGCTATGCAGAGGAATGCGTGAGGAAAAAGTAAAAAGATTTAGGATATATAATTACAGCTTTAGCTGTTTTCATTCGTCGACAAGTCGGTAAACTCCCTTTCGAAAGTGCCGAATAATCCCACCTTCAGGGCCTCAATTCCTATGTCCCAAAAATAGCCTTCTAATTAGCATTTTTGTCAATTAGAGCAAAAAAATCTTTCAAAATTTTAATTTTTGTGCTATATCACTAAAAAATGACCAAGACTTAGGCAATACGCACAGAATTTCCCTTAACCTGAAATTTTAGCCTCTGATGTGTTAAATTCTTCAAATAAAAAAGCACTTGCCGATAATTGTAAGCCGTGATATACTTATCTTGAAGCTGTACTAAAGGTCCGAGAAAGGCAATCCCTTCACAGGGAGCGCAAAGCTACGGGTCTGGAGGAGCCATGACAGCTGGGCTGCCGAAGACAATTAAGATAGAAGCTTTATTTAGATTTACAAGCCGAGTTGCTAGAGGTAGGGTTAAATTTTCGCATGTAATTGTAAAAGGATTGACCCTGCTAAGCTCAATAAAATTGAGCATTTTCAAAAAAGCGGGGATTTTTATTTTACTTTTCCTGATACTTATTCCTTCAAGATCTTCCGCACAAAAGATAAAAACAGAAAAATTCTTCGATTCAAAGTTAGGGCGGGAAGTAGAAGTTATTGAAGGTGAGATACTTGTTCGTTTCAAGCCGGGTTTGGCTGCGGAGAAAATTAAGGAAATAAATCAATCCCATGGAAATAAAACAAAAAAACACAGTAAAAAAATAAACATTCACAGGATACAACTTGGCAAAGGCAATAAAATTGAAAATATGCTGAAGATGTACCGAAAAAATCCGAATGTGGTTTTTGCCGAGCCAAATTTTGTTGCCAAAACTTTCACCACTACTCCAAGTGACCTTTTCTTCTCTCAGCAGTGGGGGCTTACTAAAATTTATGCTCCCGAAGCATGGGATATTGAAAAAGGTAATTCTAATGTAATCATTGCAATAGTTGATACAGGAATAGATTTAGACCATCCGGATTTAGATGAAAAGATTGTCCATGGATACGATTTTGTTAATGAAGATGCTGACCCGATGGATGACCATGGGCACGGGACACATTGTGCTGGAATTGCGGCAGCAGAATCAAATAATAGTCAAGGGATAACGGGAGTAGCGTGGGGAAGTAAGCTGATGCCAGTTAAAGCTCTAGATTCTGCAGGGCAGGGTGCATATTCAGATGTCGCGGAAGGGATTATCTATGCGGCTGATAATGGAGCAAAAGTGATAAATTTAAGTTTAGGAGCGTATAGTTATTCACAAACATTACAAGATGCAGTTGATTATGGCTACCAGAAGGGTTGTGTCATCGTTGCTGCTTCTGGAAACGATAATACAAATAAACCATTATATCCAGCGGCATATAGTAATGTTATTGCGGTAGCTGCAACTGACCAGAATGATGAGCGATGGACCTCTTCAAATTATGGAGATTATATTGATGTATCCGCTCCCGGAGTAAATATTTACAGTACATGGCTAAATAATGATTACAAATCGGCTGATGGAACTTCTTGCTCGGCTCCATTCGTATCAGGTCTTACTGGACTTTTATTGTCACAAGATTCGACTCTAACAAATTACGAAGTTGAAAATAAAATCAGACAGTCCGCAGATGACTTAGGTACTGCTGGCCGGGATGATTATTATGGGTATGGGCGGATTAATTTTTATAGATGTATAGGAGGCCTTATAGTAGACCCACCTTCTTCTCTACACGATTTAGCGATCACTAATGTAATTGTTATTCCAACCGATATTTCTCCCGGTGATAATGCTATTATTAACATTACAGTCAAAAATAAAGGAAGTGCCGATCAAAATGATATCCCACTTAACTTAGTCATTGAGACATTAAATATAAATATGAAGAAAAGCATATCCCGACTGGCATCTGGAGAGAGTATTGTAACCGAGTTTCAATGGGCCACACCTGATATTCAAATTAGCCCTAATATGTTAACCCCTATTTTTAGGTTAGAATGTGAAGTAGGAGATATATCCAAAGAGGCTGAGGAAACAAGATTTGATAATCGAAAGTCTGTTTTTGCAGCTTTCAATAAACCTACAGGAAAACTAGAAATAAAACATAAGGTAGAAACTGGGAAAGAGGTTCACCAATGGATTGCAAAAGAGGCGTATGATTATTTTGTTTCTCAATTTTCGGGAAGTGAAATTGGAGTATACCTTGGAACAATTTCTGGTTCTCATAACGATAGCGACAATAATATTCTTGAAGGAACAAAGGATGAAGATGTCCCAGGGGAAAATCCCTTTGGCCAAAATTCTATTACTAATCATCCTTCTTTTAGACATCTTTGTGCTGGTGCTGATGGTTCTGAGCTGTATGACGGTTTTGGTATATTTGGGCCTCCAATAGGAGATGATTCAAATGGATATTATTCGAACTATGAGCAGGCTTATAATTATTTGACTACTTATGTAGTAAATAAATATTCCACTAATAAGTCAAAAGCGTACTATTATCTTGGTCATATAGCACATTTACTTGCAGATTTGTGTGTTCCTGCACATACCCATAACGACGCACATGGCCCAATTATAGGAGGACCCGGTCAAGAAGATGAGTTTGAAGAAACGATAGCATACAGTGATAATTACAAATTGTGGTGCTATCCTAATCCGCCTCGTTATGGACCATCAGGTGATATAGAATTATTTACTGGTTTTTATAATCTATTTCAACAGACTTGCGATTATACAGAGGAATATCCGAGTGACGATAACGATGGCGATGATGAAACTGGCATCCCCAATACGGGTTTCCATCGCCCCGACTTAGTAAGTAGATCAGGAGGAATAGATATCAATGAGATTACCGTTATGGGCGACGATTTGATGCCTTTTGCTATGAAACGAGTAGCAGCACTCTATAGATATTTTTATAAACGGGTTGATTCATCTCCTCCCGGTGTAAGCTTAACATATCCCACTTCCACTAGCCCGTCTGCACCAACATATGTAACTTTTACATCATTTAATATTAACGCTTCTGCCAGCGACAATATTAGCGGGGTAGATATTGACGATTATCGATTTAAGTATTGCTATTGGACAGGGAGTAGCTGGACTTCGTGGTATGATATTTCTCCTTCTCCGACTACTTCTTCAGTTAGCTTTACAGGAATTAACAACCGCCTTTATGCATTTTATGTTAGTGCAAGTAATGGTGCAGGGTTAACAGGTACTTCATCTGTTAAATATCTAATGATCGATGTTACGCCCCCAACTAATCCGTCCTCTCCATGCACTGAATCAGGTTCAGTAACCTATAATACCTGGCAAAATGATGACAATAATCCATATTTTACATGGAGTGGAGCGAGTGATTCAGGTGGCTCTGGATTAAAAGGCTATTCAGTCTATTGGGGGCCAAGTTCTTCAGGAGAACCAGGAACTTCTTATGAACAGTCAAGCGCATCTTATAATCCCAGTACTTTTAGTGGAACTTATTATCTTAGGGTAAGGACTTTTGATAATGCGGGCAACTACAGTAGTGCCAAGACAATCTACATTGCTAAATATGATGGGACAACACCAATCAATCCATCTTCTCCATGCTCTGAATCAGGTTCAGTAACTTACAACACTTGGCAGAATGATGACAATAATCCATATTTCACCTGGAGTGGAGCGAGTGACAGCGGAGGTTCTAACTTAAAAGGCTATTCAGTCTATTGGGGGCCAAGTTCTTCAGGAGAACCTGGAACATCGTATGAACAGTCAAGTGCTTCTTATAATCCCGGTGCTTTTAGCGGAACTTATTATCTTAGGGTAAGAACCTTTGACAATGCTGGCAATTATAGTAGTAAAAAAACATTATATATTGCAAAATACGACGGAACTGCTCCGAGCAATCCCACCTCATGCACAGAAGTAAACGGTGCCCCGAATAATACTTGGCAAAACAGCGTAAGCAATCCAAACTTTACCTGGAGTGGAGCAAGTGATGGTAGTGGTTCAGGAGTAAATGGCTACTATTATTATTGGGGTACGAATTCTAATGGCACTTCCTCAAATTACACAACTACTAGTGGATATAATCCGCCAAGTGTAGGCAATGGAACATATTATTTAAGAGTGAAAACTAAGGATAATTTGGGGAATATTTCTTCCTGGATAACACTGTTTACTTTTAAATATGATTCATTGCCACCAGGAATATCAATAGTTACTTCCCTTACTCATAATGAAGATGAGTGGAATATTACTAATAACGATCCACTATTTAACTGGACTGTTCCTTCTGATTTGTCAAATATTGATGGATTCAGTTTTAAATTAAATCACACGCAAGATTATATACCTGACACGGTGAAAGACTGTGAAGAAACCATAACTTCTAAACAATACATAGATGTGTCTGACGGTATATGGTATTTTCATATTCGAGCAAGAGATAATGCTGGAAATTGGGGAGCAACAGATACATACGGACCTGTCAAAATAGATTTAACGGCACCAAGCTTTTCAACAATATCATCTGCTGATCCCGCCAAAGAGGGAATTATAACAATGACTATTGTAGCGAGCGAGCAGATGAGTGTGCTGACTTCATCTGTAACTCAAAATGGGAAATCTCCAACATTACTCAATATGAATAGTAGCGATGGAACAACATGGATTGGGACATATACTGTAGTTAGCGGATATGATGGAACTGCGACAATTAGTGTTTCTGGAAAAGATTTGGCAGGAAAGCTTGGCTCAGATTTAACTACTTTTGTTGTTGATACAATTTCTCCAACAAAATCTGAGATTTCCTCTACAACTCATCCTAAAAATACTCCAACCCCAAGTAGCAATCCTTCCTTTACCTGGACTAATTCTACAGATGCCGGCGGTTCTGGGGTTGCTGGACACAGTTATGCTCTGAATCAAATAAAAAGTTATAATTTAGATATGGCAGTAGAAACAACAAGTACTTCTGTATCTTTCACAAAACCGGATGGGACCTGGTGGTTCCATTTAAGAGCGGTTGATAACGCAGGTAACGGTAGTGAGATTGACCGATATAAATTTATTATTGATACTAGTTCCCCGACATTCATTGCTTCTTCCTCAAAGAATCCAGCAAAAGCAGGAGAAGTCAACATCACTATACAGGCGAATGAGAAATTAAAACAATCGCCTACCGTAACCGTAAGACAAAATGGTCAAGGTTCAGCAACAACAGTGGCGACGGGCAGCAGTGATAACATCACTTGGATAGGGACATACACTGTTATTACTGGATACGATGGTACTGCTGTTATTAATGTAAGTGGTGTGGATTTGGCAGAAAATGCAGGAATTGCTTCTGGCAATTTTGAGGTTGATACCATTGCACCGACAGCATCAATCAGTATGTTCCCAACAAGCCCGCTAAAGACTGGAGAGTTCCAAATAGTGTTAACTTTAACAGATGCAAGCAATATTCCTCAAAAACCGAGTTTAAGCTACACTTTATCAGGTGGTTTATTAACTAGTGTTCCCTTGACTGGTTCAGACAAAAGTTGGTCTGGAAGTTCTTATATCGATTCCACCGCTCCTGAAAGTATGGCGATGTTTAGTTTTTCTGCGACCGACGCTGCCGGCAACATAGGAACAACAATTACTGCAGGGGAAACTTTTGAGATAGATACAACGATTGATGCTTCCTCAGGCGGGACTTCTTCCAATAGCGATGGCACGATGGTCAATGTTCCACAAGATGCCTTTTCAGAAAATGTGAATATTAGAATTACCTATCCAGATCCGAATTTATCCGAGATTCGGGAAGCAGATAACAATATTATTGATGACAAAGGTATAAAACCAATAAAAACAGGGAACTTATATCGTGAAATTGTAGCGGTGAGTGATATATACGGTAATGAAATTGAGAATTCTGATAAACCTGTGACTATTTCTATTCCTTATCCAGATGAGGACCAAAACGGGATGGTTGATGGAACAACCATAGAGGAAGAAACCCTAAGAATGTTTCATCTTGATGAGACATTGAAAAAATGGATCTTGGTACCAAATTCCCAAGTTGATTCAACAGGGAATAATGTTAGTGCTGAAATAAACAATTTCTCAATTTACACACTAATGCAATTGTCTGCACCTTCCAGTCTTTCGGAAGTATTTGGCTATCCTAATCCCTGTTATGTTAAAAAGGATGGATATGTAAGAATTTCTAATATTCCGCTGGACGCAAAGAATGTTAAAATCTATATCTATAATGTAGCTGGAGAATTGGTTAGGGTTTTAGAAGAACATGAAGAGATAGAGACCCAGGTTGGTTCAAAAATAGGAAAATGGGACGGTAAGAATGAAGACAAGGAAATGGTAGCAAGTGGAATTTATATCTATTTGATAAAGAGCGAAGGTAGTAAGAAAACTGAAAAGATAGCAATATTTTGGTAAGTGAAAATGAAATTGGTTAGAAGAATTACAATTTTGATTTGTGTTAGTCTTGTTATTAACCCTTTATCCTTATTTGGTAGAGGTCCAGGAACAAGTGGTGGTTCTTTCTTAAAAATTGATGCGGGTGCAAGACCTGTTGGTATGGGTGGCGTCTTCTGTGGGATTGCTGATGATGTAAATGCTATTCATTATAATCCAGCAGGGTTAATTCAGGTCAAACGGAAAGAAATTATTGTAACCCATAACGAGTGGGTTAAAGGAATAAGAAGTGAATCTTTAGGTTATGCTCACCCTGTTAATGAATACTGGATTTTAGGGTTAACATTGAATTATTTGTACATAAGCGGTCTGGTAGAAAGGGACATTTATGGAAATGAATCAGGAAAAACTTTCGGCGGAAATAACGGTGTAGTTACTTTCACCTTGGGTAGGAAACTTCAGGATAATTTCGCAGCGGGAGCTAATTTTAAGATAATTCGTGAGGCTGTAAGAGATAAAAATGATGTGGCTTATGCTCTGGATATTGGATTCTTATATAGATTGACAAAACTGAAATTGGGTATAGCGGTTCAAAATTTGGGTACAAAAATTAAACTCTATGGAGAAGCATTTTCTCTGCCGCTCAATTTCAAGTTTGGTTTGGGTTATAAATTATTTGAAAATATAGAACTTGGCTTGGATGTGAACAAACCGATAGATAATGAGATTGATATCAGAATAGGTGGCGAATATTGGGTTGTTGATACTATTGCTTTAAGAGCGGGTTACAAAATTAACCGGGATGAAAATACAGGAATAGGTATTGCTGCTGGATTAGGATTCAGATATAGAAATTATCAGATTGATTATAGTTTTCTGCCATTTGGAGATTTAAGCAATACCCATAGAATTTCCCTTAACGTGAGATTTTAAATAATCTAAGATGAATTCCCATAGTTTGTATTAGAGTATCTATAACCAATCTAGTGCGCTCCCAAAGCATCCATTCTATTTCTTTTCCCCGTTCCTTGCTGGCGATCCTGTTAACAATAGGGCTGCTCAATTTATCGGCGATAAAAATAATTTGAGCAACCCTCAAAGGATTAGAAAGGAGGGGACAGAGAGATGAAGTCTTTTTATCAATCGTGTTATTTGTCCACCAGTAGAAAGGATCCGAAGATGTTAAAACTCGCGCTCGGTGTTCTCTTAGTGCTCCTTTACTCGGTCCCGAGCGTCTCTGCTCAGCAGCCGATGCAAGATGTTGTCTACCTCAAAGATGGGTAGGTAAACTCCCTTCCGAAAGTGCCGAATAACCCCACTTTCAGAGGCACAATTTTTATGTCCCAAAAATAGCCTTCTAATTAGCATTTTTGCCAATTAGAGCAAAAAAATCTGTCAAAATTTTAATTTTTGTGCTATATTGCTAAAAATGGGGCCCTTTCTTGAAGAGGCTTGTTCTCTTGGACGTTATTAAGGATAACTGGTTAAATGGAAATTGGCTTTGCATTTTTTGCCATATTCGTAATAATAATAGCAGCGATAATAGGAATCAGACCAGGTAGAAAAGGTATTGAAGATATTGGCCAAATAGGCCTGTATGTCTTATTAGCAGGTGGGATACTGATAGCATTAGTTGTAATAATAGCCCTAATAAGTCCCTAAGAATGTAATGTTCCAATTTGGGCTTTTTGATAAAGAAGCCGGCCATATTCAGTGCTACCAAGGAAGGCCCAGTGTTCATTGGGTAATAGGTGGATTACATGAATCTCATCACTTTTCCGGTTGAAAAGTCCGCTAAGCAGGAAACCAAGAAAGAAGTGGAAAATTAAACTATGAGTGTGAAGAAGATTGGACCAGTGAAAGAGTCGTCTTGGGACGAGTCGGGGGTAAGGGTAAAACTTGAAGCAAGAGAAGAAACATTTTACGTTTGCGATGATACGTACGGAGTTCGTGGAAAAAGCCGTGAAGAAAGAAAAGTGGTTATAGAGAAAATAAAAGATGTGACCCAGACAAAGCCTATTCGTGTGGCAGGAGGAGGGTCTTCGTCGAATGGTGGATTCGGGCTGTATTGGGCGAAGGGACCAGAAAAGTTAAATCTCTCAGAATTCTACTATTTGTATAGAGGCAGTATATATCGTCTCGATAGGCAATATTCAGAGAATGAAATTCTCCTATTGATAATGGACTATGAAGATAAAGAACGGCGTAAATTTGAACGACTGAAAAAAAAGTTTGATCTGGCGCAGAAAGTCGAACGACAACCCAGAAGAGAAAGCATACCCGAGGAAGTAAGAATTGCAGTTTGGAGAAGGGACGGAGGCAAGTGTGCCCGGTGTGGAAGCAGGGAAAAACTCGAATATGACCACATTATTCCGATATCTAAGGGTGGAAGTAATACAGCAAGAAATATTGAACTTCTCTGTGAGAGCTGTAATCGAAAGAAGAAAAATAATATTATCTAAACAAGGTTAAATTCTCCTAACGGAAAAGCCAGGAAAGGGCAAGTATAAAACCCTTAGCACCGTCGAGAAAGTCCGTCCTACGGCAAATATGGGCTTGTTTTTTCCGACGGTAAGAGATAGAAATCCGTCCCTAAACTCCCCCCTGAAAGTTCCGAAAAACCCCACTTTCAGAGGCACAATTTTTATGTCCCAAAATTAGCCTTCTAATTAGCATTTTTGCCAATTAGAGCAAAAAAATCTTTCAAAATTTATATTTTTATTGTATAAGTGCAATATCACCCCAAAAATCAACTCGCAGACAAATTTAGTAATGACATTTTTAGTCTTTCTCTTGGCAGGGCTTTCACTGCTTACAGTTCCGGGTTGTGTTAACCAACAAGGAGAAAAGCCTGTCTGGGTTAAGGCAGAGTCTGCAAATATTAGGAATGGCCCCTCGACCCAAAATAAAGTAATTGCTGGTGCTAAATGGAATGATAAACTTTTAGTAATCGAAGAACAGGGCAAATGGTATAAGGTCAAGTTGCCCCAGGGCCAGATCGGATGGATTTATCAACCATTGTGTTCTTCTGAGAAACTATATTTTCGAGTAAAAACGAAACCTGAAGAAACGAAGCCAACTCTTGAGGGTTTCATTATGAAATCCTCGGTCATCGAGCTTAATGAAGAAGTCAAGGATTCTTTACATTTTTATATTTATAACTACGGTGAAGTATTTAGGCAAAAATTTGGGATTCGTTACGATTCATATAAATCTTTCGATACAATGTACAAAGATATAATGGAAGGTTTCCATGAGGCCAGGGAAAACCCGTACAGAGGGGTTTTTTATGGTGACTTAGTAAAAGAGTTTGGTAGAAGGACAGCCGAAAACATTATATGGCTGCTCGACCATTGGGAGCTATGGCAGAAATTTTGCAAATGAAAAGACCGAGTTGGCAAAAGAGAAAAAATCTGTGTATATTTGGATTAAATTCGGGAAAGGTTTCTTTTATTTTCTTGACCATTTTTTTGGTCTTTTTGAAAGTTCAAGTTGACCATACCAGCCTGGAAGACCACGTAATCTTTTAACCCGTCTTCTCCTTCCTCTAAATTCCTCAATATATTCTTCTGGCTCACCATCAAGCTTCACATTTTTCTTTAAACGAGTAGACAGAAGCCAATACCACCTTGTTTTTTTCAGGAATTTTTGGACTTTTTTTGGAGAAGGAAGAGTTTCAAGAAATTTCTCATATTCTTTTTGTCTCTTTTTCCAGAGAAAGAATTGGCGTCTTGTTATATCAAAACGATTACAGGTTTGTTTAACTGTCCGATTTTTTCGCTTATGCCAATGAAGAATATAATATCTACTTATCGCTTTTCTGCTTTCTTTGCCGGCTTCACTTATTCCTTTTGGCATTTTTCACTCCTTAATCCATAATATCAAAAAGGTGGCTGAGATACAAGAAAAAAAGTTACATATGTTTACCCATTAATACACCCTTTAAAGCCCTAAGTTAAAAGAAGTGCTTATAAAATAAGGGTATTTTTTAATTTAGCAATTTTGGCAAAAATTCTTTGGTGGTTTCGTTATATTATGTTAGAGGGTGCAAAAGATGAATAGGATAATGACAATCGAAAAAGAGAAAAAGATGGTTTATCAAGATTTATTATCTTTATTTTCAGTAGTCGCTGGACTTTTCTTGTGTCTTATATTTCCACCCTTTGGGATTCTACTTGTTGGCTGGTGGGTTATAGATTTAATTAATAAAAGAAATAAGCCTAAAAATGAATATTATATCTGGGTTGATAAGAGGAATTTATGACTAATGAAGAATGGGGAAAAAGATATCACCTTTTGCGTGAAATCAATATTAGACGTTGTAAAATGTATGAAGAACATATAGAATGGTTGAAAAAAATGAAGTACTCTTGTGAAAAACGCAGGAAAAAGATAATAAAAAATCAAAAACTCCCAAGAAGAATTGCTAAGATATTATTTTCCTCATCATTTCTACAAATAATACCTGATTTGAAGGGGCTGAAGATTTATTTCCTTATCTTCGTAGCAAATGGCGAATAGAAGCAGCCTTTTACATTCAATTGCTTAATGACTTTCGCGGATTGAGACCAATGCTTGAGACTTTGGAAACGGAAAATAATCTAACAGCAGCTCTCAATATGGTGGAATGTTCACTTTTTCTATCATTTGAAGCAGCAGACAAGGGTCTACATAGAATTCTAAAAAAGAATGATATCCACCCCAGAGTAAGGAAAGCAATTAAAAGAATCCTGAAGAAATGGGACCTGTTAGAAGAACCAGAGGAATGGGACTGTTAGGAGAAACATAATGGAATCAACAAAAATAAATATAGGTTTTTATAAAAATAATTTAGAACTTTTAGCCGATTATTTTAAACTTATTGAAAAGATTGAGAGAGAATTGGGGGAGAAAAATATTATAAAAGAAGTTCCTATCCTTAAGAAAGGAGAAATTGACCAGAAAATTCCTCAAAATTCAGAATCAGTTGCCGAAATGGAAGAAAAGATAAATAGAAAAATTAAAAAGACAATAGCAAAAGGAATTAAATTATATTTTTATTCTCTAAGTCAAAAATATCATCTTAATTCAGTAGAGAATCTAATTATTGCCTGTATTATTTATTCTGACATAAAAAGCAGGTCTTTCTCGCGCCCTTTATTAGAGATAGTCGCTAAGGGAGACATGATTAAGGTTATGGAATATAGAAGATTTCTTCTTCCTGAATCAAGACTCATTAAGAATAGAATAATTGTTCATGATCCACACTACCGTTGCCCTGAATATAAAATTGAAAGAACTATACTGGAAAAGCTTCTTAGCAGGGATGATCATATCAAAATTAATAAGGAAAAAAGTTGTAAAATCAGAAGGATTCTTAGCCCTAAGCAAATTTACAAATATCTTTCTGAATATGTAGTAGGCCAGGAAGAAGCAAAAAAAGTTCTTTCAGTTGCCCTATACAGCCATTATCAAAGAATAAAATTTGGCAAAAAGGATAAAGGGAATTTGCAAAAAGCCAATATCCTTCTAATTGGACCAACTGGAAGTGGCAAGACCTATATCTGCCAGTGTCTTGCAAAAATACTTGAGGTTCCTTTGGCAATCTGCGATGTCACTTCTTATTCAGAAACTGGATATGTCGGGGGAAAGGTAGAGGATATGCTTGAGCAGCTCCTTCGGGCTGCAAATTATGACCTAAAAAAAGCCGAGCATGGAATCCTATATATTGATGAAATTGATAAGATTGCCTGTCGCCATCCTGGTGGAGCACATTTTACAAATAGAGATATTTCTGGAGAAGGAGTTCAGCAGGATTTACTCAAAATTATTGAAGGAAGCGAGATTCATCACTGGTTTAAAAGAACTGTTATGAATACACAAAATATACTCTTTATTGCTGGAGGGGCATTTGTAGGACTAGAAAGTATTACGCAAGAAAGAAGATGTACAAAGAAAATTGGCTTTTCTTCAGGACAAGATAAAAGTTTGCGGGACTTTTACAAAATATATGAAGGAATAACTACAGAAGATTTGGTTAAATTTGGAATAACTCCTGAACTGATAGGTAGGTTCCCAGTGGTTGTAACCCTTAACAGTTTATCCAAAGAAGATTTAATTCAAATCCTTTTAAAATCCAAGGAAGCAATGCTTAAAAAATATTCTGATTTATTGAATCTCAGTCATATCAAGATTGAAATAAAACCCCAAACACTTGGTCTCATTGCCGAAGATGCAATAAGTAGAAAAATTGGTGCCCGTGGACTGACTGCCACAATGGAGAAGCTTTTAACTCCATTGATTTTTGATTTTTACTCTAAAAGCGACAAAAAAATTATTCTTGATGAAAACTACGTTCAGAAGAACCTTTGCTATAAAAACTTAAAAGAAGCATAAGAAAGAAAATGAGGAGGAACAGAAAAATGAAAAAAACATATTTTGTTCACTTGTATGTTCAATCGGATTATGAATTAGGGGCAAGTTTATCTCAAATTAGAGATGATTATATGAAACCCGGGAAATTGATAAGAAAAGCAAAGGAATTTGGAATGCCCGCTCTTGCAATTACTGATAGCAATCTTTCAGGGGCAGTGGAATTTTATGAAGCCTGCAGTGAAGTGGGCATAAAACCAATTATTGGGGGTACCATAACGATAAAATTTGCCGGGGATTTAGAAATTAATATTGTACTTCTTGCCAAAAATGAGGGAGGTTATGCAAATTTGGTGCT
>JABUBN010000131.1_pt1 | contig 19423 bp, 23 predicted proteins | sample 7240341 | NCBI WGS metagenome assembly JABUBN01 (sample SAMN07256345, study PRJNA390944) | subsurface metagenome | isolation source: Methane hydrate marine sediment | place: Pacific Ocean: Eastern North Pacific, ODP site | reverse complement strand
TTAGATTTTTATAAGTCATTAGTATAAAATATCAAAAACATAAAGGAGTAAATTATTGGGAAAATTATTTGGAATTGTTTCGCAAAAAATAATTACTGACGATAAAATTGATAGAGTAAAGAATAATGTAATTCAAAATAACTTAAGAGAAAATTCTATTTTTATTTCAAATGATAAGAAAACATTTTTACACAATGAAAATTTGTGTATAATTAATTTATCCAAATTGACTCAAAACAATAACTTATTAATTATTTTAATAAATGGAGAGATATATAATAGTAACGAGATAGCGAAAGATTTAATTAACAGAGGATGTAAATTAAAAAATTATACAGAAAATGAATTAATTACATATGGATATTTGGAATATGGTGATTCAATATTTGATAAATTAAACGGTGTGTTTTCTATAGTTATTTATAATAACAAAAGAAAGGAATTAATTTTAGTTAGAGATAAATTTGGTAGTAAACCATTATTTTATTATTATAGTGATAATGAATTTATTTTTTCGTCAGAATTAAATGATATTATAGAATACGGGATAAAAAAAGAGATAGATAACATTGCTTTGAATATCTACTTCGCCCTTACTTATATTCCCGCACCCTTTACAATTTATAAGAATGTAAACAAAGTAGAGGCAGGAAGTTATGTAAAATTAGAAAATAAAAGTGTAAATAAGAAAAAATATTATAATTTTAGCGAGAAAATAAAAAGTTCAGGTCTTATTAAAGATTATAATACCTGCAAGAAAGAAATAAAATACCAATTAGTTAAATCAATAGAAAGGAGAATGGAGGCTGATAAGGAAATTGGTTTATTTCTTAGCGGGGGAATTGATTCAAGTATATTAGCAAATATAATTCCTAAGGTATTAAAAAAAACGTATTCATACTTTTACTATTGGTTATAATATTAGATCTTTTGATGAATCTAAAAAAGCTGAACTGGTTGCAAAATACAATAATACATACCACCATTCATTACTATTGGATTATAAAGAAGCTATAAATAATTTAGATGATATATTGTTTAATTTTGGCGAACCATATGCGGACTCTTCTGTACTAGCAGCCTATTACGTTTCAAAATTTGCAAAAGAAAAAGTTGAAATTGCTTTTAGTGGGGATGGTGCAGATGAATTATTTGCCGGCTATGAAAAATATTTAATTAAATATTATAGAAATAAATATAATATTATTCCAAAAAATATAAGGGATAAATTAGTTGAACCTATAATAAATAAAATACCCCAGAATAGACATACAAATAATATTTTAAGGAAAGTTAAAAAAGTAATAAATGCAGATAGTAAAAATGATTTTATTATGCGTTATAATATGATGTGTTTGGGGTATAATAACCAACTAAGAGCACAATTGTTTAATGAAGAAAAATATAAAGATATTTCTTATTTAATAAAACCAATATATAACAAATTGGAAAATTTAGATGAATTAACAAGAACATTGTATACAGATATGAAAGTAGGATTAGAAGGGGATATGATACCAAAAATAGAAAGAACCAGTAACCAAAATTCATTAATAGCAAGGGCACCTTTTTTAGATCCTGAATTTATTGAAATGTCATTTATGATACCAAGTGATTTTAAACTTAAAGGAAATAATAAAAAATATATTTTAAAAGAAACATTTAAGGATGTGCTGCCCAGAGATATAATTAATGCACCAAAACAGGGTTTCGGCGTTCCGGTGGGGGAATGGCTAAAAAAAGAATTAAAAAATGATTTGTTAGAATTAACCGAAAGAAATTTTATTGAAAATCAAGGTTTATTTAAATATGAATATATAGAAAAAATTATTCATGAGCATTTATCCGGTGTTAATGATTTTTCGTTTCAACTATGGACCTTATTTGTATTTCAAAAATGGTATAAAAAAGTATTTTTTTAAAACAATCTCTTGCGGAGGATCCAGTGTGTACTATGTAGATAAAATAAATTTTCTTATAGACATCTTTGGTATAAAAAATATCAGTGTAGAACATGGTTTTTTATTGGTTGGTGATAAAAGATATCCTATTATTGATGATGTAATAATTCTTCTTGAACCAAAATACTACACGGATTTTGTTAAGATGCGATTACAACTAAACAGTAAGACCATTAATGAAGAAGGAAGCAAAAATTTTGCAAAAGACGTTCAATTCACATTTGGAGAAGAGTGGCGCCAATATAATAAAATCTTAAAAGAAAACAAGAAAGATTTTTTACATTATTTTGATATAATTGATATAAATAGTTTAAAAAATTCTTGGGTATGCGACCTCGGATGTGGAATAGGACGATGGAGTTACTTTTTAAAAGATATTTGCAAAGGAATAGTCCTTGTTGATTTTTCTGACGCTATTTTTGTAGCAAGAGAGAATTTATCAGATTACAACAATTGTTTATTTTTCATGGGTGATTTAGCAAAACTTCCATTTAGAGATAATTTCGTTGACTTCCTATTTTGTATAGGTGTTTTACATCACTTACCTACACCCTGTCTGAATGCAGTTCGTACTCTTAAAAGATTTGCTCCTGCACTCTTAATTTATACCTATTATTCTCTTGACAACCGTCCGATATATTATAGACTTATACTAAAAATAGTAAACTTTGTACGCTTAAATATTTGTAAAGTTCGTAATCTTTTTTTTAGGAAAATATTTACTCAAGCTATGGCCTTTTTAATATATATACCATTGGTATTCTTAGGTAATTTATTGAAGCTAATAGGTCTAAGTAAATATATTCCTCTTTATGAAGGATATCATGGGAAGAATCTTTGGCAAATTAAACAAGATATTTATGACCGTTTTTTTACCCCTATTGAACAGAGAGTATCCCGTAAAGAGATTTTAAAATTACATGATACTTTTACAAAGATAATAATTTCAGATAAGCTTCCTTACTGGCATTTTATATGTCATAGATAGGGCTAATTGAAATGTATGGAATAACAGATTGTAGAAAGTAACAATAATGTAGGAGGAAATCCTTTTTGAATTTATCTGACTGCAAGAATCTAAAGAATAACCAAATGAATTATAGCTCAATAATTATATTAAGAATTGTAATTGGCAGTTTTATAGGATTGGGCTCAACTACTCGTGGGACAGATTTTTTTGGATTATTTTTTATTAGTATTTGCTGTTTTATATTTATGACAATCTTATTTAAAGTAAATGACCCTGTTCTAAAAAAAGTACTAATTATTGCTTTTGCTTTGCGTACCGGGTTAGCTTTGGTTCAGGCGTTTATTTTAAGTCTTCCTGATAGCACGCAGGATGCTGTGGGTTTTGAGCTAACAGGTTGGGAACATGCTACAGCGTGGAATATGGGCTTGGAAGTAAATATTACTATTTCACGTTATGCAAATATTATTTACACTAAAATAATAGGAGTAATATATTTCATTTCAGGTAGAGTTCCTCTATTAGCACAATTTGTTAATGTTGTATTGGGAGTATTGATAGTATACTACGTTTATAAAATAATTATAGAGCTTGGAGCAACAAAAAGAAGTGCTCAGATTGGGAGTGCAATAGCTGCCTTATTTCCTACTTTATGCTTATACTCAGCTATAACCTTAAGAGGGACTTTCACCTCTTTTTTTGCGATAGTATCTGTTTTTTATTTTTTTAAATGGCTAAATAGTGGTACGGTAAGTAAATTAGTTTTAGCAGCAACCTTTCTGTTATTATCTAGTGCTGTATTTGGAGCTATGATTTTGATAGGAATTGTGTATGCAATTTTCTTCATTTTTTATGAAGCGAAAATAAAAAAATGGAGACTCGTAAGCAAACAAATTTTTCTTGGTATATTTATAGTAACATTAGTGATCGTAATATATGGTTCCTTTTTAAGAGACAAACTCCCAGATGATGTAAGTTTGGTATTTTCACCAGATTATATGAGTCGTAGAGTAACTGTAACAGCTGAGGGTGGAGCTGCATATTTAGTCGGATTTACTCCCAATTCAATATTGGATATAATTCTACAATCTCCTGTAAGAATGGTGTACTTTTTATTGGCACCTTTTCCATGGATGATTTCATCGCCTGGTCAGATATTAGGCTTAATAGACGCTTTACTATACCTGGTGCTGGTATTTTATTTAATAATAGGATTAAAATATCTTAAAAAATATAATAATCCAGCTTTCTGGGCGGTAATATCGATGTTACTAATAGTAATAGGAACTTTTGCTTGGGGAGTATCAAACTTTGGAACAGCTATTAGACACAGACAAAAAATAGTTTGGCTAATAATCGCTGTTTCATCATTAGGTATTACAAGAAGCAGGTTATCAAAATGAATTTATACGAAGAGATAAAAAATAAAAAAGAAAAAATATCCATTATTGGTTTAGGTTATGTTGGTTTACCGCTTGCTATAAGTTTTGCTAAAAAAGTGGATGTTATAGGGTTTGATATAAATAAACCGAAGGTTGAAGATTATAATAAAGGTATCGATGCAACTAATGAAGTAGGTGGTAAATGTCTACAAGAAACTACCGCTTTTTTAACTTCTAATGAGAAAGAATTACAAAAAGCAAAATTTCATATAGTTGCTGTACCAACCCCTATTAATCTTGATAAGACTCCTAATTTAAGTGCAATAATTAGAGCGAGCAAAATAGTAGGAAGGAATTTAGTTAAGGGTTCTATTGTGGTTTATGAATCTACTGTTTACCCCGGAGTTACAGAAGATATTTGTAAACCTATTTTGGAAAAAGAATCAGGGTTAAGATGCGGACCTGATTTTAAAATAGGATATTCTCCGGAAAGAATAAATCCCGGAGATAAGCTCCATAGATTAGAGACGATAAAAAAAGTAGTTTCCGGAATGGACAAAGAGACCTTAAATATTATTGCTAAGGTTTATGGATTAATTATAAAAGCAGGGGTATATAAAGCAGAAAGTATAAAAGTGGCAGAGGCCGCAAAGGTAATTGAAAATGCTCAAAGAGATATAAATATTGCCTTTATGAATGAATTATCCATTATTTTTAATAAATTGGATATCGATACTAAAGCGGTGCTTCGAGCCGCCAGTACAAAATGGAATTTTTTAAAATTTACCCCCGGATTAGTAGGAGGTCATTGCATAGGTGTAGATCCCTATTATTTAACTTATAAAGTTGAACAGATTGGATATCATTCACAAATAATTCTTGCGGGAAGAAAGATTAATGATGATATGGGGAAATATGTAGCCGAGAACACCCTAAAGCAACTTATTGAAGCAGGCAAACAAATTAAAGGGTGTAAAGTTTTAGTTATGGGAATTACTTTCAAAGAAAATTGTTCTGATATTCGAAATAGTAAAGTAATAGATATTGTTAATGAACTTAAGGAATATGGAATAGAGATAGATGTGGTAGACCCTCTTGTTGAGGAAAATGAAGTGCAAAGAGAATGTGGAATAAAGCTGAGTAAATTAAAAAATGTTACTGATGTGGATGCGGTAATTTTTGCGATTCCCCATGAAAAATTTAAGAATATAACTCTTGGAGATTTAAAGAAAATATATAAAGACGATAAGTTGGTGTTAATAGATATAAAAGGGAAGTTTAACAAAAAAGAAGCAGAAAACTTGAATTACTTATATTGGAGGTTATGAGGTGATAGGTTGCAAAGAACATCCTTTTATGAAAGATTCTCCCTTTTTAGTTACCGGGGGCGCAGGTTTTATCGGCTCCAATTTGGTGGAAAAAATATTAGATTTAGGATACAAAGTAAGAGTTTTAGATAATTTTTCTACCGGAAAAAAAAGAAACATTGAAGAATTTTTAGATAACCCTAACTTCGAGCTAATAGAGGGAGATATAAGAGATCTTGCTATTTGTCAACGAGCTTGCAAGGATGTAGATTATATACTTCATCAAGCTGCTTTATGCTCTGTTCCGCGTTCTATAAATGATCCGAGAAGCACTAACGATGTAAATATAACCGGAACTTTAAATATGTTGATTGCTGCCAGAGATAATAAAGTAAAAAGATTTGTTTATGCTTCTTCATCTTCGGTATATGGTGATGAACCTAATTTACCTAAGGTAGAAGATAAAGTAGGTAAGCCGTTATCTCCATATGCCATTACCAAAAAAGTAAATGAGTTATATGCCCGGAATTTTTATGAATTATACAAGCTGCCAGTTATAGGCTTGCGATACTTTAATATCTTTGGTAAAAAGCAAGATTGTGATTCAGCTTATTCTGCAGTAATCCCTATATTTATAAAAAAATTATTAAACAAAGAAGCACCCACTATAAATGGAGATGGAAAACAATCTCGAGACTTTACTTATATAGAAAATGCTATAGAGGCAAATTTAAATGCTTGTTTGGCTGATGAAAGGGCTTTGGGGGAAGTATTTAGTATTGCTTATGGAGGAAGAGTTTATCTAAATGATTTATATTGGAAAATATGTAAACTTTTAGAGATTGATATTCCGCCTATTTATGGACCAGAGAGACCTGGAGATATAAAGCATTCTAATGCCGATATCAGCAAAGCAGAGAATATTTTAGGATATCATCCGGAATATAATATATATAGAGGGTTGGAGAAAGCGATAGAGTGGTACAAGAGGAAGAGGTAGAAAATTGCCAAAAATTTTAGAATTATGTGCTGTAGATATTACTGTAAAATATTTATTATTGCCCTTAATAGATAAATTGGAAGAAGAAGGGTATGAAGTTGAGATAGCTTGCTCAAGAGGAGAGGAAACTGGGGCACTAGAAAAAAAAGGATATGTTTTTAAATTTGTAAATATTGATAGAAAATTGAGCTTTTTTTCAAACATTAAATCAATTGTTGAAATATACAAGATTGTAAGAAAGGGTAAATATGATATTGTGCATGTGCACACACCAGCTGCTGGCATTTTGGGTAGAGTTGCTGCAAAATTAGCTGCTACTCCGCTAATTATATACACAGCACATGGTTTTTATTTTCATGAAGGCATGTCTCGTGCTAAATATAATATAGTTCTAAAGATAGAAAAGTATTTAGCTAAATATTTTACCGATTTTATTTTTACTCAAAGTGAAGAAGACGGAAAAACAGCCTTAGAAAACCATTTTATTGATAAAAATAAAATATTAACAATAAGCAATGGAGTAGATACACAGGAAAGTTTTAATCCAATAAATATAGAAAGTGATAAAATTGATGAACTATATAAAGAATTCAATTTGGAAAGAAATGATAAAATAATTACTTTTGTCGGAAGATTGGTGCAAGAAAAAGGCGTAATGGATTTATTAGAAGCTTTTAATGGTGCAAATTTTAATGATGAGGCAAAGGTAAAACTACTGATAGTAGGTGATATAGAACAAAGTGAAAGAGATAGAGATACAATAAAGAAATTAGAAAAATATAGTGATAATCCAAATGTAATTTTCACCGGGCACAGAGATGATATAAATAGCATATTATATATCACTGATGTTTTTTGTTTACCTTCTTACAGGGAAGGCATGCCAAGGTCAATAATTGAGGCAATGGCAATGGAGTGTGCGGTTGTCGCAACAGATATAAGAGGATCAAGGGAAGAGGTCATTGATGGAAAAACAGGATTTTTAGTTCCGGTAAATTCAATTAATAATTTGAGTGATAAGATTAAGGAATTAGCAGAAGATGAAAAATTATTGAAGAAAATGAAAAATGCCGGGAGGAGAAGAGCAGAAAAATTATTTGATGAAAAAGAAATAGTAGAAAAACAATTAGAAATATTTAGTAGATTATTAAATCCAAGACAGATTATGAGCTCTGAACCGATAAAAATATGTGTAATAACCACTGTATCCATAACTCTGCGGGCATTTCTCCTGGAGCAGTTGGTGTATTTGTCCCAAAATGGTTTTGATGTGACTGTGGTTTGTGAGTATGACCTTGTTCTCATGCGGGATTGTCCACCGGAGCTTAAGTATATACCTGTACATATGACCAGGAAAATAGGGTGGTGGTCTACTCTTGTGGGTTGGTGGAAAATATTCTGGTTATTCAAGAGAGGAAAATTCAGGATGATACAATATTCTACTCCTAAGGCAGCTCTGATTTCATCCCTAGCTGGATTCATAGTAGGTATCCCAATCAGGTTGTATTGCCAGTGGGGGATTTATTATGTTGGGAGTGGTAGCCTGAAGAAGAAAGTATTTAAGTTGATAGAGAAGTTTACCTGTTTTTTCAGTACCGATATTGCTCCTGACAGCAATGGAAATCTGGAATTTGCAATAGACGAGGGTTTGTATCCACGTAAAAAGGGAAGTGTTATACATAATGGTAGTGCTAACGGGGTTAATTTGAAAAAATTTGATATTGCTAAAAAAATAATTTGGCGTAATCGTATAAAAGCCGAACTTAATCTAAACGAAAATAGTTTTGTTTATGGATTTGTTGGTAGAATTACCAAAGATAAAGGAATAAAGGAATTGATAAACGTATTTCAACAATTAGCTCAGAATGACTCAGGGGTATTTCTTGTATTAATTGGCATGGAAGAAGAGGAGCATAGATTAAATCCGGCAGTTGTTGAGGTGATTCACAATCATTCACAAATTAGAACTTTAGGATGGAAAGCTAATGTACCGGAGTATATAGCGGCTATGGATGTTATAGTATTGCCCAGTTATAGGGAGGGTTTTGGTATTGTTGCTATTGAGGCTCAAGCTATGGGTGTGCCTGTAATCACAACGGATATACCCGGACCGAGAGATGCTATAATTAATGGAAAAACAGGTATGCTGATTCCCGCAGCTAACGAGGAAAGTTTGATGGCGACAATGCGTAAATTTAAAAATAACCGGGATTTGTTAAAATCCATGAGTGATAAGGGCATTCTTTTTGTAAGAGAAAATTTTGAACAGGGAGTATTTTGGGAAAAGGTTCTGGAGCATCGAATGTCCTTATTAACCCGAATGGAAAAATAACACGCTCCTATCTATGGGTATCTACTGTAAGTAACAAAAAAATTAAAATAGAGAGTTAGTAGTAAAGGGGAATTGGTGTTATCTTATTTTTGCAGATAAGCTGGAACTGCTTTGAAAGTTAAAAAATATAAAAATGATAAATAAAAAGACTTTCTTCTTGAAAAAAATAATTGATGTAGTGATTAGCGGGATTGCTTTGGTTATTTTATTGCCTATTTTTGTTTTAATTGGAATATTTATCAAGTTAGATTCTAAAGGACCGGTGTTTTTTGTTCAGGAGAGAGTGGGGAAAGATAATAAAACTTTTATGGTTTATAAGTTTAGGAGCATGAGTGTGGGGACACCGGATGGGGCAAAAGAGGATTTGGGAGAAGAAAGTTTGTATGTTACCAGAGTGGGGAAAATAATAAGGCGATTTACTATAGATGAACTGCCCAATTTATTTAATGTGGTAAGAGGAGAGATGAGTTTAGTTGGACCACGACCGTCACATTATACACAGTATGATTTGATTAAAATGAGGACAAAGGCGGGAATTCATAAGGTTAAACCAGGTATTGCTGGCTATGCTCAGATAATGAAAACAGGCGGTGAAGATTTAGAAGCAAAAGTGAAGTGTGACAAGTATTATGTTGAACATATGAGTTTGTGGTTGGATATTAAGATTATTACAAAAACTGCTTTTATGCGTTTTAGTTCTACAGAGACTTTTTAGTATCGAGGTAGTGCAAAAGATGGCTTTCCGGATAGTGATGCACATCTTGATTATATATTTCAACCTCATGCCCTTCCCGTAAAAGAACTGCTGCAATATATGCCAAACCCTGCGGAAACCAATGCATGTATGAATCATTATCGTATACAATTAATAATACGCGCACTATAATCATTACTCCTTTTAATTATTCGTTAATTTGCTTATTTAACTTTTTTCGCCTTTCTCAATCCACCAATCATTAAGTCCCCGTCGGCACTCCCCAAAAATCGCAATAACTACAAAGTGGTATTTTATCTCTTCTTCCCTGAATGTGATACTGCACCCATTCTTTTCTTTTTGGTCCGTTCCAGATGTCTAATAATGATATTCTTTTTTAAAATTTAGAAATAGCTTAAAAAAACAAAAATTAATATTATCCTACAATTCTCAACTAGTTTCCTCTTAGTTTTAATCTTATGGGGATTTCACTTTTTGTAATAGTTTTTTTAACTGAACCAAGTATTGTCCTAATATCTTTTGACCGTCTTTTCAGCATATCCATTGCTAGCACTTGAAGGCTAGACTCTTGATCCGTTCCCCACATATCATGTGAAAGAGTAATATGCCTTTCAATAACTTTTGCTCCAAGAGCAATTGCCAGCACAGTAGGTTCAAGATCTTTTTCATGACCCGAGTATCCTATAATACAATCGGGATACCGGTCTGCCAAAAAAGGAATAATATTTAAGTTTATTTCATCATGAGGTGTAGGGTAGCTAGAATTACAATGCATAACAACAGGTGGTTTACCATATTTTTTCGCTAAATTTACAGCTTTATCGATTTCCTCTACAGTTGACATACCGGTTGAAATACAAAGCGGAATTTGAGTTTTTGCTGATTCAATTATTAATTCATCATTTGTAATTTTTGCAGATGGAATTTTTATAAACGGAATATCAAATTGTGTTAGAAAATTTAAACTATCAATATCCCATACAGATGCTGTCCAATCCACTGGTTTTTCTTTGCAGTATTTATCAATATATTTATATTCCTTTTGTCCAAATTCAACTTTATATTTATATTCAATATAAGGGATTCTTCCCCATGGAGTATTTCTTATTATAGATTTTTGTTTTTCTGGAACAGTAACATCTGGGTTTCTTTTCTGAAATTTTGCACAGTTCCAATTACATGCAAATATTGCATCAATAAGTTTTTTGGCTATTTGCAAATCACCATTATGATTAATACCAATTTCGCCAATAAAATAAGGTTCTTTAAGTTTGTAAAAATCCATCATTGTCTCCTATATATAAATTTTTATTTTTGCTTTAATTAACATTACAAAAATTTCCAATCAATTTCATATCACATTTTTCTGTGCATTTTAGTCCGGAAGTTAATTTAAAATGGTCTTTGCGTATCTGAGTATATTTTTCACCATTCCATATATCATAAAGATTCTCTTTTCTGGTATTCCCAAGAATAATTTCATTATTATAATCTTCCATACACATGGCAGTTTCACCGTTTGATTTAATTGTCATAGACATCCACGGATGTTTACAAAATTCTGACCAATGTACAGATTTTATACCATGATAATCTTTTCTATACCATTGTTGGTCTTCACTTTTTAAATAAATGTAGACATCTTGTCCCTGAAAAGCCTTTTTTAATTGTTTAAATTCATCTATCTGTCCAGTTCTATTTAAATCTAACATTGTAATAATAATTGTTGTTTTATAATTATTTTTCTTTTTCAAATCTAATAATTGAAGGATTTTATCATGACTTTCTGTAAAATTTGAAGCTTGTCCTCTGATTTCCTTATGTATAGCATCATCAACACTTTCAAACGTTCATCATTCTTCCAATTGGAGCCATTTTTGAATAATTTTCCTTAAAATCCTTACTTTGATTATTTTCTATTCCGCCTGGTACAATAGCATTCACTGAGATAATCGTAAATGACTTTTGTCATTTCGTAGTTGCACTCACAATCAATCGTCCACCTCAAGTATGAATAATCTTTATCTTACACGAAATTAATGATCTCGAATTGACTCTGATTATTTTGAATATAAAGTTTTTCTTTTAATCTTGCATAAAACTTTATTTGGCAACTTGGAAGATCCCATTCTAGCTTTAATAATAGCGATAACAACATTATTATTTTTACTCATTTACCCTTCCGATATTCAAGATATTCAAAATCAAACCGTTTTCAACCTGCATAAATAATTATCCGTAAACATCAAACATTAAGAATCACCATACACTAAGGTATTAAATTGATAATATAATTCGTCAAGTTTTTCCTTTGGCAGTTGCGGCATTTTAAGAATCGTTGAATATCTCATTGAGATGTCTTCATAATATTTATCCTGTATAAACCCTTCTTTGATACAAATATCGCGTAAAATTGAACCATGATATGGTGCAAATATCGATATCGAAATACTTTTTGTTTTTAATCTTCTGCAAAAATCTGCTGTAATCAATATATCTTCTTCCGTTTCAAAAGGTACGCCTATCATAACATATGCAGTAGTACGAATACCGTATTTATTACAATTCTCAAATGCTTTCATATACACAGAATTTGGGGTTTTTTTATTTAACACCTTTTTTCTTATCTTTTCACTTCCACTTTCAACTCCTATACCAATAGTAATACAACCACATTTCTGCAACATCTTTACTTTTTCACAATCAACCAAATGTTCTGCTCTTGTTTGTATGAAAAACGGTAAATTGATACGTTTTCTATATTTTGCATAGAATTCTTCAAACCTTTTTTTCCGACATCATTAAAAAGTTTTCATCATTAAAAAAAACAAGCTCTAAAGAAAACATTTCTTTTAAATATTCAATTTCTTTTATGCAGTATTCTATCGGCTTTTCCCTATGATATTTTCCTAAACTTTTAAATATCTTTTGATACATATGATTCGAACAGTATGAACAATTAAAAGGACATCCCCTAGACATCTCAAAGTAACCTGTCTTCCATATTTTTCCCATAAATGGCTTATATAAATGTCTTTTATCAAAAAGATCCCAATCTTGATATGTTAAAGGCTCCCATCTTTGATATTTTGAAAATCCATTTTTTATTATCCTACCGTCTTTTCTTATGATAAGATTAGATATGGAAGTAATGTCTTTATTACTATCCAATTTGTTTGCTAATTCCAATAATGGATATTCACCTTCACCACAACATATTATGTCAACATTTTTATCCTCAATAAAATACTCAGGAGCTATTGTCGGGAATATCCCGCCTGCCGTTATTGGTTGTCTGGTAACCTCTTTAGCTGCTTTAAAAAGTTCCTTAGCACAACCATAATTATTTTCTACAATTGAAAAGGCAATCAAATCGGGATTAAATGATAAAAGTTTTTTTTTAAACTCTTTCTTTATATCAAAACTACCACCCGCTCCCCAGCATTCTTCTACATTAGTTGGCTCTACTACGCCTGTTTTTTCCCTTGCCTCATGGTCCAATCTCTTGGGTACTATAAAAGTGACGTCAAATAGATCAACGATATGGTTCTCCCTTTTTAAAATCCCTGCCAAAACAGATATGCCTAGTGGGATAATCGGATAACCCTCTTTATTGGGGTATACAAATAATACCTTACTCACATTGATCCTCCCTTTTTAAATTTTGTGTCAAAATTTCTTATAATTTCAACTTAAGTGTTTTTCATTACCATGCTGTCCATCCCCCATCAACAGTGAGGATAGATCCAGTAGTGTAACTGGATATATCTGAACATAAGTAAAGAACCATTCCTATTATTTCCTTAACATTCATCATTCTTCCAATTGGAGCCATTTTTGAATAATTTTCCTTAAAATCCTTACTTTGATTATTTTCTATTCCGCCTGGCACTATAACATTCACTCTTATTTTTGGAGCCAAATAAGTGGCAAGATATTTTGTCATACTAATTACTCCTGATTTTGTAATCGTATATCCGATATGTTTTGCAAATCCTTCTTTATAAATAAAATGTTTCGGAGAATTAATTCCATATATTGAACCAAAATTTATTATTGAAGCATTATTATTGCATACTCTGGCAAATTCTCTACAAACCGAAAAAAGAGCAAGTAAATTAATTTTAAGATATTTCTCTAATGATGGTAATGGTAAATTAAATAAATCCCATGATCTTTCATCAGGTTGGGAATTTAATGCAAAAGTTGTAATTAAAACATCAAAATTTTTATATAGTTGCATTATCTCTTTTACTCTTTTTTCATCAGAGAAATCATGTCCTAATTTTAAGTCTAGCCCAACAACTTTTACACCAATTTTTACTAATTCTTTATTTAAAGCTTCCCCTATTAATCCTTCAGATCCCGCTATTATAACTTTTTTTTGCTTAAATCTGAAATCATATCAGAAAAATCAATATTAAACATATACCTTCCTTTTTTTAAAATTATTTATTCTTTAATTTTTTAATTACCTTACGTAGCATATTTGCTTTTTCTTCTGCTAGTTTAATGTCTCTATAATTAGTTCTAACTGTAACAAATGTTGGGTTAGTCATAATTTATCCTCCATAAAAATGTCAAATAATTCTCTGATTACACCATCTCCGCCTATTGTTTTTGTAATTATTTTAGCTATTTTTTTTACCTCTGCATGTGCATTCGCTGGTGCTATTGGATAACCTACAATTTTCATTGCTTCCAAATCATTTATATCATTGCCTATATATGCTACTTTAGATAAGTTATATTTCATCTTTTTACAATATTTCTTTAATACATTTTTTTTATCTTTACAGGAAGCAATAACTTCAAGATGAAGCTTTGCTGCCCTAGCTTTCACAACATGATTTGTTTCAGTGCTAAGAATCAATTGAGGAATACCAAGACTACGAAAACGCTCAACTCCTAACCCATCGGAACGGTTAACAATAACAGCTTCGGTTCCATCCTGAAAGATAATCACACGATTATCCGTCATTACGCCATCAAAATCATAAACAATAAGATCAATATTCTTATAATTGAATTTAATTCTATCGAAATCGGTCTCTATTCCTAACAATACGTTCTACTCCCCCGCAATAAGATTTGCACCTGTTATATAGGAAGATGCAATAGAAACAAGAAACAACATTGCAGCACTGTATATAAAATAACCTGAATAATTTTATCAAATTTGATAACTATTTTCTCTTTGCAGTTAGTTTCGTTTATTGGAAGCGTACCCCGGCCGCGTTAACCAAAATATCTAAATGCTTTTCTTGCTTATAAATCCAATTCATCTGGTTTTTTAGTTATTCCTCATCAGTAATAACAATATCTAGATCTACGCTTATTTGGTTTCCGTTCCATTCTGGAGTCATAGGACGCCCAAATCCAATTACGTGAGTACCTGCTAAAGAAAAACCACGATCAAGTGCCGTAATAATTCCCCTCGATGTGCCAGTAATAACATCCACTTTGCCTCGAAATGAGAGGAGTTGTTCAAGACAAGAGATCATTTTTTTAATCCATAGCCATGCATGATAATCTGACATAGTTTAATGTCTGAAGGTTCATCTATCTGAAACATCTTCCAAAACTCCATCTCCGTCATTCCAATTTTGCCTCCAAAGCGATTGTTATACTTCCTTAATACTCTCGGTTTAAAGATATAAAAGGACCCATTTTCAATATATTGTTTAAATGCATCTTGACGGCGTTCGCGGTTTTTATACTCGTAATTTATACTTTTCAACTTTCCACCTAGCGCTCTTTCCCAAAAAAATAAACCCTTCACCGCACTGCAGGAAAACATAGAGTCACATTTCTGCTTCCGAAAATCGCTGAGTCCATTTTCTATATCAACCGGGTCCCTCAACGGTGAAGTAACTTGGGGCGCAACAACAAGATCAACATAACCCATTTTTTTTTCAATATGTTCCAAGGCATGAAGCCAACCTGCTTCGGAAGTAGCTAAATCGCCCGCAATTTCAACCGGTCTATAGATAATTTCAGTGTTGCAAGTTTGGCTTATGGAAAGAATTTCTTCGCTGTCCGAACTCACCCAAATTGAGTCGATTCCTTTTACCATTTGTAACTGCTCGATAGTCCAAACAATTAAAGGCTTCCCACAAAAATCAATGATATTCTTGTTTGGAATACCCTTGGAACCTCCTCTTGCCAAAATAATTGCAACAACGTCTGCCATAACTAAGTTCTCCTCTATTTATTAAATTCAAAGGAAATATGAGATCTGAGCTTTTTTGCAATAGAAACTTCTTTAAGGTTCATAATCATATCACCATCTCCCATGGCTTTTTCGGTTTTTCGCACAGCACCTATCAATTGACGGAACCCCGCGGGCTCAACCGAAGCAGCTTGATCAGAGCCGTACATCGCGCGATCAAGAGTAATGTGCCGCTCCAATGATGAAATTCCAAGAGCTGCCGCCGCATAAGATACAGCCAGTCCAACTTCGTGTCCGCTGTACCCCACATTGCATTTATAACGGTCACGGAGCGTCTTAATACGGTTTAAGTTTGCATCTTCATCTTCCATGGGATAGGTCGAAACGCAATGCATAAGTTCAAATGGACAACCTTCGTTCTTGAATATCTCCACAGCACGATCAATTTGCTTAACTTCTGTCATCCCCGTAGAGATAAATGTATGCTTCTTTTCTGAAGCTACTTCTTTAAGTAAATCTTCATAAACTATCATTGCAGAGGCAATTTTATTATATTTACAATCATACTCCCAAAGAAATTTTTTACTTTCAAGATCCTAGGCAGAAGCGAACCATTCAATACCCTTTTCTTTGCAGTAGACATCAATCTCATTATATTCCTTTATGCCAAATTCAAGACCCTCTTTCTGTGCTCGCTGTGTGGTACCCCAGGGACTCTGGCGTGGTGAATCCAGCATTTCCTTTGTATATACCAGGTCAATAGTTCACTTCTGGAACTTGACAGCATCAGCTCCTGCATCCTTTGCCACATCAATCAACTGTTTTGCGATCTCCACGCTTCCATTATGGTTAATTCCAATTTCCGCAATTATAAATATTGACATAATATCCTCCTTTTACTTTCTATTGCATAATTGATCTTCTACTATCTCACATATAATATGCCCAATTGTAATATGTGCTTCTTGTATCCTGGCAGTAGTATTCGATGGAATTTTTAAACATTTGCATATTTTTAAAACAGCACCACCCTTTTTTCCTGTTAAACAATATACTGTAATACCTTTGGCTTGGGCTTTTTGTATCGCTTTAATTATATTTTTTGAATTTCCACTTGTAGAAATAGCAATAAGGAGGTCTCCTTCACAGGCAAGAGCGTCTAACTCGCGTGAAAATATATCATCAAAACTATAATCGTTTCCAATAGAAGTAATAATGGAATTATTCCCCCCCTAATGCAATCGCTGATAATGGCTTTCTATCAAAATTAAATTTGGAAACAAATTCTGCGGTAAGGTGGATAGAGTCAGCAAAACTTCCACCATTACCTGCAAAAATTATTTTATTGCCTTTTAAGAGAACCTCTTTTATATTATTAACTATTTCTTCAATTAAACAAAGAAGCTGTCTATCTTTTAAAATTAATTTTTTTACATTTATACTTTCTTCTAATCTTTCCTGGATAATTTTTTGCATAGCAAACTTCCTCCTTTATACAATAAAATCAGCTATCTCTTTAATCATTCCATATACGATTATTTCATTTGTAATTATTTTAGCTATCTTTTGTTATCCCTATATTTATATGCACATCTTTGCAGGTACTATTGGATAGCCTACATTTTTTATTGCTTCTAAATTATTAATATCATTGCCTGTATATGCGACACTATATGCAGTGTTGCATCAATCTACCGGTTTGACAACTTATTAAACAATGTTCAGTATATGAACTTAAAAATATTATATTATATTCGGGTGAGAAAAGTCAAATGGAATAAGTTGCAGTACCATTTAAAAATCAAAAGTAAACTGTTTTTCAATAATTCTTGCTCCCATAGCCACCGCAGCAACAGAGACTTCTATTCCCAAAGTATGGTCTGAATAACCTACCGGTAATTTAAAGGCAGCCGCTAAAGTTTGCATTGCTTTTAAATTAACTTCCTCATAGGGGGTAGGATAATTAGTAGTACAGTGCAATAATGATATCTCCGCCTCCGAATTAACTGACCTAATAGTATTTATTGCTTCCTCGACCTCTCCTAAATTTGCCATCCCAGTGGACATTATAATGGATTTATTTTTAGTGGCAATATGTTTTAAATAAGGATAATTTATTATTTCACCTGATGGTATCTTATATATACTTACTAAATCATAAAGAAAGTCTATGCTCTGATGGTCAAACGGAGTGGATAAAAACATAATTTCTTTTTTATCACAGTATTTTTTTAATTTTATAAAATCATCAAAAGAAATTTCCAGTTTCTTAATCATCTCTAATTGAGATTTATCTGAACCGGTAGTCTCTTTCTGATATTCAGCCTTATCAGCTAATTTTGAAACCACATTTTCTGCTTTAAATGTTTGAAATTTTACCGCATCCGCCCCGGCATCTTTAGCAACGTCAATAAGCTGGTAAGCCAAAGCTAAACTGCCATTATGATTTACTCCTGCTTCAGCAATAATGAAAACTTTAGAAGTATCTATGCCATTCATTCTTTTTTACCTCAAAATCCAATCTCTTTTTTAGAAGTTTTTCTTTGGGGATTTTTAATATCTCTTCCATTGCTTTAATTACATATTTACTTGCCTTGCCATTTCCATAAGGGTTTTTCAAATTTTTTATGCTTTCTAAAAAGTTATTGTCGTATAAAGCTTTATTAATACCTTTATAAATTTCATTAACTAAATAACCTGTTTGAACAACGCTTTCTGGCTGTAATCTTCCTTCCTGCCTATTCCCAATGTTCACTGTAGGAATCAAAAAAGAAGGAGCTTCAATAATGCCACTTGAAGAATTACCTACCACAGCCCTTGCATGCTTTAAAAAACTTAAATATAATTTTGAACCAAGACTATTAAAAAAATATGCCTTAGGATTATTATCTACAAATATTTTTATCATATTTACTATTTCATCTGAACCTACTTCTGCATTGGGCCTGGTAAAAACTATTTGTAAATCAATTTTTGATAATGCCTCCAATAAATTCTTTATCTGCCATCTTATACTATCTTCTCCTTCAAGAGTAACCGGATGATAGGTACAGATTATGGTGTTTTTATTGACATCAATACCGGTTAATTTTAAAATCTCTTCTTCTGTATATAATTCTAAATTTTTTATATTTTCAAGACCAGGTGCGCCAACAATATGAATGCGCCAATCTTCCTCCCCCATCTTACTTATATTCTCTGCGTATAATCCTGCTGAAGGCATATGTATATGAGCCATCTTGGTGATAGCATGACACACCTGTTCATCTATTAATCCTTCAGTTTTTTCACCACCACATAGATGAACTATTGGAATATTACACATCATACTTGAGATAGCAGGAATAAAAATCTCATATCTATCTCCTAAAATTATTAAAAAATCCGGTTTTATATAGTTAAAAACTTGAGATATTTGAATTAATCCATTACCAATAGAATTGGTTAAAGCCATCGACTTTTTTGAACTACAAAGAAATGGGATTTCAGTGAAACTCCCCAGCAGGAGCTGGGGGCTTCTTAAACCTATGGCAATGTTAATTGCAGTTGCCCTTTGTCTTCTTTTTGTTGATGCTCAATGTAGGCTA
>JABUBN010000130.1_pt1 | contig 19551 bp, 21 predicted proteins | sample 7240341 | NCBI WGS metagenome assembly JABUBN01 (sample SAMN07256345, study PRJNA390944) | subsurface metagenome | isolation source: Methane hydrate marine sediment | place: Pacific Ocean: Eastern North Pacific, ODP site | reverse complement strand
AAACTTCCACCTGGAGCAGATTGGGCAGTGGGAACAATTCATGGGGCTGGAACTGTAGTGATAAACAATGGGATGAAATTGCTCGAAATTCCTCTATGGAGAAGTTTTCTTGCTGGAAATATTTTATTGGGTATTGCCCCTTGCACAGCAATGGTTTTGGTCTGGGGTTTCTTAGCGAAAGGTAATGCTGGACACACATTGGTTATGGTAGCAATAAATTCTCTAACTATGCTCTTTCTTTATGGGCCGCTTGGTGGATTCTTACTTGGCGTAGGAAGATTACCTGTCCCCTGGCAAGCACTATTACTTTCTATAAGCATTTATGTTGCCCTGCCCTTAGTGGCAGGTTATTTATCCAGAAAATGGATAATAAAGGCAAAGGGCGAAAAATGGTTTAAAGAGAATTTTTTACATTTGCTTACCCCGGTATCAATTATTGCCCTTTTATTTACTCTAATCTTACTTTTTTCCTTTAAAGGCGAGATTATTTTAACCAAACCTTTAACCATACTATGGATAGCTATTCCACTTTTTATTCAAACCAACCTTATTTTTTTCCTCACCTATGGATTAGCAAAACTATTGAAACTTAATTATGAAGACGCTGCTCCTTCTGCGCTGATAGGAGCAAGTAATCATTTCGAGGTAGCCATAGCAACCGCTATAATGGTTTTTGGTATATCATCTGGTGCTGCCTTGGCAACAGTGGTAGGAGTTTTAATCGAAGTCCCGGTAATGTTAATGCTTGTTTCGGTTTGTAAAAGAACGCGGTATTTCTTTGAAATTAAACCTTAACATATTCTAGAAAAGGAGATGGAATAATAAAAATAACGATAATAAAGATATTATGGTCGGGGCGAGAGGATTTGAACCTCCGACCTCTTGGTCCCGAACCAAGCGCGCTTACCAAACTGCGCTACGCCCCGAAAAATGTAAGATATACTGTTACTATTCTATAATGTTAAATTATATCATAACCATCTATTCGAGGCTACTAATTTATTCGTATTGAGTATCGCGTATTAAGTATCGCGTTAAGAAAGAGAAAGAAAATAAATTAAGGATAATTAGAGAAAAGACTAGAGCATAACTTTTGCGTCTAAGCACCCTCGCTAAAGTGGACAGTAAATTTTCATTTTGTTTTTATTTAGTATAGTTATTTTATTTAATTACTATTTTTAATTTACTGGCAATGAAGGAAGCGGCAATTATTTTAAGAATATCACCGGGTAAAAAGGGAAACATTCCTACCATTAAAGCTTTTTTTACTCCTATGCCTGTAACTAAAGATAGTTGAGTTATACCGGTTATATAAATAATTACCATTCCAGATAAACCGGCCAAGAAATAATAAAAAAAATTCTTTTCTTTTTTTGCTTCTGTTATCTTACCAATAACATAAGCGGAAATTATAAATCCAAATAAAAATCCCCCAGTTGGCCCAAATAAAATACCTATCCCGGCTTTAAAACCGGCAAAAACTGGTAGGCCTATAACTCCCAACATCACATAAATTATCTGGCTTGACATTCCCATAACGCTTCCCAGGGTCATAGCAGCCAAAAGAGTAAATAAAGTCTGTAAAGTTAGGGGGACAGGATAAAGGGGAATCGAAATGAATGCACCTACTGCAGTTAAGGCAGCAAACAAAGAGATTAAAGTCATCTGACGAATATTTATTTTTGACATTCTTAAATCCTCCAATTTTCTGCTAAATTATTGTTAACCAAAATAATATCTTAAGTTAACGATAATGTCAAAAAAATTACTCGTTGTTTCTCTCTTTAATTTGTTCGTTTCCCCCTGACTAATTTCTATCTAGCGTCTCATATTTATTGCAAATCCACCAAAATGGCCTTCTTGTAAATAATACCGCAAAGTTAATTTACCAATTCTACCTAACTCATTGATGCTTAAATAATTCCCATAAGGATCTACACTCCCCTTGTAACGTTCCCCTTTCTTTAAAACAAGTTTATCTGTTCTGAGCTTATAGGATAATTACCTTTGTAAATATTTCCCAGATGGGCATCTATAGCGATTCCATCACCTGTTCTAAACTCCGTTTTATTGATAATACACCTTTTTTCTTTTTCCATCACTATTAATTGTCTACAATTCACTATACAGGTTTTTCCTAATTGAGTAGCTGTAACTGCGGCGTGGGAAGTTACTCCTCCTCGAGCAGTCAATAATCCATCACATTCGAAAATCATTGCTATATCATCGGGTACTGTATCCGGCCTAATCAATATTTTATTTTTTTGAGGATATTTTTTAGCAAGCATCTCTAAATCTTTCATATTAAAAGCAACAATTCCATTCATTGCTCCCCTTCCGATTCCAATGCCTGTACCGACTAAATGTATATGTATTGCCGGATCCGTAAAAACTGGTATCGTCTTTTTATTTTGTAAATTATAATTTCTGGTTTGCAAGATATATAAATCTTTTTTGCTCTTTGATTTAAAAGTAAATTCAATTTCTTGATGTTCATATCCTCGTTTATAAACTAATTCTTTAGCTAACCGGAGCAGCTCTTGGTAAATCTCAGGAAATTGCTCTTCCAAAGAATTGCCTTTTAAACGGGGAGATTTTCTATTTTGAAATTCAGAAACAGGTAGAGCGTGAACTAATCCAGATACTATATCTTCCCCCTGGCTCCGTCTGCTAAAATCACCATATAAAACAATTTCAGAACTTTTTTCGAAAGGTATCTTAGTAAAAATCACGCCGGTACCGGATTCAGAATTAATATTGCCAAAAACCATTTCTTGCACTATTACCGCCGTTCCCCATTCTTCGGCAATTTGAAGATTTTTCCGATATATTTGAGCTCTTTTATTATACCAGGATTGGAACACAAAAATAATCGCCTGTATTAATTGTTCAAAGGGGCATTCTTCAAACCTAACTCTATGTTTGTCTAAGAGATTTTTATAGGAAAAGGCAATTGTTCTCATCTCTTTGTCGCTAAAAGTTTTCTTTTCTTTTACTTTGTAAAGTTCTTTAAAATTTACCATGATTTTATCAAATTCATCGCGCATAATTCCATGGGCCATTCCCCAATTTTGCAATAATCTTCGATAAGAATCCCATGCTGCCCATCCATAACCAGGCAGTTTGCTTAAACTTTCGGCGATCTGATCATTCATTCCTATATTCAATATTGAATCCATAGCACCTGGCATAGAAATTACTGTTCCTGAACGAACAGCTAATAACAAAGGATTTTGCGGATCTCCGTACTTTTTTTTAGTAATTTTTTCTAATTCTGTTACTTTATCTTTTATTAATCCTAATATTGCTTTATACATTTCAGGAAATTGTTTTATGGCTGTTCTATCCCGAAACCATTCCGTAGTAAGGACAAAACCCGGGGGAACGGGGAATTTATAGGAATAAAGTTTTTTAAGATAATGGGCTTTTGCGCCTAAAAATGTTTGATTATCAACTTTTGGAGTTAATTGATTAAAGGAACTAAATAGCAATTTGGGGTCATATTTCAGAAGCATATGAATAACTTCAGGTTTTAATTTTTCCATCATAGCTCTTAAAGTTACCAATATCTGAGAAATATAATTATCTAAATGTTGAACCAAAAAAGCAGAAGAAATAACATCTCGATAGAATTCTTCTGACCTCTTATAGATAATATAGTCTTGGTTGATCTCAGAAATATCTTTTTTTCTCACCTCTTTGATATATTGGGGTATAATTATTTTTAATAGTGAATTGAAAGGATTTATATAATAATTTTCTATAATCTCCTTAATATTTAAGGTAAGAAAATAAAAAATGTTTACAAATTGATCCATGGAAAAGGTTGATGTTTTAAAACTATAATGAAGCATCTCTAAATTTGAGTTAAAATTTTCACTGGAAATTCCATTTAGTTTTAATCCTTCTTTAAATAATTCCAATATTTTAGCAGCATTATGAAAACCATCAATAGTCATATAATCCAAATTTCTTTGATTAATTAATCTGTTTATAAGAAAATCTGCCAATCTTTCTAATCGAAAAATTATCCCCAGAGATTCAAATTTTAATTCAGAATATCTACCATACATGGAAGGAATCCCAGCAGCAATATGGCGTTTATAATAGATATCCTCATGAGCTTCGCTCTCCTTAGGATCCAGAATAATTCCTTTTAAATGAGAAATTATTGAAAAAATCTGTTTTATCGAAGTTGCATATCTTTCCTCTTTTAAATGCCTTTCTAAACTCTCAACTTCTTTAAAAGAAAGAAAAGATATTTTTTTTAAATCATTAATAACATCTTTTGGGTCCAGAGTATATTTACGTTTTAATAAAGCATATAGTTCGATAAGATACATTACCCGTTTTGTATTAGCAACGTCTGTCTTTTTTATTCCTTTAATATTTATCTCTATTTCTTCGATATCCTTTTTCAGCAAGTCTTCCGGTCCAATTTGCATTTTTTCACAAAGTTTTTGTACGATTTTGTGTACCGGGTCAAACCACTTACCTGAAGCCTTTAATTCACTCTGAACATCTAAGGGGAGATATTTTAACAGAGGCTGGGGATTGCCATTATACCAAAAGAAGAGAATTCTTTTAGCCAGTTCAATATGAGTATTATTACTTTCTGAATGTGTCTGTTTTCTTAAAAAATGGATCAACCTATCATTACGGTAAGATAACTTATCTAAAGAGGTAGTAATTTCTCGAATTTTACCTTCTGCTCCAATGTTACTAAAATAAACTGGAAAAAGATAGGCAAGTTGCTTTATTAAAATATAACAGGGTGAAAAATTACTATTTAGTAATTTACTAATATCTCTTTGAAAGAGATCATTATCGCAAATAAATATGCCGCCTATTTTTAAATTTACAATTAAGGCAGCTATTAATTTTCTGCTTGACTTTGGTGAGTATTCAATAAGCTCAAGCCATACTCTAATATTTTTTAGATGATTCTGATCTACCTGGGTTTGCCATTCCTGATCAATACCTAAAACTTTAGGATAAATAAATCTAAACTCAATTAAATGATTAATGAAAATATCTATTTTAAGTTTGTCTTGAGTTTGATATATTTTTTCTCCTAAGTTTAATATACATTCTAATATTTTTTCGGTATGTTCAGATTTTAATCTTCTGAAAAGTGAAAATGTCTGTGTTAAAAAAATATCTATATCTATTCCAGTAAATTTTTCTTTAGAAAATGATTTAAATGCTTGTGTTAAATCTATAATTAAAAAATCTCTTAATCCAACCATTCCGGGTAGACGAAGCAGATAAAATATAAAATAAATTCTTTCTAACCCTGGCCTGGTTTCCATAATAAAATCACGCAATTTATCGGTAAAACCATTAAAATTAAGCACTTTTTTTAGATCTTCCCAATTCTTGGCTGTAGCTAATTTTTTTTGCATTTCACTAATAACTTGTTTTTCTTTTTTAGAAATAGAGGTATAATAATCTTTATCGAAAATTTTATTTTCTTTATCGCGCCAACCTTTGAAGTCCAGATTATTCTTCCAAAAATCGAGATTCTTTTGAAGGGATTTCTAGAATAAAAATTTCAGTTTAGTAGAATAAATTTTATCATGAGCAAATGGGGTAGGAATAATTTTTAGAAAACTTGAAGCGCGTATAATTATTTCCTTATCATCATTCAAAGTCTTCTCTAAAATATTAATCGCTTCTGTAATGAGAGAGGAAAAATCAATTTTTGCATTCTTATTCTCATACAATAGCTTTACAAATTCCAATAAAGTCTTTAGAGCTCGTTCTTTATTGTGGTAGTCTAATCCTTTATTTAAAAAATTCTTAAATAAATTAACTATAATCTTTAAAGCCTTACCTGCTTCTTGGTGAGATTTATAAAACCATATATCGTTCAAGGCGATTTCCCTAAGCTGTTCATTGAGCAACTTTAAGTTAGGAATAAAACGATAAAATTCATTCAAAAAATTTATTGTCCGTCGGTGAATCCCAAAGAAAGAAGAAGAAAGCTCTAAGAACCATCTATGTTCTGCCGAGAAAATCTTTTTCTGAGCTGATATCTGTTTTGCATTTGCTTCTGATTGTGGCATTTTACCTTATCTAAATCCTCCGCAATAATCTTCTTTTCTTTTAATTTATTTTAAAATAGTTCCGGAAATTATTTCCGCCAGTTCGCTATCTTCTTTTTTTAAAATCAGGGCTCCCTCTTCGTTTATATCTACCGCTTCTCCCGTAATAATTTTCTCTCCTGTATCTACTCTTATCTTTCTTCCCAGAGTATGGGAATATAGTTTCCATTCTTTCAAGATAGAAGGAAATTCTCTTCTTTTTAATATTTCGTAATACTTTTCAAATTCCTGTAAAAAGGTCTGTACTAACTTAACTCGTAAAACCTCTTTGCCTGAAGCTTCTTTTAAAGAAATTGTATTCTCTTGAATATTTTCAGGAAACTCCCGATGACCTATATTCACATTTATACCTATTCCCACTACTACCCAGTTTATTATATCTAACTCGGCACTCATTTCAGTTAGTATTCCACATACTTTTTTCTCATTTATTAATATATCATTAGGCCATTTTATTTGAGATTCAATTTGAGTGCATACCTTGATAGCCTTTACTACCGCTACTGCAGTCATCAAAGTTATTCGGGATATATAAGAAGGAGAAAGTTGAGGGTATAATATTATGGAAAGCCAGATACCTCCGGCAGGTGAAAACCATTCCCGGCCTAATCTCCCCTTTCCTGCACTCTGCCTTTCAGCAATAATTAATGTACCTTGGTCTATTCCCTCTGCTCTATGTAAGGTTTTCTCTTTAGCCATTATATTGGTAGATTTTAATTCGGGGAAATAGTATATTTCTTTGCCGACATAGTTTGTGGATAATCCTCTTTGAATTTCTTGCGGAAGTAAAAGGTCAGGACGAGAAACCAGGCAGTAACCCAGATTTTGTTCGGATGTTATTTTATACCCCATGTCCTTTAGTTTTTGTATCTGTTTCCAAACTGCCACCCGGGAGATACCTAATTTTTGGGCCAGAACTTCACCTGAAACATATTCTTTCTCTCTTAAATATTTTATTGTATCGCCTATCATCTTTTATTTCCTTCCCCATTCGCATTATTTTAAACGGGAGGCTAATAGCTCGCTGTCTTTATCTATATCTCTAATCTGCTTGAAATCTATTACAAAAGAACCCTTACTCTCCAATAAACTCATTAAATTTTTTAAGGTTTTATCGTTTCCCATGAACCATGGAATGATAAAAGCAATAGTCTTTTTTCTTTCCAATCCAGCACATCGTTTTATGTAATTGATTAATTCAGAAGGTAATTTACCTTTAAACATACTTGAAACCGGGCAGCCCACCAAGACAAATTCATAAGGCAATAAATTACAATTAATTATTCCTCTTTCCGCTTTAATTACCTTTAGTTCATTTCCTTTTCTTTCGACAATAGACAATATTTTTTTTACAAATAATTCTAATTTTTTATTATCTCCAGCATAAATTAATGCTGCTCTCAAAATATTCCCTCCTAATCAAATATTACCTTTTCTACCCCCTGTAACTTATCCAATATTTTACTGGTAATCAATTTTAGATGTTCTGGTCGCTTGACAAAATCTAAATCATCTGCCGGTACATTTAAAATGGGGCAAATAGTAAAATTCTCTATCCACTCCTCATATAGAACATTTAACTGATTCAAATATTCCTCAGAGATAGTTTTCTCGTAATCTCTCCCTCGTAGGGAAATTCTTTTTAAGAGAGTGGGAACCGAAGCCTGAAGATATACAATTAAATCCGGAGGAGTAAGAAATTGGGTCATTATACTAAATAATTCCTGGTAATTTTCGTAATCGCGACCCTCCATATATTCCTGTTGATTTAAATTTTTAGCAAATATGTCCACATCTTCGTAAATACTTCTATCTTGAACTACAGAGGCAGGATTCTTTAATATTTCCTGATGATGACGAAATCTCTTGGACAGAAAAAATATCTGAAGATGAAAACTCCACTTTTTCATATCTCCATAGAAGTCCTCTAAATAAGGATTGTTCTCTACTACCTCATAATACGGTTTCCAACCCAATCTTCTACTTAAGAGATCAGTTAAGCTTGATTTGCCACAACCTATATTCCCTGATACTATAATAAATTTCTTCATTTTAAACTATCCCCCTTGTAAATTTCATCAATAACATATTTAAGGTCTTTGCTTTTGCCTACAAAATCAAGATTGTTAGTGTTTATTTTAATCAATTTTATTTTTTTATAATTATCAGGATAAGAAAAAAATTCTTCATAAGCCAAATTCAATCTTCTCATATATTCAAAAGATATTTTTCGCTCAAAAGGCCGATCTCTTAGTGCTATCCTTTTTATTAAGGTTTCTGTGCTCGCTTGCAGATAAACAACTAGATCTGGTCGAGGGATATCTTTAACCATAATTTCATAAAGGTATTCATACATGGAAAGTTCATTTCCGTAAAGATTCAGATGAGCAAATATCCTATCCTTGGCAAATAGGTAGTCAGAAAAAACTGATTGATTAAATAAATCTTGCTGGGCTAATTCTAATTGTTGTTTGTAGCGGCTCAGCAAAAAAAATATTTGAGTCTGGAAGGCGTATCTTTCTATATCATTATAAAATTTAGATAAAAAGGGATTTTCTTCCACCACCTCTAAATTATGTTTTGTATTAAACCTTTTACTTAACAATAAGACTAAACTTGTTTTTCCTACTCCTATAGCTCCTTCAACTACAATAAATTTACTCTTAAGTTTATTCATTGATTACTCCTTTTTTTGGGAATCAAGCTGATTATTTTTTCTTTCGTAATTCCACTCATAAGTTGAGTACTTATTTTCTAAAAGTTCTTTGGAAATTTTTTCTTCCTGTTCAATTAATTTACCTTCCACTAATATTACTCCAAACTCTTCTTCAAAACCTCGGGGAAGAATTTCTGATAATTCTGAAAAATTTATCTTTTTCTTTAAAATCTCTTCCAAGCTGGTTGCTTTAAATCTTATTTTAAGCCTTTTTCTTATCTTAGCTGAGGGAAAATTAAATACAGAAAACAATTTATCTTTCTCTAATTCTATCAATAAAGAACCGTGTTGTAAAACTATTTCTCTTTTTCTTACCTGGGCAGAACCTACAATCTTTTTGCCTTTAACCTGTACCTCATATTGAGAGGGAACAGAAAAACAAATTGATTTAAAATCAGAATGACGGATTTCGGATTTTTCCCCTTTAAGTAAAGGGTTACTATTTAATTTTTCTCTCAGAGGAACTAATTCAGCCGTTATTCCTAAATAAGAAAGACCTCTAATCATTCCCCCGCTAATCTTCTTATAAGTCTCTAGTATAGAACCATTAACCAAAGGATGATTTTCTTTAATTATAAAACTATAGGTTAATTCTTTATCATGGAGAACTGCTTTCCCCCCGGTTGGCCTACGGACAATGTCAATTCTCATATCCTGACAAACATCTATATCAATCTCTTTCTTTAGATCCTGAAAATAACCCAGAGATACAGCCGGGGGAGACCATTGATAAAATCTGATAGTGGGAGGAACCAAACCCTCCCGGTGAGCTATCATTATTGCTTCATCAATAGCCATGTTCATAAAACCGGTATGATAACTATCTTTTATTAATCGCCATTCCATTAATTTTATCCTTTCTGTTTGAATTTAATTGTCCGAATAAGCGGCTTGATAAATCAATTTCCTATATTAATATATCATGATAATAAATTAGAGGGGTAAAAAAATCCACTATGATATATTTATTCTATAATATTATATCAAAATCCTTCTTTTATTAAAATATAAATTTATTTGCAATACACCATATAAAATATTTTTTAGCTTTTTAGTGAATAACCGTTTATGCTTATGTTATAATAAGTCATATTATTAAAATGTTTTTTATTTTAGATTAATTGATTTTTTATTTTTTGTACAAATTTTCAAGGAGGGTGTTAAAATGAGTCCCGATTTTTTAAAAAAATTGTTCGGAAAAAGAGAAGAAGATTCCTCGGGAGTGATCTGGATTTATTCTCAATGTGACAAATGCGGAGAAAAATTTAGAACCCTTATTAGAAAATATAATGACCTCTCTCCCACTTATAAAGATGATGGACCGGCATACATGTTAAAAAAAGAATTAATTGGCGCTTCTTGCCCTAACCGAATAAACCTGTATTTAGAATTTGACCGAAGTTATCGGAAGATATCAGAAGAAATTACCGGCGGTCATCTCATCACAGAAGAAGAATATCAATCTTAAACTTTTAAAAATATTCTATAAACAATTGGTAAAAAAATCTTCTTTTTAAAAATTTAAAATAACTAATTTAAAGAGGAACAAAAAATAGAAAAACCTATTTCTCTTAAGATCTTTTCTGTTTTCTTTTCATCTTTTATAAAGAATAAATGAGTCAAACACTTACAATCTGAAGAACCAAACCCTTTTTTAATTATTTCGGTAGCTGGATCCTGACAAAATACTTCCACAGTTTGGCATTCCATTTTTTTATCAATAATCCAAATCTGTAGAATTTTGGTCTTTTTACTTTTTAAAAGATAATCTATATGCCAATAAGTCTTTTTCTTTTTTCTTAAGTGTCTTTGTAATCGTGTCTCTAAACAACCTTTGGCTGAACCAATATAAATATAGTTTCCTTTTTTAAAAGATGCTTCCCCTAATTGACCTACTCTAATTTTTAAATCTTCAGATACATTTATTACTAATATATAAGTAGCTTCTGATTTATTAATAATATTTATAATCCATTTTCACCTGCCTATTAAAACCATATCCCCAACCTTGCAACTAACATCCTCGGCCATTACCGGACATTTCGCTTTAAATAGAAAAAATATAGATTTATCTTCTTCGGAGAGGGATTCATAATTTCCTTGGCCTTTGCTGATAATCAACCCTGTGTCCTTATATAATTCCACAAATTCCGGAGAGCAATATTTCATTATAGTTCCAGGTGCATCTGAACCGCTGGAAGTAATTTTAGCTACTTTATTTATTCCACAAAATATTGCATCTTCTATTAAAGCATCATTAATAATTGGCTTTCCTCGTACCACATATATTACTTGCTTTCCCAGTTCTTCTACTAATTCTTCTATTAGCAGCCTATCAAAAACTACCTCTCCAGCGTTATCAGCCAAGTAAATTATGGTGTCAATCTTATTCAAGCTTTCTTTAAATTGATTATATTTAAAGGTGGTTGAACTATTTTCGTTATTAATCGTAAAATTCCCTTGAAAAAGATGATCTATTTCTTCCACCACATTCAAGGAATTTTTCGCCCCATAATCGATAATATTACCGATAATAGATAATTTTACGGCAGTCAAGAGTCTATCCTCTGAAATATTTATTTCTTGTTTTAATTTAGGATAAAGCTTTAGGGCAAACTTATTGCTATTTTCTTTAATCTCTTTAAAAGGGTCTTTTACACCGGATATTTTTCCGACTAAACTATATATCGCTCTTCCCATCTCAGGTGGGGTTGTTTCTAAAGTAAAATTCGGTATTAACTGAGAAAGTTCATCAATAATCTTTTTTTGTATAAGCTCATCTGCTCCCGCAATTCGAGCAGCACTTAAAGCCTGTCTGTAAAAACAGGGAATACAATCTAAATAAGTTCTCATCTAATTTATATTTACTCCTATTAATTTATTATCTTTTTCCCACATACCTTCCTAATCCAAAATAAGCTCCCTGAACATAAAACAAAGGATCTAACTGTCCCTTTTGTTTAGCAAAATTCTTCAAAAATAAATCCTGATCTATTGAAACAGCTACCACCTCTCCAACTATAATAACTCTGGTCTTAGTTATTTCGTAAATATTTAATAACTTACATTCAAAATGAGACCTGCATTCAGCAATCAAAGGCGGCTTTACTTGGAAAGCTGGGGTTGGGGTGAATTTTGCTTTTTCAAATTCATCTATATCGGCAGGAAATTTTATTCCGGTAAGATTTACTTTTTCCAACATTGAAGTAGAAGGAACATTTAAGACAAATTCTTCTGTCTCCACAATATTTCGGTAAGTGTCTCTATCTTTATCCGAACCAATTGCATAAATAGGAGGATTATGAGAGACTGGCATCACCATTCCATAAGGGGCAATATTTCTTATATCATCCTTACTTATGGTAGAAATTAAATAGACTGGAACACCTGGCGAGGCAATTGGCAAATCGTTTAAAGAAATCTCTACTTTATTCATTTTTACTCCTCTTTTTTAATTTTCTATTAATAAAATATTTTTATTAATCTATTTTTATTATATAGGAATAACCTTTATTTTGATAAAACAAAGGCTACAAATAATTAATTTATTTTCCCTCTACCATCTTATAATTTCTCTTGCTCAGATAATCTCCTAATAATATCGAAGTTACGATAACCAACGGCAGCGAAACTAATAGTCTTATGGCAGTGAATTTTACTCCCATAAATGATGCTTCAAACATAGTCATAGGTACCCTACAAATTGCTGCAGCTCCTATATAGGTAAAAATAACACTGAGTTTTGCCCCTTTATTATACATAGAATAAGCAATTGGAAAGGCAACCAATAATCCTCCGGCTATGGTTCCAGCAAGTAGTATAGCCCATATATATCCTCTAATGCCTGATTCTTCACCTAAATGTTTTTCGATTACTTCTTTTTTACCCATACTTCAAATAGACCTATCAATATAAATGCACAAGGAAGTATCTTAAGCATATATACTAAAAAGGAAATGAAATTATAACCGATTTCTCTTCCAGGATTAAATCCAAACACAAAAGAAGCAATTAAGAAAAGAGCATAACCTGATATATAAGATATTTTAATTTTGGTATTTCGTTTCATCAAAAAATCTCCCCAAAAAAAATGCCAGTCATTACGGCTACGGCAAGGGCTATAAAGAAGCTGATTATATTTCTTATTATAGCTACTTTTATCCCAAAATATTCTTTTTCTATAGGATAGGTAAGTACACCTACCATCATTAAGGTTGTGGTAAATGCCGATAAGACCATATAGGGAACTCCTTTATTTAATAAAATACCGGATAAAGGAAAAGCAATAAAACCAGGCATTATGGTTATTGATCCAAAAAGGGAAGCCAAGAAAACACTAATAGATTTACTACTATGTCCCAGATAATTTGAAATTACTTCATCTGGAAAAAGAAAAAGGATAAAGGAAACGAAAATAAGCATAGTTAAAAAAGCGGGAAATATTTTTATAAATTTTGTAATGGCGATCTTGACCGCTTTTAGCGTTTTTTCACGATTTGCAATTAAAGAGATTATCAATATTAATCCGGTTATTGTATATGTATAATACATAATATATTTCCCCTGCTTCTATATTTTTAATTTTCTATTAATAGTCCCATCAGAAAGCATATTATCAGAATGATATTCGCCTTTTTCTTCCATCTTTCTTCTTATACAATGCTGATAATTACCCCAACAATATTCATTAACCCACTTTATATCTAATTTTCCCTCTTCAAAATATCTTTTCATGGGACAAACATTATACCATTTGCAGATATTTTTTGATTTCATATTTCCAAAATCCTCTATATGTTAAGTTGATAACCGACTCCGCCTTCGACAGAATTTTTCGGAAATAAAGTAAGGATTTTATTTTTATTTTTAGTACAATGGGTGGGTACAATTAAAGATATATTTTTTAATAAATTATACTCACCAAAATCATGAAATCCTCCCAATAAAACGTAAATTTCCCCTAATTTATTTGCTGAGTTTAATATCTTATTTATCCCCGAATGGGCACAACCGGTAATAACTACAAGACCTTTAATAGTTGAAATAATTAGAGATTGTTCTTTAATTAAGATTTTTGTTTTGTCTGTAATAATAGAACCTTCTATTTCACCGGTAGCATAAATCTTGGAACAAATTTCCCTTGATTTGTTAATTTCATAAGCATCACTTCTTTTTTTAATCTCTTCTTTTAGATGTTTAGAAAAAGATTGGGGAATATAGATTTTTAAATTTGGACTTAAATTTAGCAATCGAGCAAGTCCTCCACAATGATCCCAATGACTATGAGAGATGACTACTAAATCTATATCTTTAGGGTTTAAACCCAATAATTGCATATTTGAAACAAGTATATCACCATCCCACCCGGTATCGAATAAAATATTCTTCTCTTTGGTTTGAATAAAACAGGAAAAGCCCCATCCTGCTTTTAATCCCTTTATATCTTTTGCTATTTTATTATCATAAACAATAGTAATTTTCATTTTTTATAAGCACCTCATTAATTAAAAATAGGTAATAATTTTTCAGCCATAATCCACAACGGCACGCCGTGCTACTAATAAGTAATCAATTACCTATTCTATTTGAGTAATAATTAACTCAACTATCTTTTTAAAAACTTGGGTAGTTTCTGAATTTTTATATTGTAAAATGTAAGGTTTTCCTTCATCCGAAGATTCTACCAGATTTATATCAATAGGAATTTTTCCTAAAAAAGGTATATTAAATTCTAAGGCTACCTTTTCTCCGCCTCCCGATTTAAATAAATCGATATTTTTACCACAATGAGGACATTTTAATCCACTCATATTTTCTATAATACCCAAAATAGGAATGTTAAGGTTTTTTAAAAAGTTTATACACTTTCGAGAATCTAATAAGGCAACCTTCTGTGGAGTGGTGACAATAACTCCTCCTTCCAGCTCGGGAATAAGTTGACAAATCGATAAAGGTTCGTCCCCGGTTCCTGGCGGTGAATCAATTATAAGATAATCTAAATTACCCCATTTTACTTCCCCTAAAAATTGTTTTAAGGCGTTCATTTTTAAAGGACCTCTCCAGATAAGAGGCATATCAGGACTCTCTATTAAAGAAGCCATAGAAATTGCTATCAAATTAGGAGAAATACTCATAGGAATTATACTTTCTGAACTCCCTTGCAATTTTCTACCTTCAAAATCTAACATTTTGGCTACCGAAGGACCGTGTAGGTCAGCATCTAATATTCCTACTTTAAAACCCTTCTCACTTAAAGAACAAGCTAAGTTTACCGCAACTAAGCTCTTACCTACTCCTCCTTTATTAGACAACACTAATATTTTGTGCTTTATCTGAGACATATTTCGTTTAAGTTTTTCATCAAGATTATTTTCTACTCTCTTTTCTGGATTATCATAATTTTCTGTCATTTCTTCCTACTCATTTTTTCCCTTCTTAAATAAAATAAACGGACATATAGTAAGCCTCTGTGGATTACTATTGTCCTTTTACAAATTATTTTATGATTCTTCTGACTTCTAATTCCTATATTTTGAATACTTGATTGGCTGTAAAAAATTTTGAATTTTGAGTTATGATTTTTAGCTTTTCGCTTTAAGTTTTTAGCTTGTCAACTATACACCTATTTATGCCACAAGAGAATTAATAATAAATTGACTCTTTTTGGGTTTTAATCATTCTTTATAACTTCTCTCCCCAAATATTAGAGTACCTAATCTTACCATATTCGCTTTTTCTTCAATGGCTATCTGATATGAATTAGTCATACCCATAGAAAGGTATTTCATTTCTACATGAGGTAAATTAAGTGCTTTTATTTTTTCAAATATTTTTCTCGTTTCTATAAAGTATGGACGGGAATCTTCTGGGTTTCCCAAACGGGGACCCATAGTCATCATCCCCATTATTTTTATTTGAGGTAAAGGTGAAATCTCTTGAACTAAATCTAATGCATCCTCAGGAAATATTCCAAACTTTTGCTTTTCTCTCCCACTATTTATTTCAATTAATATAGGCATTATTTTGTTAATTTGTTTACATCTTTCATTAATTTCATGGGCAAGCAGGTAAGAATCTACGGTCTCAATCATATCAAATATTTTAACTGATTTCTTGACTTTATTTTTTTGGAGATGTCCGATAAAATGCCATTTTACTCCTTTTCCAATTGTCTCAAAAGCTTTTTGTGCTTCTTGAATATAATTTTCTCCTATAATTTTTACTCCCGCTTTTATTGCTTCCTCAATTTCTTCCGAACTTCTAGCCTTAGCAGCAGCGACTAATTCTACATTTTCTGGTAAGCCATCTAATATTTTCTTTACATTTTCTTTAATCATTAATATTTACCTCTATTACTAGGCAATCTCTACAAGTGCGACTTGGCTGTATTAAGTTAAATTCATTTATTTTCATTTCCTTGCTCTTATCACCACAAAAGAGCCTTCTCCATAATCTTCTTTTACGGGCTCGACATTTTTTATTTCATTTAAACTATGAAATATTGTTTGTTTAAAATTAAATTCTTTAAACCCAACTTTATTTAAATTATAAACCACTTCCTTTACAGAATAGAAAGTGGCAATCTTATAAAATACATTCTTTTTTTTATGCTGTTGATATAATTTCCCCAAAGAGCTATCTTTATCTATAAATCCAATTATTAAATAACCCCCCAATTTTAATATCCGGTAGGCCTCTCTGAAAGCCAGATTTAAATTATCTACAAAACAAATCGTAGTAACCATTAAAACAAGTTCAAACTGAGAGTTTTCAAAAGGGAGCTCCTCCGCTACCGCATCAATAACTTTAACCCCTTTTTGTTGTGCAATCTCTCGCATCCGAGGTGAGGGATCAACACCGGTTTTTATACCTAAAGGGACGGCAAATCTAGCGCTTCCTACCCCAATTTCTATCCCCTTCTTCACTTTAGGTAATAATTCCTTAATGGCCTGAATTTCTGATTTATAAACAAATTCATTCCTCTCAAACCAATCTTCATATTTCTCACTATATTTTTCGAAAGGTTCAATTCTGGGCATCTTACTTACCTTTTTTCCGTCTTGATTCTAAATTAAATATAATTTTCTTTTGAAAATTTTCTTATGTAAAATTTATTCCCTTTATAGTCTGTTTCTACCAATTGCCCCTTATTAATCAGTTTAAGTATAGTTGACCAATCAGACTTAGCCCGTTTTAAAAAATCCTTCAGCGCTTCTTCTCTCATGGGATGCACTGAGGTAATACTCAAAATATCTTCTTCTACTTCACCGGTAAAGGCAAAGGCATTACCTTCATAGCCAATAAGACATTCTACCTGATCAACCTTTTCTTTAAAGAGGTTGTAACTCTGATTCACAACTTCCTCTGAAGGAGACTGTACCCAACTATCTGCCGGAGGCCGAATAGGAAGAGACAAATAAGACCGGCTCGGTTTAAGCTTAGCTAAAAAATCAGCCACTTTTTTTAGATGCTGACTATCATCATTAATACTTTTAATTAACATCGTTTCTGTTATTATTTTCCCTTTGAAAATTCTGCTAAATTTTAGCATACCCTCTAAAATAGATTTTAAGCATAGGTTTCGGTGAGGATGATTTACTCTTCGCCAAATCTTTTCTTCAACAGAATCTACTTTTAAAGAAATCAAATCTGCTTCCTTTAAATTTTCTCTCACTTGTTTTTGATCTATAAGAGAGCTATTACTAATAACGGCTATTTTAATCCCTAAAGATTTTATTAATTTAATCTCTTGACCCAGATTAATATCTAAAGTAGGTTCTCCATCGGGTACAAAAGTAAGATAATCAATAGGTTCTCCTTTTTCTCTGCTTTTCTCTACTTTTTCCTGAACTTCATTAAAAATTTGAGAAGGAGAATAAAAGACCTGTGGATGTATTTTCACATTAGAGGTTTTTCCTATCTGACAATAAACGCAGGAATAAGTACATACTTTGGGGGGAATATTGTTTATACCTAAACTGCGTCCCAAACGTCTGGAAGGAATTGGTCCAAAGGTAAGCATAATATCTCCTCTATCTCAATTAATTAGTTAGCTGGTTTATTGGTTAACTAGCTTCAAGTATCCGCTTAATATTGTATCGAGTATATAATATCGAGTATTGCATTAAGAGAAAGAGAAAAAGAACAATAATTTGGTGAATTTTTTTATTCTACTATGGTTTTTATCTTCTGCCAAACATCCTTTATCTCTTTAGTTACTGTATTGTCGCTATATTCGACTACCGGTAATCCCTTTACCAGGGCTTCGGTTATTATATTATCAAAATGAATTTTACCTATTATCGGTACATTATTTTTTTTGGCACCAATCTTCGATTTTAGCTGAATTCTCTAAATTAATATCGCATTTATTTATTATAACTGCCGCTTTCACTCCAAAATGTTGAGCGACTTTTACCACTCTTTGCAAATCATGCAATCCGGAGAGAGTAGGTTCGGTTACCACTATAGCTAAATTAGCTCCGCTGAGAGTGGCTATAAGGGGACACCCGATTCCCGGAGGTCCATCTACAATTATTAATTCCAGATTATTTTTTTTAGCAATTGTTTGAGCATTCTGACGTACCAAAGTAACTAATTTTCCTGAATTTTCTTCCGCAATACCCAATCGAGCATACACTAAAGGTCCATATTTTGTCTCAGAAATATACCATTTCCCGCATTGATTTTCCTTCATCTGAATAGCCTGCACTGGACAAACCAAAGCACACAAACCGCATCCTTCGCAAGAAACTAAATCAATTACGGTCTGACCTTTGATTGTTTTAATGGCATCAAAACGGCAGACTTCCTGACATCGACCACAATTTGTGCATTTTTCTAAATCTATGCTGGGAATTATTCCGGCATAAAAATCATGTTTTTCTTTTATTTCAGGATGAAGTAAAAGATAAAGATTGGAAGCATCTACATCACAATCTCCCATAACCTTATTTTTGGCTAAAGCAGCTATGCTTGCGGTAATAACTGTCTTTCCTGTTCCGCCTTTGCCGCTTATTATCACTATTTCTTTCATTTAAAAAATACCTCGATTCTTATCATTACAAATACAGAAAAATATTAAATAATTTGTGCGATTTTTTGAAAAAGCTGGATAAATTTCTGTTCATAGGCAGAATTTACCTTCACTATTGGAATACCTTTAGAGTAAGCAACTGCAATCTCTTTATCCAAAGGAATGGAGAGTAAAATAGGGATATTATTTTTTTTACAATATTCTTCTACCTTATGGTCTCCGATATCACACTTATTTAATACTACACCGTGAGGAATCTTTAATTTCTGAAGCACTTCCACCGTTAAAATAAGGTCATGTAATCCAAAAGGAGTCGGTTCTGTAACCAATATAGTATAATCACTATCTTTTATAGACTCGATGACCGGACAGGAAGTACCCGGAGGGGCATCAATCAAAGTGATGTGATGGTTTACAATATTATTATCTCTATAATCTTTTTTAATTTTCTTTTTAATTTTTTTTATTATAGGAGGAGCCATCGGTTCTCCTATAATCAAACGTCCATGCGTAAAGTTAATGGACTCTGCTTTGCCCTCTTCTAAAATTCCTATTTCATTCCCCTCTTCACTAATTGCCTTTTCCGGACAAAATAACGTGCAAGCCCCACAGCCATGACACAGCCCGGGGAAAACCAAAACTTTATTCTTAGTAACTGCGATAGCATTAAAAACACAAACTTCCGCACATTT
>JABUBN010000129.1_pt1 | contig 19654 bp, 20 predicted proteins | sample 7240341 | NCBI WGS metagenome assembly JABUBN01 (sample SAMN07256345, study PRJNA390944) | subsurface metagenome | isolation source: Methane hydrate marine sediment | place: Pacific Ocean: Eastern North Pacific, ODP site | reverse complement strand
AATTTTTCCCGGAGCATAAAATTCCCCTACTTTGTTCAAAACTAACCTCCTTGCAAAAGTAAAGTTAATTTAAATTAACTTTATAATTATTTTTCCATTAAATACATACGGAGCATATTTAGGGCGCGGCGGGAGGCCCTTAAGCGAATCAGTTGACGGTTTCCGAATAGTTGGTGTTTTTGGGTAATAGTCTTTTGGCCATCAGCTAGAGCCATATAGACTAATCCCACATTTTTCTTTTCGGTTGCTCCTCCTGGACCGGCAATACCGGTAATACTGATTCCTATATCACTGTGGCAGCATCTTTGTGCTCCTTTAGCCATTAATTGGGCCACTTCTCTACTAACTTCACCATATTTTTTGATTACTTCCTGGGGTACTTTTAACAGGTCTTCTTTAACTTTAGCATTATAACTTATCACTCCACCTTGAAAATATTCAGAACTCCCCGGTATGCGGGTAATCATCTCTCCCAGCATTCCACCGGTGCAGGATTCTGCTACTGATATTTTTAATTTTTTGCTCTTTAATAAATTTCCTACGACTTCTTCTATAGTCTCTTTATCGCTTCCATAAATATAATTACCCAATATTTTAGTTAATTGGTTAACCGAAAATTGTAACAGTTTATCTGTTTCTTTTTCAGTGGGAGCCTGGGTAGTTACCTGGACCTGAATATCTTCCGGATTAGCATATATGCCAAAAGAAAAATTAGTTTGTTTGTTTATATAGTCGCGAATAAGTTCATTAACTGATGACTCTCCCAGACCGGTAACTTTTAATATTTTTGACTTTTTAATTAGGGAAGGTGGAAATTTTTCTTCTAGATAAGGGATTAGATTTTCTTCTATCAGATTTTTCATCTCATGGGGGACACCGGGAAAAGAACATATAATTTTGTTATCTTTTTCTAAAATCATGGCTGGGGCAGTACCATATTGATTAATGATAATTTTCGCCCCTTCCGGAAGGTAGACTTGTTTGAGGTTGCTTGGGGAAACTTTTATTTTTATTTTATGGAGAATCTTTTTTAAATTTTCTTCAGCTTCCGGATATTTTATCAGTTTAAGATTTAAAGCCCTGGCAATGGTTTGGTAGGTAATATCATCTTCCGTAGGTCCCAGGCCACCGGTGGTGATTATTAGGTCAGAACGTTGAAAGGCGAGTTTTAAAGTGGATAATAAAGATTCAGGATGATCACTAACAGCTGAAATATGCTCTAAATCAATACCTGATTCTACTAATTTTTTGGCGATAAAATTAGCGTTGGTATCGGTGATCTGCCCTCTTAGTATTTCACTACCAATACTGATTATTTCTGCTTTCATTAATTTATTTACCTCTCCTTATCTAATTGTATATATGTCTTTGTCTAACGCCTGTCTGACGGTTTTATATATATCGTTGAGGGCGTATTGCAATACATTCCTACTTCTTTGTTCAAAATTTAAAACTTATTAATTGTATCAACCAGCTAATTAGGTAACCAACTAACCAATAAATAATAAGTATTTGTTTTTATAATTTCAGAAATTTAATCTTATTACTCATTACATATTACTTGTTACTGTATTTTATACTCGATACTCAATACTTTCTTTTAGGTGGTGTAAAAACTTGTTTCTACTTTATATTGTAATAAGGAATTTATTCTTTTGGCCATTGTTTTTTAGGAAAATAATTATAATTAAGGAAATATTGGTTAATTACTGCATTTGGCCATTGGCTGATTATCACCATTTTTTTCTTTTTAAGGATTCTACGTAATTCAATATTTTTGGAAAAATTGATAAAATCTTTATAACTTCCGGTAAATTTTTTAGGCCAATCCCTGGCTAAAGGATGGAGAGGGTTTTTAACGCTTTTACTTAATTCCTGATATCTTTGAGCCATATTTTTTATTTTGATTCTTTTACCAATCTTTTCAAAGATTGCTTCCGGATGTAATTTTTCCCATCTTAAAGGTAGTGACCCATGTTCACCCCATTGCACATTTATCCTGGCTCGTTGATTGTGAAGATTGGCATCTTTAACTGCTTCTTCTGTTGAGAGGATAGCCTTATGAAAATAAGTGTATACGCCGGTTACTTTACCGTTCCTTTGGTTAAATTCTATCCAAACAATTTCATGGTCAGAGGGGTCATTATCCCCGGGATAATCAATATCATCCTCCCAGAAAAGGTTATAGGCAATGATTGGTTGTTTAGGATTAATTATAGCAACTAAATCTTTAAGCTTAAAAAACTCCTTCGGGTTTGTAAATAATCTGGGAGCGTATTTGCTTACTAATTTTAGTTCAGCTTCTGTGGCAAGACGCGGAGGGTCTAATTTTAGAACTTTTTCGTATTCAATACTTGCCTCCATTAATCTTCTCATCAAATGGTAGGCATATCCAAGACGATAGCGATAAAGAATATTTTTAGGTTGTAATTTTAAAACTTTTTTATAATTTTCGATAACTCTATTAAATATTACCGGGTTTCTTCCATAAGCCTCATATGTGGATAGAGCTTTATCGCCTTTTTCAAAATAATTTTCTAACATTTTTTATCACCTCTTATTATTTGAGGAGGAGTTTATTTGATTTTTCTGCACCCTTATTTATTATTCGACGTTTTAAGAGAAAATCCTTCTTTTTTGTTTCGTATCGTGTAAAAATATAAAACTTTTTTCTTAGTTTTTAGTTTTGAGTTATAGTTTTGCGTTTTTAGCTCTACATTTAAAGGTTATGTTCTATGATATTATAAAATAAAATTACAAATTTTAAAAGAGCGGTTGCATAATAAATTTTTCTGTATTATAATTGCCAGTGATTTCAAAGTAAAATAGATAAGAGGTTAGGATAAGTGCAAAAAGAGAAGGAGGGAAATAATAATGGAAATAATAATGGGAATAATTAATAGAGTAATGGATTCCAACATTTATATTGGGGCAGGAATTATTTTTTTATCGAAAGTTGCGGATGTAACTATGGGTACTTTTAGAGTTCAGATGATAATCAGTAGAAAAAAGCTTATTGCCGGTGTGCTCGGTTTTTTCGAAGTTTTAATTTTTATTCTGATAGTAAGCAAGGTAATACAGGATATTGGAAATTGGCTTAATGTCATTGCCTATTGTGGAGGCTTTGCCACCGGGAATATGGTGGGAATATATATATCTGAAAAGATCTCTAAAGATATAATTTCTGTTGGTATTATTTCCAAAAATAAATGGCGGGAGATCGAAGAGAAACTTCGGGATGAGGGATTCGGAGTTACCCGAAATGTAGGATATGGTAAAGATGGAGAAGTTCAGATTCTCAGGGTAATATGCGAAAGAAATTATTTTCCCAAAGTAAGGGAGGTCTCTTTAGAATATGACCGAAAAGTCTTTATTACTTCCTATCTTCTTACCGGTAAATATGGCGGACGTATGTATGGCGTAAAGAGTAAGCTTTAATAATTATGCCAAAGAGCTTTTAAATGTCTGGGTTTATCGATATCCAGAGCGATTTCAGGAGGAGAGAGGATGGCTTTCCCTTTATAACCTCCTAACAATTCGGGGACTCTCTTTTCCAGGTCCTGAATAGATAGATATTTTCTTAAGTATTTCGTGGTAATTCGAGCCCCTAAGAGTCGAGCCATTTTTAAAGGATGTTTCCTGAAATAGATAAAATCGTTAATTGTATCTGCAAAATCAGTGATAATCCGAGGATTTATTAAAAGAATATTTCCTCCGGTAAAATTTCCTTCAACAAGACTAGCATACACTCTTCTTAAATCTGAAGAGGGGTAAGACTCTTGATAAAATTCTTTATCGATTATAGGATAATAAATATCAAAACCAGGCCATCCGTAACACTCTTTTAGAAAACAATCGATATGTTTTTCAGTTATTAAAGGGGCATCACAAGTTGAGATTAATATTAAAGGGTCTTTTTTGAGGGATAAAATTCCTGATTTCAAGGTATCGGGAATAGTTTGACCGTCGGAAATGGCTAGATGGACCAGATTTTTTACTAATTTTTGTACTTCTTCAGGTCCTGCTACTATGATTTTATCAGTGTATTTTGATTTTTTTAGAGCTTCTATTATATGGAGAATCATGGGTTGGCGGTGAGGGCCTATTTCAATTAAAGCTTTATTTTCTTTTCCGGAAAATTTTCTCATACTTATTTTGCTTTTTCCACCCGCCAATAGCAAGACATTAATTTTTTTTAGCATAATTTTCCCTCAACCTGATTTTTCTGATATAAATAAAAATATTCACCAATTCACCAATTAGCCAATTCCCCAATTAAATCAGTCGTTAGTATAAAACGGATTTATTGACCACGACTAATTTAGATTATATAATAAAAACAGTAACAAGACAAAAAGAGGAGGGAAATTTATGTCGGAAAATATTTTTAAATATGCTATTTTCTTAACTACCTGGGGATGGGCAGGGTTTGCAGCTGACCAGAAGGGCTTGCGGATTTTTATTTTGCCGGAAGAGAGAAAAGAGGATGTTCTTTTTGAAATCAGAGAAGAGTTAAAATGTAATAATCTTTTCGAAGATAATAAAGGATGGGAAAGTTTAATTAAAAAGGTTAAAGAATATTATGCCGGCAAGAAAGTTGATTTTATAGATTACCAGGTGAATTTGGATAATTATACGAATTTCCAAAAAGATATTTTACAGACAGTTAGAAAAATTCCTTATGGAGAAATCAGGTCTTATAAAGAGGCAGCAGAAGTAACCGGTTATCCTCGGGCATATCGGGCAGTGGGAAACACTATGAGAAATAATTCTTTACCCTTAATTATCCCCTGCCATCGGGTCATAAAAAGTGACGGTAGTTTAGGAGGTTTTTCTGGAAAAGAAAGCGTTGCCTTAAAAAAGAAGATGATAGATTTAGAATCTAAAGGAAATTTAAATTAAAGCCATTTCCGTATCTTTATCGTCTTTAGCGGCATAATAAGTAGCAAGCCTGGTTTGAATTTTAGATATAATATCTTCCAGAAGGTAGGTAGGGGCTAAATTATATCGGACGATACTTTCATAAAAAATCAGTTTTATTAATTGGCTATGGGTTAACCCTACTTTACTTGCCATAAAGGTTATAGAACCGGTTAAGGATAAAGCAGGCGTACCATTTACATCTATGACATAGATATTCCCCAATTCATCTTCCCTAAAGTCAATTCTAATAGCATCACTGGCTCCCACGGCATCAAAGTTATTTATTGCTATTTGGGCAAGTTTTTTAAATTTTTCATCATCCCGATAGATTATTTCAAATTTTTCCCTCATTTTATATTCTTTCTTTTTAGTGGAAGTATATCTGATGCCATGGTCTCTGGGGAAAGCAATAATGGGCAAGATATATTTTTTAGCTCTACTGCCTAGAACTCCAATAGTATACTCTCTTCCGGGTAAATATTTTTCGATGATTAATTTTTCAGGACCCAGTTCTTTCTTTAGACCGATAATCCTGTTTTTTAGCTCTTGAAGATTATGCACCACAGATTTAGGGGTAATACCTATGCTACCCCCTCCGCCAGCCGGTTTTATCATCAGGGGAAACCCTATTTTCTCTATCTGGGAGAGTAATTTTATTTTGTTAAATCGAAAGTGGGTATCAAATATAAAATAATACGGAACTAAAATATTTTTCCCCCTGAGGTTGATATAAGTAAGGTCTTTATTGCGGCAGACTTCCATGCTTTCAATACTGGAGAGGGCACAGGGAATATGGTATTTAGTTAACTGTTTACGAACCATGGCTGAACCATGCCCACTATAAAGGGTATGAGGGATATCTTTATATCCTTCTGCCAGGATAAAAGCCAGATCAATGGGTTGATGTTTGTTGATAAACTTGTTTAATTGTTCCGGTGAAAGCAGGTCTAAAGATAAAATATTATTGTTAGTCTTAATTAAAGCCTTGCGAATAGCGTCTACATCTTCAATAAGGATACATTCTCTAAAGAGCCCCTTACGCTCTATCTGGTTTACCTGGTTATAGACAAATAAAATATTTTTTATCATATATTCATATTCAACCTTTTTTGTTTTATTATAGCATATCAGCTGTAGTTTTTTGAAAAACAGTAAGGTTAAACCAAATCTTTTAGCCATGTTTTTAGCAAATATTTAAATAATGATAAAAGGAGAATAGTACTTATAATAACCAGTATGATTGAATAATTCCATCCTTGAATTGTAATTCCTAAAGCAGTACCGGCGGCAGGGGGATGTTCGGTGTTAGTAATAACCATAGTGAAGATAGCTAATCCTACGGAGATTGCAGGAATAAGAATTTTAAGCATTTCGTAAGAAAGAAAAAAATTGTTTTCGTTTTGTATGTGGGAATAGAGATAAGAACAAAGAGTTCCTACAATGATGCCGAATATATGCCCTCCGATGACCCTCCTGGGTTGAGCAGTTTCATATTTGGGCATAGCGAAGATGATAAAAGTGGTAGCTCCCAAAGAAGCAACAATTGCGGTATTAGTAAATATATTTTCAAAATAAAGAATAATGGTCAGAGCAATAGTAGCCAACAGACTTTGGAGTATGTAATTGGGAAGGTACTTTTTAAGTTTTCTATCAAATATTTGCATCTTGTTTATCTCTTGGAATTGTTATTTTTAAAATTTCTATGTATTTCAAATAACCGGTGGTTCCATAAAATATTTTTTAATGATTTACTTTGCCGGCTAATTCAGTAATTATTTTGGTCTCTCCGATTACAATTAGTAAATCGTCCTTTTTTATTACATCTTTTGCCCGGGGTGAGATATTAAAGCCATTATTTCTCTTTATAGCTAAAACGTTTATTCCATATTTATTCCGCAGATCAAGTTCACTTAAAGATTTATCTACGAATTCGGGCAAGGCTTTAATCTCCATAATATTATAATTAGGTTCCAGTTCTACATAATCTTTAATATTTGGGGTGATTAATCTTCGAGCGATTCTTGCCCCCATATCTCTTTCGGGAAATACAACTTTATCCACACCAATTTTTTTTAAAATCTTTGCATGGAGATTGTTTTGGGCTTTAGCGATAATATATTTTAGTCCCATTTCTTTTAACATCATAGTTACCAAGATGCTTGCTTCTAAATCAGTAGCGATGCTTACAATAGCGGCATCAAAATTTTTTACCCCTAATTCTTTTAAAACTCTTTCCTCAGTAATATCAGCCTGCACTGCCTGAGTTATCTCATCTTTTAAATCATTTACTCTTTCTTCATCATTATCTACTCCTAGGACTTCATGTCCTAATTCAACCAAAGTAGTTGCTACCGCGGAACCGAATCTTCCTAAACCAAGAACTATAAATTGTTTCATGAAAAAATACCTCCCTTTTAAAATTGACCAATTGACCAATTGCCCAATTAGCCGATTGACCAGTTTTCCAGTTGCTGTAGGGGTCGGATTTATCCGACCCGATTTCTTGCGGGTTCGATGAATCGAACCCCTACCTTACATAATAGACAGGCGAGACGCCTGTCCTACGTCTATTATAATGCTTCATGCTTTTATCGATTTTTGGATTTTGTCTTTCTATGGGCAGACACAAGGTCTGCCCCTACATATTATACATTACTATTTTTTTACGCGATATTCTTGATGATTTTATTCTGACTCCTGGCTCCTGAATTCTGTCTTCTTCACGCGATACTCGATACTGTTTTTACTTCCCGCAATTTTTCCCACGCCTATACGCTAAACGCTCTACGCTAATTTTTTACTAACGACTAAATTGACCGGGTAACGAGTTAACCGGTAAACCCGTAAACCAGTATATTGCCTAATCGGTCAATGGGCCAATTGGTAAATCGGTGAATTAATTTATTGGTCAATTTATTTTTATCCCACCATAATTTTTTCTTCAGGATATCTGATCATTTCTGGTTCTCGTTTTTGAATCAATGATAGAGCAAGACTTAAAGGCCCAATTCTGCCGGTAAACATTGTGATAATAATTATAATTTTGCCGGCTATACTCAAAGATGAAGTAATACCTGTTGATAATCCTACTGTACCAAAAGCAGAAACAATTTCGAATAGTACTTTTACAAAATCCTCTCCTTCTACATAAGACAATAGAATGGTCATGGTAATAATCAGACCCAAGGAGAGGGTGATAACGGTTAAGACTTTGGGGATTATATCTTGTGATATTCTTCTTTTGAAGATTTGAATCTCCTCTTTTCCTTTTAGTGAGGACCAGACGTATAATATAAGTAAGCCGAAAGTAGTAGTCTTAACTCCTCCTCCGGTAGAGCCGGGAGAGGCGCCTATAAACATTAAGATAATAATTAAGAAAAGAGTGGCATTTTGCATACTTCCGATGTGGATGGTATTAAAACCCGCGGTACGGGCGGTAACCGATTGAAAAATAGAACCATATATTTTCTCAGGGAAACTCAAATTTCCCAGGGTGGAAGGATTACTAGATTCTATAAAGAATATAATAGTAAAACCGATTAGAATAAGTATAAGACTGATTTTTAAGGCCAATTTGGCATGTAAAGAGAGAGTCCCGTTTTTTCCGTATTGAAAAAGTTCTAATAAAACTAAAAATCCGATTCCTCCTAATATAATTAAAATTGTAAAAGTAAGATTTATAACTAAATCTCCTTTGTAGCGCATTATGCTATCTGAAAAGAGAGAGAATCCGGCATTGCAAAAGGCGGAGATAGAATGAAAGGCTGCCAGGTACAAAGCTTGTAGAGGGGAATAGATTCTCTGCCAGTAAAAGAACAGTATGATGGCTCCGGTAATTTCGATAGCTGCCGTAAATATTAAAATATATTTAGCTAAACGAACTAACCCTCCGATAGAAAATTGATTTAAGGATTCCTGCATTATCAATCTTTGTCTTAAAGAGATTTTCTTCCCCACTAAAAAGGCAAACATTGTAGACATAGTCATTATCCCTAATCCACCGCATTGCAAGAGAATCAGGATAACCAATTGTCCAAAAGTAGAAAAATCTTTTCCGGTATCCAGCACAATCAATCCGGTAACACAGGTGGCAGAAGTAGCAGTGAAAAGGGCATTGATGAAACCTATACTCTTCCCTATACTGGAAGCTGCGGGAAGATTAAGAAGTATAGTACCTACAGCAATTGCCGAAAGAAATCCTAATGCTAATACCTGAGGTGGCGATAGTTTTTTTTCTTTAGAATTTCCAATAAATGTTATGGCGCTTTACCTCGTTTTTAAAATTTAGCTCTTAGTTTGGTTATTTGATTATATAGAAATATCCTTTTTTCGTAAACCTTATTCGTATCTCGTATCTTGTACTTTAGCGTAGAGCGTGTAGGGGTTCAATTCATCGAACCCGCTTAAAAAAATACCAAATAACACGGAGCGGATAAATCCGCCCCCTACATAAGAAAATACATTTTTTATCATTGCGAGGAAGTGAAACGACCGAAGCAATCTCAAACGGGGATTGCCACGCTCTGATAAATCAGAGCTCGTAATGACAGAGAACACAATAAATCAACAACTAACGAATTAAAATCTGAAAACTGTAATCTTGTATTTTGTATTTTCCCTACAATTATTACCCGCATCTATACGCTAAACGCTATACGCTCCACGCTAGTTTTATTATTTTCTCCAAAATTCCGGAACTACCAGAATCAGAACAGTATATATTTCCAATCGACCCAATAACATACAGAGGGTTAAGACAATTTTCCCTAAAGGTGGAATAAAGGCATAAGTCTGACTCGGTCCCACCAGACCAAGACCTGGTCCTACATTTCCTAAAGTAGCGGCAACTGATGCCATTGCGCTGACTATATCCAGTCCCAATATAGTCATTACAAAAGAGGAGATAACAAAAATACAGATATAAAGAAAGAAAAATCCGGTAATATTACGCATCACATCTTCCGAAACTACTTTGTCTCCCAATCTAATCGGGCTTACTACTTGAGGGTGAATCAATTTGCGAAATTCTCTGTAAGCCTGTTTTATAAGGAGGAGAACGCGGATATTTTTAATAGCTCCTCCGGTTGAACCTGCACATCCGCCTATAAACATTAAAATCAGTAACACACTTTTAGAAAATGCGGGCCAGACATCGTAATCAACGGTAGCGAAACCGGTAGTAGTAACTATAGAAACAACTTGGAATGAAGCATACCTTAGAGCAGTAAAGATTGAATTATAAATGGTCACTCTTAATTCGGTAGTAATAGCCAGAATAGCAATTATAACTACTCCTCCATAAAAACGAAATTCCTTATCCTTAAATAAACTTTTTATATTTCCATGAAGGGTTTGATAATGTAAGGTGAAATTTGCTCCGGCTATAAACATAAAGAAAATTATAGTAATTTCAAAGATCGGATTGTTATAAGTGCCTATACTTAGATTTCTAGGGTTGAAACCTCCTGTGGCCATAGTTCCAAACATATTAGTAAGAGCGTCAAATAAAGGCATTCCGGTAAAATACAAACATCCAACCTGCAAAGCAGATATTATGATATAAACTTGCCATAAAAGTCTAGCAGTTTCTTTGATTCTTGGTTTTAATCTATCTTTTTCCGGTCCGGGGACTTCTGATTTAAATAATTGCATTCCTCCTGCTCCCAAGGCTGGAAGGATGGCTACAACTAAAACTATAATTCCCATACCACCCAACCATTGAATAAAATTCCTCCAGAACAGAATTGAATAAGGATTTCCTTCAATAGGGAAAAGTACGGTAGCCCCGGTGGTGGTAAATCCGGACATTGATTCAAAATAAGCATCGATAAAACTGGGGAAAGTTCCGGCGAATAAAAAGGGAAGTGCTCCAAAACCAGCAGCCAATATCCAGCCCAGGGTAGCAATAGCAAATCCTTCTTTGTGACCGATAGGTTCTTTGGAAGGAAAAAATTTCCATAACAAAAAACCGCATAAAGAAGTAATTGCCATGGAAAGCAGGAAAGCATTAATTGCTGGTTCATGATAGTAAAAGGCATACAAAATTGGGAACAGCATGTTTAGTCCCAAAAAAAACAAAAGGCTTCCTAAAGTATTTAGTACGGAATTATATCTCACTTTTATCTCTTACCACCATCGAATATTTTTTCTATTTTCTTAATATCGGATGACAAGGCAAATATAATTATTTTATCTTCAGGTTGAATAATATCATCACCATGAGGGATAATCACTTCATCTTGACGAACAATAGCACCGATAATGCTATTCTGGGGTAAGTTAGCCTTTCTTAGTGGGGTGTTAATAATTTTTGAGTGAGGGCTTACCATTAATTCGATTACTTCCGCTTCCCCTTCTTTTAGTAAAGTTAAAGAAATTATTTTTCCTCTTCGAATAAATCTTAAGATAGCAGAAGCAGTAGTCATTCTGGGATTTACTACAGCATCTACTCCAATTTTTTCCAGTATGGGGATATAGTTTACCCTATCTACTTTGGCAATTACCTTTTTTGTTCCCAGGTGTTTGGCTAACAAAGACACTAAAAGATTATCTTCATCAAATCCGGTGACTGCAACGAAGCCATCGGTAGTTTCTATGCCTTCAGATTTTAAAAGATCAATGTTGGTACCGTCGCCGTTTATTACCAGAGTGTGAGGAAGATTTTCAGCAATTTTTTTACATTTCTCTTTATCTCTTTCGATTAATTTAGTGTTAATGCCCAGCTTTGTCAATAGCAAAGCAGTTTGTAAACCTATCCTGCTTCCTCCCAAAATCATAACATTTTGTACGTTTAAAGGTTTTTCGTTGAAAATTTCACTTAACTCTAAAAAATAATCTTTTTTAATTAAAATATGTAAATTATCGCCCGGAATGATTTTTTCTTCTCCATTGGGAATAATTATTTTGTCATTCCGATAAATGGCGGCAATTAATATAGGGTATTTGAAGGTGATATTTTTTAATGGCTGATTGAGAAAAGGAAATTTTTCTTCGACTTTAATTTCAAGAAGTTGAACCTTCCCGCCCGCAAAGTTCTGTACTTGAGCAACATTGATTGGTGATTTGAGCAACTTAACTATTTCTTTGGCAGTAGCTCTTTCCGGATTAATGGTAAAATCAATTCCCAATTTTTCTCTCGATAAGGCGTTAGCATACAGGTATTCAGGATTCCGAATACGGGCGATTTTTTGAGGCACATCAAACTGTTTAGCTGTCATACAGGCAATCATATTTACTTCATCACTGCTAGTTACAGTAATTATCATATCTGTTTGTTTGATTCCCGCTTCTTCTAAAGTGCGGACATTCGCTCCATTACCTAAAATGGTTAGAACATCTAAATTATTTTGAACAGACTGCCGGATCGCATCGTTTTTTTCAATTAATGTTACATCGTGATTTTCCGAAGAAAGAGTTTTGGCTATCTGGCAACCTACTTTTCCCGCTCCTATAATAATTATTTTCAAGAGATTCACCCCGTTTTATTTAAACTAAAATTAATCAGTTACTTATCAAATCCTTTTAACTAAAAAAGAGAAACTATCTGATTCTAGTTTCTCTGAAATATTTAGAAAATATATCCTGATTATCATATCTCCTTCCGCGCTGACGAGGTTAGCTGACGGGTTCGAGCTGAAAGGATTGCCCTACTCATTGCGATAACTAAATCTAATGAGATTCACCCCAAAATCTTGGTTTCCCCGCTCCCCTTTTAAGGGATTTAGCAATCAAAATACAATAGTCCTTTTTTACTTTCGAATTTTATACCTTTTTCTGATATTTGTCAAACCAAAATTAGTATCGTCTATCGCGTATCAAGTATCGCGAACTTATCAGTGGACGGTTCTTTGGCAGGTTTTTTAAACAAGCTTATACAGAGATTTCATAGATTTTTTTCTTGACAGAAAAGATAGTTTGGAGTATAAATAGATATAGAAAATAAAGCTGACAAAAATAGTATGAAAAAGAAAGGAAAACTTATATGCCAAACTATGATTTTGAATGCCAGGATTGTCATGAAACCTTTGAGGTTAGAGCAACTATCGAAGAAATGGAAGAGGACAAGATATCCTGTGTAAAGTGTAAGAGTAAAAATATTAAGAGGATCTTTAATGGTTTTGGAGTTGGTAGTGGTGGGAGTTCTTGCTCTTCCTGTTCATCTGGTTCTTACCCTACCTGAGGATAATATACTACACCGGTAAGTTTACTGGTAAAAAACTTGCTCTTCCTGTTTATCCGTTTCTTGCCCTACTTGATGCTATTAGGGCTATCGATAAAATTTTAAAATTATATAAAAAATTTAAAAAAGGTAATGGTTTTAGTTAAGATAAGCTGTTACCTTTTTGTTTTTTAAAAATAAATAATATTTTTTAAAAAATTTGCAGGAATTCGGGGGAGGCATGTAGAATAATAATTTAGTTAGCTAGTTAGTGGTTGCCTGGTTAGTTAGTTGGAATAGTTATCCGGTTAGCCAGTTACCCAGTTTGCCAGTTAAAAGATACAAGATAAAACTGTAGGGCAAGCGGATCTATCCTCGTGAAAATGGGGAAAACCTGTCTCTGAACTAAGGTAGGGGTTCGATTCATCGAACCCGCTAAAAGAACACCAAATAACCCGGGGCGGATGAATCCACCCCCTAACCAAAATCAGAATAATGATATAAACCATAATAAGCTAACAGCTGAAAACCGATAACTGTAAACTGCAACTAGAAACTTATAACCTGTAATCTTAATTGGTGAATTGGGTAATTGGTCAATTGGCAAATTTTAAAAGGAGGTAAAGTAAATGTCGATGTTAAAGGAAAGGAATATTTTTAGGATTAAATTGTGGTTGTTTGTATTGATATTTTTAATCATTTTCTCCGGAGTAAGTATGGCACAGGAGGCAGCTAAGGATTCGGAATATCTGCAAAAGATTGCTCTATGTAAAGATATTCTGGAAAATAACCCACTGCGACAGACCAATTTTTTCTTTCCCCAGGACGAGAAAGTGGTTACCTGGTTCAGGTTTTCCTATGATTCTCCAGAAAATTTTGTACTCAGATGGGAATGGATTACCCCTCAGGGGAAATTCTATCACCGGGGCGAACTGGAGATAGAAGCCGGTAGTTATAGTAATTACCGCACCTGGTATTGGATAAAGATTAAGGGTAATTATGCCTCTCAGTTGCCTGGAGAGTGGAAAGTAAAAGTGTATGTTAATGATACTTTTTTAGCAGAGAGGAATTTTTTTATCGTGGGTCCTCTTTAAGGCATGAAAAAAAAATTTAATTTATTGTTGATTAATCCCTGGATTTATGATTTTACGGCTTATGATTTCTGGTCTAAACCCTTAGGCTTATTATATGTTGCCAGCATTTTGAGGGGACAGGGTTATGAGATTAGTTATATAGATTGTATGGACCGTTATAATCAGGAGGTTCTAAAACTACAGAATAGGGAATTTCCTAAAAAAGATGAATTTGGCCGGGGTCCTTTCTATAGAGAAGAAATCAAAAGACCTGCAATTTTAAAAGATATACCTCGCCGATATAGCAGGTATGGGATTACCGAAGAAATTTTTCTTAATAGATCAAAAAAGATTCCTCCGCCTCAGGCGGTATTGGTTACCTCTATTATGACCTACTGGTATCCGGGGGTCTTCAGGGTAATAGAGAAAATTAAAGAAATTTTCCCCGGCATTCCTATAATTTTGGGAGGTGTCTATGCTACTTTATGTTTTGGGCATGCTTCTAAATTTTCCGGGGCTGATTATATAGTAAAAGGTAACAATATAAGAGATTGGTTGAAAATATTAGAACAGCTTAGCGGGAATATAAATGATTATTCAAAATACGAAACAGGATTAGATAATCTGCCTTATCCGGCCTGGGACATCTATTCTAATCTTGATTATATCTCTATCTTATCCTCTCGGGGTTGCCCTTATCGCTGCAGCTATTGTGCTTCTTTTAAAATAAATCCCAAGCTGGAGTTCAGAAACTCTGAAGAGGTAGTTAAAGAAATAGAATATTGGAACAAGAAAAGAGGAGTAAAAGATTTTGTTTTTTATGATGATGCCTTATTGATAAATTCAGAAGATAATTTTCTGTTTATTTTAGAGGGATTAATCAATAAAAAACTAGCCATCAGGCTTCATACTCCTAACGGCGTTCATGCCCGAATGATAAATAAAAAAATAGCCCTTAAGATGCACCAGGCAGGGGTAGAGACCATCAGGTTAGGATTTGAGACAGTAGATCCCCGGGTCCAATCAGAAACAGGGGGCAAGGTAACTTGTCTTGAATTTAAAAAGGCGGTGGATTGCCTCTTGGAAGCAGGATTTAAATCTTCCCAGATCGGGGCTTATCTTTTAATCGGAATACCCGGACAGAATATCCAAGAAATTATTGATTCTATTCGTTTTGTAATAGATTGTGGCGCCCATCCGCGTTTGGCAAAGTTTTCGACCATTCCGGGCACAAAGGTCTGGGATGAAGCCAAAACCTATTTTAATTTAGAGGGAGAGATTGACCCCCTTTTTCATAATGATGCACTTTTACCTTATTTGTCACCGAATATTACAGATAAAGTCTACCAGCAGATAAAATCGATAGCAAAAATATAAATGACACAAGCTAAATGTGTTATAATTGAAATAAAATGTACCATAGATTTTCGAATATAATAATTGGAGGTGATTTAAAAAATAGGTTATCCTCAGACTATAAAAGCAAACAAGGATAAGAAACAAAAGTTAACAAAAATAGCATACATAAATTAGTAGATGTGGATATTTTATAAAGCATTCAATATTATAAGGAGGAGAAACGAATGGAGCTATTAAAGGTCTCATCTAAGTCGAATCCTAAAGCAGTAGCCGGTGCCTTAGCAGGAGTAATGCGGGAAGAAGGAAAAGCAGAACTACAAGCAATTGGGGCAGGAGCGGTAAATCAGGCAGTTAAGGCGATTGCTATTGCTCGAGGTTTTACCGCAAGTAGTGGTGTTGATTTAGTCTGTATACCGGCTTTTGTAGATGTAGAAATTGAAGGAGAAGAGAGGACTGCTATTAAATTTTTGGTTAAACCCGGATAAAAGATGATATTTCCGATGTTACTCCAGGTGAAAAGTGGTAAGAAGATTTAAGAAGTTATTAAAAATAAGGGATTGGTTTAGAAAGTAATTTATAGCAAAAGCGACTTAATAGAAAAAGAAAATTAAAAAAATATTATAGTAAAGGGGGAGGGTTAAGGTTAGTATGGATAAAAAAAATGAGAAAATAGAAAAAATAGAGGATGTAACTACCCAGAAAACCGAAAAAATAGCTGGGGAAATAAAGAAAGAAGAAAAGAAAGAAGAGAAAGTTAAGGCCAAGGAAATTTTGGGAGAAGTTAATATCGTACCTGAGGTAATAGCGACCATAATTAGCAGAACAGTAATCGGCATACCTGGAGTGGCTGGATTAGCTACTCGCGCTAAAGGCGGGATAGGAACTTTATTGGGGACCAAAGAATTAGAAAAAGGGATAAATGTTGACCTTAGAGAAAACAAAGAAGTTTCTACCACTATTTCGGTTATTTTAGAGTATGGTTCCATAATAATCGATGTAGCTAAAGAAATTCAGAAGAAGGTAAAAGGGGAGTTAGAAACCAAAACCGGACTTAAGGTTACCGGGATAAATGTAAACATTCAGGGTGTGCATATAGAAGAAAAGAAGTAGTTAATATATCAAAGGAATAGGCCTATCAGGTTTTAAAAATTACCTGGATAGGCCTATTTACATTTAACTTGTTAGTATAATCAAAATATTTTATTATTTTACTTTACCTTTTAATTCCTTGCCTGCTTTAAAGAAAGGTACGTTCATAGCCTTTACTTGGATTTTTTCGCCAGTACGTGGATTTCTTGCCATTCGAGCAGCTCTTTTTCTTACACCAAAAGTTCCGAAACCTACTAATCTAACTGCGTCACCTTTTGCTAAACAACCAGTAATATTTTCAAATACACATTCGACAGTTATTTTAGCTTCCCGTTTAGTACAACCAACATCACCTGCTACCATATCGATTAATTCGCCTTTGTTCAATACTTTCACCTCCTTTCATTTTTAAAAGTATCCTAATAATAGATAAAATACCAGTATTTCTAAGCATTTCATGACTACTACTTATATAATATACGACAAGTATTTTAAAAATCCTTCTTTTTTTAGAAATTATTTTTAATTTTTTTAAGAAAAAACAGTGCTTTTAAGCATTTTTCAGTAAATTTAGTCTAACTTGTCATTCATGTGATGGCCCTATTGTATATAAAATAGAAATATACTGAACAATTATAGAAGAAATTGCTATATATTGCAAGCATTTTAGCCTATTGAGGGCAATTTAGTTGGAATAAAAGTCCCAAAATCTTTATTTATGTTCGGTTTTTATGTGTTATAATAAAATATAAGTAATTACACTACTACACGTTAAATGCTACCCGATCTACGCTATACTAAATGCGCAATGCGCAATACGATACACGATATACGAAATACGAGAATAAAAAAGGAGGTTTTTAAAGATGTTAAGAAGTGTATTGTTTCATAAGAGAGGAAAAATATTTGCCTGCATTTTTGTTGCTTTAATAGTTTTTCTTTGGTTGAGTATTTCCGGAATTAATTTTGCTCAAAGCCCCAGTCCGGAGGAAGCCGAAAAGATGAAAAGCATTCAAATTATCAATCCTCATCCCCCGTTTTCTCTTAGATTGCGGCTGGATAAAGAAAGAGGAGCTACTTATGCTCCCGGGGAGAAGATTAAGATTTCCTTCCAGGTATCTCAGGATTCCTTTGTAACACTTTATAACTATGACACTAAAGGTAGGGTGAAAATTATCTTCCCCAACCAATATTCACCACATAATTTCGTAAGAGCAGGAGAAGTTAATTCTGTTGAAGGTCTAATTGATCCTAGATCCAGACCGGGGATTGAATATATTCAGGGATTTGCTACTACTAGTCCAAGGCTTATTGGTGATAAGGAAAAAAATCTAATTTCTAAAGAGTTTATGCCAGAAGTAAATAAAGATTTTAAAAACTTTACCATCACCATGAAGGGCATAATAGTATCCCTACCTCCCGTTGCCTGGGTTTCGAGTAATCTATTAAGTTATATGGTAAGGCCAATCACTCCGCCTCCGCCTCCTGCTAATTATGGCAGGATTATAGTCACTTCCCAACCTCAAGGTGCCAAGGTATATCTGGACAATGTTCAACGGGGAATGACCCCCTTAAATTTGGATAGGGTTGCTACAGGCCAACATCAGATTAAATTGGTAATGGCAGGTTATCAGGATTGGAGTAATTATGTCTCAGTTTCACCTTCTCGGACGACGACAGTTTCTACTAATTTAATTCCTGTAAATGTATATGGTTCAATCTCTATTTCCTGTAATCAGGGTAGTGCTGAGATATTTTTGGACGGAATCCATAGAGGCAGAACTTATTCGAGTAGGTCATTAGTATTAGAAAATGTAGAAAAAGGATATCATGAGCTCCTTGTAACTAAAATAGGCTATAAAGATTGGAGCAAAAGGGTATATGTTTCATCTTCTCAAACTACAAAAACTGTAGTTAATTTAGTTAAACAGGTACTTGATGGTTCAATCTCTGTTTTCTGCAATCAGGGTAATGCTAAGATTTATTTAGATGGAAGTTACCAGAAAAGAAGTTCTGCTAATAGATCGGTAGAAATAAAGAATATTAGAAAAGGTTACCACGAATTATTGATTACCAAAGATGGTTATCAGGATTGGATTAGTACCATAATGGTTACAACCAACCAAACTCATATGGTCTCTGCTTATTTAATTCCTGAAATAAACTATGGTTCCCTGTCAATTTACTGTAATGTAAGTGGAGCAAAAATATTTATAAATGGAACCTATAAAACAACAAGTCTTTCTTCTCAACCAAAAATCTTAGAGGAAATTAAAGAAGGGAGATATGAAATTACTCTAATTATGGATGGATATAGAACCTGGGTAGAAGATATATGGGCATATGACGGTGAGATTACTTCTCTTTATGTTGAGATGAATAAGATAGAGTATTAAAATAATTTTAATGAAAGAAACATAAAGTTAAAAGCAGATTAGAGCAACTTCTAATCTGCTTTTAACTAAAGCTTAATTTTTTCTTTATCTTAATTTGATCAATTTCCTTATTAATTTTTTAATAATAACCAATCCTTTATTTTTTGTTTTTTAAATCTATGTAAATTATCAGAAGGAGGAATCAATAAATATGAATGAAGAAATAGATGTAGTAATTATCGGAGGAGGGCCTGGTGGGTATGTATCGGCTATAAAAGCCGCCCATTTAGGACTGAAAGCCGTCCTTATAGAAAAGGATAAATTAGGAGGAGTCTGTTTGAATTGGGGTTGTATTCCTACCAAAGCTTTGGTAAGTACTGCAGAACTATTAAACCATCTCCAAAGGGCTGGAGAATTCGGGATTCAAGTTAAAGATTATTCTATCGATTTTCCTGCCATAATGAAAAGGAAAGACCTGATAACCCAAAGATTATCCTCTGGAGTAGGACAGTTGATGAAAGCCAATCAGGTAAGGGTAGCAAGAGGGGAAGGACAGATAGTCGAACCGGGGAAAGTGGAAGTTACGAATACTGCCGGAGAAAAAGAGCTCATAAAGACCAAAAATATCATCATTGCTACCGGTTCAAAGGTGATGAGACTCCCTATCCCTTGAATTA
>JABUBN010000128.1_pt1 | contig 19662 bp, 14 predicted proteins | sample 7240341 | NCBI WGS metagenome assembly JABUBN01 (sample SAMN07256345, study PRJNA390944) | subsurface metagenome | isolation source: Methane hydrate marine sediment | place: Pacific Ocean: Eastern North Pacific, ODP site | reverse complement strand
AGAGGGAAAAACGGCAGTTGGATAGTAGAAACAGAAACCCTGCGACTCTCTCTGCTGCCGCACGAAATGCGGCCCGGGAAGCGGGACTACAGCCAGGGGAAAACATCGATTTCCAGTGAAGTTTCTGCCGGCAGCCCTGTCTTTGAGCTGCACCTGCGGGGCTTAAGGCTGGAAGAGGCCATGAAAAAATTTGAACGGCAGCTTGACTATGCGGTAATGCAGGGTCTGTATGAGTTTCAGGTTGTTCACGGCAAGGGTGAGGGTATCCTGCAGCGGGCCATTCATGAATACCTGGCTAAAAACAGCTTTGTTGAAGATTATTTCTTTTCAAGCCCCAGCCAGGGAGGTTTCGGCAAGACAATTGTGCGCCTTAAGCGGGCTCAATAAGAGCGCCGTGAGCTGACAGTATATCAGCTACCTCGGTGAGTTCCTCTACAGGAGTTGAAGCTCCGGCGGTGAGGGCAACCAGGGGGTACTGCAGAATTAATTCCGTTTCCAATCCTTTAGCACTGGTTAACCAGAATACCGGACCGTTTTTTGAGGCAATTTCAAAGAGTTTGCCGGTATTACTGGAATTCCTGCCCCCGATAATGATCGAGGCATCAGCGAGCAGGGAAAATCTGCGCAGCCAATCCTGCCTTTTCAACACAAAGGGGCAGAGCGTATTTATAGGTGAAACCTGCATCTGCTGCTCTTTAAGCACAGCCACAACCCGGTCATAAAGTTGAGGGGAAATAGTGGTTTGGGCCAATACCAGCAGCCGGGTTTTCGGGTTGTTGAAAGAGGCGGAAAATTCATGCGCCTTTTTCACCGAGTCAATTACCTTTGCCGATTCCCCTGCATAGCCCAGATGCCCCTTTACCTCGTGATGATCAGGGTTGCCCACAATAACAATAAAATAGCCTTCTTCACGATGTTTTATAATAGTCCGATGTATGTCTTTAACGCGGCGGCAGGTGAGGTCAAGATACTGCCGCTGATTCTTTTTCAGCCAATCCTCTTCATGGGGAGGCATGCCGTGGGCGCGGACAATTATAATTTCATGGCCGGCTATCTCTTCGAGATCATATTTTACTCTTATCCCCTCTTCAGCCAGGGATTTTATAACCTGGGGATTGTGGATAAGCTCACCGTAGGAGACAACATTGCCGCGATTACGGGCTTCATGTCTGGCCCTCCGGATTGCTTTTTTTACACCGGCGCAGAAGCCTGCCCGGCGGTCAAAAAGTACTCTTGTCATACTTTACCTAACACAGTATCATATCTGCAAATCCATGAAAAGCATTATTATTAAAGGCGCCAGGGAGCATAATCTAAAGAATATAGATTTGGAGCTCCCCAGGGATAAGCTGATCGTTGTTTCAGGTATCAGCGGTTCCGGGAAATCCTCCCTGGCCTTTGATACCATATTTGCAGAAGGACAACGCCGTTACGTAGAGTCTCTGTCAGCGTATGCCAGGCAGTTCCTGGGCAGGCTGGATAAACCGGATCTGGATTATATTGAGGGACTCTCGCCGGCAATCTCAATTGAACAGAAAACCACTCACCGCAATCCGCGTTCAACCGTAGGCACGGTTACTGAGATTTACGATTACCTACGGCTGCTCTTTGCCCGTACCGGCACACCCCACTGTCACCGGTGCGGACGTGAAATCTATGAGCAGTCGGTTGACCAGATTGTTGATGCGCTTATCTCTCTGCCTGAAGAGAGCAGAATTATGCTGCTGGCGCCGGTGGTGCGGGGCAGAAAGGGAGAGCATCAGAAAATTATTGAAGATGCCCGCCGTGCCGGTTTCGTGCGGGTAAGGGTGAACGGCAAGATCCATTCTTTAGATGAAGAGATAAAGCCGGACAAGCGTAAAAAGCACACCATTGAGATAGTTGTAGACAGATTGATCATCAAACCCGAAGTGGGTAAAAGATTGGCAGAATCTGTGGAAACAACCTTAGAGGTAGCTTCAGGTAAGCTGATTGCTTTGATATCCGGCGCCGGTGGCGAGCGGGAAGAGTTTTTTTCCCAGTCCAGTGCCTGTCCTGAATGCAGCATAAGTATTCCTGAACTTCAACCCAGGCTCTTTTCCTTTAACAACCCTTTCGGCGCCTGTCCGGCATGTTCAGGTTTGGGGGTTTCCCTGGCATTTGATCCGAATCTGGTTATGCCGGATAAAAGCCTCTCCTTTGACCAGGGGGCGATCCTAACAAATAATCCCAAAGCCAACTGGCACCGCAGTCAATTCAGGTCTCTGGCTCGTCACTATGGCTTTGACCTGAAAACCCCCCTGGAAGAGCTTCCCGAAAGGGTGCTGCACGCTATACTCTACGGTACCGGGGAAAAGATTGAGTTTCGTTATATAAACCGTGATCAGACCGGAAAATGGGAGTATACTTCCGGCTTCAACGGTATACTCAATGACCTGAAACGAAGGTACCTGGAAACATCCTCATCCTATATCAAGGAGTACCTTGAAGGATTTATGAGCCGGGAGGTATGCAGGGAGTGCAAAGGCAGGCGTCTCAGGGCGGAGAGCCTGGCTGTTACCGTTGGCGGCAAGAATATCCATGAAATTACTTCACTTTCAATTTCAGCCTCTTTGAACTTTTTTGAAAATCTTAAACTTACCCCTACCCAGGCCGCCATAGCCAGGCAGATCCTGAAAGAGATCAAGGCCCGCCTCTCTTTCATGGTCAGTGTCGGACTCGAATACCTGACCCTGGAGCGGCGTGCCTCCACCCTCTCCGGTGGGGAAGCCCAGAGAATCCGTCTGGCAACCCAGATTGGCTCTTCTTTAATTGGTGTGCTCTATATACTGGATGAGCCTACCATAGGCTTACACCAACGGGATAACAAGCGTCTTTTAGAGACTCTTGAGCACTTACGTAATATCGGCAATACCCTGATCATAGTGGAGCATGATGAACAGACACTGCAGGAAGCTGATTATATTGTTGATCTGGGCCCCGGGGCCGGTGTACACGGGGGTGAGGTAGTCTTTGCCGGTACCTATAAACAGATACTAAAGTCCTCGGTTTCTCTTACCGGCAGATTTCTCTCCGGCAGAGAAAAAATTGAGATGAGGCCTGCGTACAGGGCGGTGAATGGCGAAAGAATAACTATTCGCGGTGCGGCTGAGCACAACTTGAAAGAAATCGATGTGAGTTTCCCGCTGGGCGCGTTTACCGTGATAACCGGGGTTTCCGGTTCCGGGAAATCCACTTTGCTGACTGACTTACTCTACCCGATCCTGGCAAATTATCTTAATCATAAGCGCAAAGGCTATATTCGCCGGGGCGAGGGCCGGTACAGGAAAATTGAGGGTGCGGAATATATAGACAAGGTTATAAATATTGATCAAAGCCCGATTGGCAGAACACCCCGCTCCAATCCGGCCACCTATGTCGGGCTCTTTTCGCCGATCCGTGAGCTCTTTGCCTCGCTGCCCGAGTCCAAAGCCAGGGGCTATAAACCCGGGAGGTTCTCCTTCAATGTCAGGGGAGGGCGCTGCGAAAACTGCCAGGGCGCCGGTACCATAAAGATTGAGATGCATTTTCTCCCCGATGTATATATTACCTGTGATGTGTGTAAGGGAAAGAGGTACAACCGGGAAACCCTTGATATCCGTTTCAAGGGCAAGAATATTTACGAGGTACTCGACATGAGTGTGGAAGAGGCCCTTGTTTTTTTCAACAGGATACCCAGGGTTAAAAGAAAGCTGGAAACACTGCTTTCTGTGGGGCTCGGTTACATCGAACTGGGCCAATCAGCGCTCACCCTTTCCGGGGGTGAGGCCCAGAGGGTGAAATTATCCCTGGAGCTATCCAGGCAAAGTACCGGCAAAACCCTGTATATTCTTGATGAGCCTACCACCGGGCTCCATTTTGCCGATGTAAAGAAACTCCTTGAGGTTCTGCATCTTCTGGTGGATAACGGCAATACGGTCGTATTGATAGAACATAATCTCGATGTAATAAAACAGGCGGATCATATAATTGATCTTGGCCCGGAGGGAGGAGAGAGAGGGGGAGAGGTCATTTGTTCAGGTACCACTGAGGAGATAATACGCTGCAAAAAATCTTATACGGGCAGCTTTCTGAAAGACCTGTTAAATCCCGCTTAATTGATGACCTGCAAGTATATTTACTTACCGCTGCTGATACTTCTGAGCCTTTCAAGCTACCTCTATGGTCAGGAAGAAGCTGACACAAGCAATGAACCTGAAGTCTCAGCTTCATCATTATTGCAGGAAACTCTGCCAAGGGATATCGAAACGGCAAGCTACTATGAGCTGGTTGCCTGGTGCCGGAAGCTGGAGCTCGATGACAGCGGCAACCGTAAGACCCTGCAGCAGCGGCTATTTGCCTATTTCCGGGTAGAACCGCCCCGGGAGGAAGCCAAAACCAGTGAAGAAAGAAGAAGCCTGGAAATCAAATCCGCGGGTGAGTCTGAGTATTTTACAATCGAAGAAATAGAGGAAGACTACATAGTGCTAAGGGGAGGAGTGGAAGTAGAGCTGCGTGATAAAAATGCGCTCCACCGTATAAAAGCAGAAAAGATAATTTTAAACCGGAGCGCTGATATTATCACTGCCCGGGGCGGTGTGGAATACGTACTGGAAAGAGAGGACAGCACCGAGGTTTTTCGCGGTGAGAGCCTGACCTTTGATATTGAGAGTTGGGAGGGAGTTTTTTTCCGCGGCGGCACCGAGACGGAAAGAGAGTTTGAAGGAGAAAAGACGCTTTTCCATTTTCGCGGAGAGACCATTTCCAGATTGGAGAATGATACTATCATTCTAGAACGGGGTATTATCACTTCCTGCGATCTCGAAAAAGATCCTCATTACCATATTAAAGCCAAAAAGATCTGGGTGCTGGCCCCTGGGGAATGGGCTATTCAAAATGCCGTGCTCTATATCGGCAGGGTACCGCTGTTATATTTTCCCTTCTTTTTCCATCCGGGGGATGAATTCTTCTTTCACCCTGCCTTTGGTTATCGGGACAGGGAAGGTAATTTCCTGCAGACAACAACCTACCTGATCGGTAAAAAAGAAAGGAAGGAAAGCCCCTTCTCCTTTTTAAGCCTGACTCAAGAGGATGATAAGGAATATTCCCGTAAAATAGAGGGACTTTTCCTGCGTAAGCAAAAGAGCGAAGCAAAGACGAAGGAAAATGAGAACTGGTTTCTTAAGGTTATGGCGGACATCTATTCCCGTTTAGGGGCAATGGCCGGGATCCATGGTGATTTCTCCCCATATATTACCTTTAAGGGCGGGGTAGGGAGAAGCAGAAGCTTATTCTTAAAAGAAGGTCTGTATACGCCCTACGGGTATGAAGGCAGCTCAGAGTATCGCTCCTACTGGAATGATTCCCGCTTATTCGGACTGGAGGTACCTCTGCGCTGGGGTATGGAAACCTCCTGGCAAATAGGCGAGGGGAAATTTACTCTTTCAGGACTCTTTGAATATTATTCGGATCCCTACTTTACCAGCGATTTTTACAATCGTGCTGAAAATATCGACTGGTCAAGAATGCTGGGTATGGATGAAGAGGCTGAACAGGACACTTCCGCCTCAGAGAAATCGAATTTTACCTGGACACTGAATGCAAAAGGCGATTTGGCGCCGGATAATCCGCTTTTCAGTACAGTGTCACTGTCCTCCCTGGAAAGTAGTGTCTACTGGATGAGCCGTATACGGCAGAATGCTGGTATCTATCCCCTCTTGGCCGATCCGGGCAGATACTTCTATTATCCGGTGAGTATGAAGATGCCGGGTGCTGAAATCCATGTTGAGGGAAAAATCCTGGAAATATCCAGCAGCAAAAAGGGCAGCCCGGTGGAAAATAAGGAAATTGAAGGAGAAGAAGCCGCTTTGCCGGAGGTCGAGGATCAAGAGCCGGGAAAGGGTTATTTAATACCGGATTTAGGGCCGGTAGAAGGTTTAGAGGATTCAATGGTGGAAACTCTGTCAGAGGAATTCGCAGGAACCGCAATGCTGGAAGATCTGAGGCTGCCTGAGGCCAAAAAAGATCTTTATGTGCAGCCGGAAAGAGAGGATCTTTCACTGGTCCTTTCCTACGACTTGCGCCCGAACATTATTGTTGAAAATACTCTTAATTCGGTGAATTGGCAGAGTCCTGAAGATGTTGACTATGAATCCCGGTACATCACTATGGTGGTCAGCGATACAACTGCTCTGGATTATACGCTGAAGCTGCAGGAGGGGTTGATCACCCTGAATCAGGGATTGAACTATACAGGCACTTATCAGACGCGCTACCGCGGATCTGAAACATTTGATAATTGGAAATCTCTGGTTATGGGTGATTATCAACAGACAAGGTCGGATCTGGCCACCACGATGGGGGTAGATTTTTATCCGTTAATGGACAGCCCGGATTTTAAAGATTCATTCTTGGCTTATGACCTCAATTGGATTTTTTTCAGTACCATTCTCAATAATGGGCTGAGCGCCTACGGCAGCCCGGTTTATTACAACCGGACAGGGGAATGGAGCTCTGATACGGTAAAGGAGCACAAAGCTGAATTTAATCTTAAATATTGCCCGCTGGAACGGGTGCATTCTTTGACCCTGGGCGCTCAACTACCACCGCTATTAGCCAGTATAAGCGCGGAGCTGATCTTTTACCTCTGGATTCTGAAAAGCAGGGTAAATTCAGTGTATAGCGAAATAAGCCCGGATAACTGGGATCTGCAGCCCCTGGTGGTTGAGGAAACTCTGGAGATAAATGAAGAAGTATCAGTTAGTGAGGAGATGAGGTTTGACCTGGAGAGCAGCCTGCTCACCAAGAGTATTTCTGCTGTAAACCTGTGGAATTTTAACGCCTCATTTACCGCTGAAAGGTTGATACCGGTGGTCTGGGATTCAGATGTAGGCTGGAAGGACCAGGGCGTTACCGAGGAGTTTATGGCCGGCAATATACAATTGGGGTATACATCGGATCCGGAGCCCCTATTCCTCTGGAAAAACCGTATCTGGCTGGAGAGCAGCATGGATACATCCTTGAATATGGATCTGCGCAAATTTACGGAGAACAGCCTGGATTTTACCTTTAAGATCGATCTTTTTATCTATAAATTTCTGGAATTTTCCTTTTCTTCGGTTCACGCAAACAACTTGACGCATCGATATTTTCCCGCCTTTACCAACGAGCTCGATATACCCTGGATAAATCCGATCACTGATTTACTGGACTCTTTTAAATTCTGGGATACTAATGCCCGTTACAGCTCTGCATTCAAATTGAAGAGTATAACTATTAATGCAGTACATCATCTTCACGACTGGGACCTCTCATTTATCTACGAGGGTAAGCCCGTTCTGTTTACTGATGTCAGCGGCAACCAGGAATACAGGTGGGAGAGCACCTTCTCGATTTTTCTGCAGTGGATAGCTATCCCGGAAATGAAACGTACGGTATGGGGGGATGACAGTGGTTTTCATGTACGGGGTTGACTTCCATTTACTGTAGGGGTTAACATCACTACTTAAGGAGGGATATGGGGAAGCACTTGACAGTGGTGCTCCACGATAGAGATATTCTCAATGAGCTTTTAGGATATCATGACTGCAACCTGGCTCTTTTTGAGGAACTCCTGGGAGTGCGCATCTTTTCCCAGGGCAATGAAATCTTTCTGGAAACTGCAGACCAATTTATCCACAATATTTTTAAGAATATGTTAACTCAACTGGAAGAACACATTAAGTTAGGTCATATTCCCGGTCCCGATCTGATCCGGTCCATACACAGCTCTTTAAAAAATGGCGAGGGGGACAAAACAGAAGACCTGAAGAATACCAGGGTAATAATACCCGGTGGCACTAAGAAGGTTTTTCCGCGCAGCTACACCCAGTCGGTTTATCTCAAGGGTATTAAAAAAAAGGAAATGATTTTTGGAATTGGGCCGGCCGGAACCGGAAAAACTTATCTGGCTGTAGCCCATGCCTTGAAAGCGGTGGTCACCAGGGAGAAAAGAAAGCTTATCCTTACCCGCCCGGTGGTTGAGGTGGGAGAAAGCCTTGGTTACCTGCCCGGGGATCTGGAACAAAAAATAAACCCCTACCTGCGGCCGCTCTATGATGCCATTGAATCTTTAATCTCTCCGGAGATGGTGAAGAGGCTGGAGGAGAACCGGGTAATAGAGGTAGCGCCTTTAGCCTATATGAGAGGCAGAACCCTGTCAGATTGTTTTATTATTCTGGATGAAGCGCAGAATACCACCCGGGAGCAGATGAAGATGTTCCTCACCCGCATCGGCGAAGGTTCAAAAACAGTTATTACCGGTGACATCACCCAGATCGATATACCGCGGAAAAATAGTTCGGGATTACTCAATGTGATATCTATCTTAAAATCGATTGAAGAGATCCAGTTTATTTTTTTCGGGGAAGAGGATGTAGTTCGCAACCCATTGGTGCGTAAAATAGTTCATGCATATGAAGCCGCAGAGCAAAAATAATCACAATAATTATCAGAACACATCAACAGCCATGCTGAAAATATTTAAGCAGGAGCGGTCTCTCATTCTTGTCGGCTGTTTTATTATCTCCCTCGGAATTATTCTTTTTTCTACACAATTCAGTTCTCTTTTTGTGCGCATACCCGATTTTGAAATGGGTACTGTAGCTGAAAGAGATTTTGTAGTTGACCGGGATATTATTTATATAGATGAGAAAGCTACTGAATTGAAACGGCAGGCGGCACGCAGACTGGTGCCGCCGATATTCAGGATCAATGAAGAGATAACCGGACGAAATCTGGCGCAATTTGACAGTTTCAGTGAAGAATTCCGGAAGATCATGGAGCAGGAGAGTTCGGTTGAAAAGATTTTTCTTAAAAGTCAGCTTACCTTCCCCGGAGTTATTGATCAAGAAAGCACCGCTCTGCTGGTTAAGCATACTTTGCTCTCAGGGCCATTCGATCAGGCCCGTGAGCTGCTTCTGGTAACCCTGACCAGGGGTGTGGTTAATCTGGCAGATAGAGATAATGATCCCTATGGCTCCGGTTCAATTGAGCAGTGGCGGTGGCATGAAGGTAGATTGGAGAAGGAGGAGTATCCTCTGGAAGAAGTTCTGACCCTCAATAATCTCAACGGCTTCCTGGAGCAGGAGACCGGTTATCTTCCTGATAAGGAGAGCAGCCTGGTGCGCAGGCTGGTAGAACCCTTTGCCAAAGAGAATAGTTTTCTGGACGCTGAACAAACCGGGAAACACCGGCAGAAGGCAATGGATGAGGTAGAAGGAGTGGCAGGCAGCCTGGTGGAGGGACAGGTGCTGGTACGCCGTGGTGACATAGTAAGTGAAGAGATAGCTCAGCAGATACACGCTGTGGGTAAATACTCAACCACCCTTAACCTGAATAGTATTATCGGTTCTGCGATTTATTTAACCCTGATTTTTGTACTGGCTGTATTTCTGCTGAATAAAAAAATAATTAAAATCGACTTGAGGCGCAGCCAGCTTATTTTCTTAGGGGCAACCGGCTGTTTTTATCTGCTGCTTGCCGCACTGCTTTCCAGGTCATTTCAGCTGCCGGAGTGGCTTCCTCTTTCGATAATGCTTCCTACAGCAGCAATTTCTATTGTGGCGGCAATTATTATTTCCACAAACCTTGGAATTGTTTTTACCCTGATTGTCTCACTTCTCTTCCTGCCCCTGGTTAAAATGGATATCTCTTCTTTTCTCTTTTCTCTGCTTACCGGAGTGGCCGGAACAGCCGTGGTTTTAAAAGCTGAGAAAAGGATTGATCTGGTGTGGGCCGGGGCTTTCCTCGCTCTGGTAAATTCCCTTATCCTGATAACCCTGATGTTCCTGAAGGGTTATATGCCGGAAAGATTGCTCTTCGCCGTGGGCAGCGGTATTCTGAACGGCTTTTTCAGCGGCATCCTGAGCCTGGGCTTTATACCCATATTTGAGCACGCCCTAAATGCTCCCACGCGTTTTCGTCTGATGGAACTCTCCGATTTGAATGCTCCTCCCTTGAAAAAAATGCTCTCCCAGGCGCCGGGAACCTACAGCCACTCTATTAGTGTTGCCAATCTGGCCGAATCGGCCTGTAACAGTATCAAGGTCAATGCCCTGCTGGCAAGGGTAGGCGCCTACTATCACGATATCGGCAAGATCGACCAGGCGGAGTATTTTGTAGAGAATCAGAAGTCCTATAATAAGCATGTTGATTTGAAGCCGAGTTTGTCGGTAGCGGTAATCAAATCACATGTCAAAATAGGTATTGAAAAGGCCAAGGAATTAAACCTTCCTAATGAAATAATTGACATTATTGCCCAGCACCACGGCAAAGGAGTGATAAAATATTTCTATAACCTGGCTTTAGAGAAGAGTTCAGCCAGGAATGTTTCCTCTGATGACTATTCCTATCCGGGAACTCGTCCTAAAAGCTGCGAGGCGGCTGTTGTTATGCTGGCCGATGGTGTTGAAGCGGCTTCCCGGCTTTTAAAGAAACCTAATATGGTCAAATTAGAGAAGTTCGTGGCGGATTTGATTATGGAAAAACTTAGCAACAATGAACTCAGTGAAAGTGAATTGACTTTAAAGGATCTGGAAAATATCAAGAAGAGCTTTATCCAGATACTGGCCGGCTATTTTCACTCACGTTTAGAGTATCCAAAAATAAAAGAGGAGTTACGGTGAAGCAGGTGGATATTCCGGCCGTGGACCTGGGTGGCGCCAATGAAATATTTATTTCTTTCTCTTCAGTAGAACCGCCGCCGTGGATAGAGCGCTGCCGGGTATTCTGCCTGAAAACCTTAAACAGGATCGGGGTGACAAACTGGGAAGTATCGCTGCTCTTCTGCAATGATGCGGTAATCCGCGGGCTGAACAGCCGCTTCCGCGGTTATGATAAGGCCACGGATGTGCTTTCCTTTCCCCAGGCGGAGTGCCCGCAGGGTGCGGAGTGCCCGCAGGGTGCGCAGCCCCCGGTGGGGAAAAAATGGCCGGCAGGAGACGTCGTGATTGCACTTGATACATTGCAGCGTAGTGCTGAGGATAATAATATTTCAGAAGATGAAGAACTCAAAAGGCTTTTAATCCATGGGTTTCTTCATTTAAAGGGAATGGATCACCATGAAGAAAAATCAGAAATGCTGAAAATACAGGAATCTATTTTAGAGGAATTTATGGAGGAAAGAATAATTTGAAAAAGATTAGCTTTTTTGAAAAACTGCTTGGTAAGAGCAGTGAAGATGAAGAGGGTGACTTATATGGTCTGGATAAAAGCGCCCGGGAAATGATCGAGGGAATTCATGAACTCTCCGGGACAACGGTAAAGGAGGTAATGCTGCCGCGTATCGATGTTATATTCATATCCATTGATTCACAGATGAAGGAGCTTCTCAATACGATTGTCGATTCCGGTCATTCCCGTTTTCCAGTGTATCACGAAACCCTGGATAATGTTGTGGGTATTTTATATGCTAAAGACCTGTTGCATTCTATGGTTAAAGGAGAGAGTGAACCGGAAATAGAAAAAATTATCAGACCCGCTTACTTTGTGCCGGAAAGTAAGAAGCTCAACTCGCTGCTGCGGGAATTTCAGCGGCGGCGCGTTCACATTGCCGTGGTTGTCGATGAATATGGCGGTACATCCGGCATTGTAAGTCTTGAAGATATTATTGAGGAAATCGTAGGTGAGATCCAGGATGAATTTGATAATGAAACTGAAGAGATCCTGAAGATCAGCGAAGGTGTGCTTCTGTGTGACGGCAGGGCCAGCCTGGAGGACTTGAACAGCGGGTTCGGGCTTGATCTTCCGGAGGATGATTTTGATACATTAGGGGGATTCGTTTTCGATCTATTCGGTAAAATTCCGGTTAAATATGAAAAGATAACTTACAAGAAAATTGATTTTATAATTCAACATATGGAAGGACATAAGATCCTAACGGTTAAGATTGTTGCACATAAAAAAGAGGGGAAGAAGGAGTAATGAAATCTGTCCTGAAGTTCTTTTTCCTCCGGGCGGTTCTGCTGGCTTTGCTGGCGCAACCTGTTTATTCTGAAAAATTAAATCCTGCTGCGCTCTATGAATTGGGAAGAAAAGCCCAGCTTACCGATAACCTGCCTGGCGCTGTTGAGTTCTATCGTGCCGCTTTAGAGCTGAATCCGGTATTCCTTCAACCAATGATTGGCTTAGCCGAAAGTTTTTTCAGGCTGGAAGAGTATGAGGAAGCGCTCAAGTATGTAAAACAGGCAAAAAAATATGACCGCTTTAATTTAAGACTTAATACTCTGGAGGGACGAATACGTATCGGTTTGAATGACATTGAAGGCGCCCGCAGTCAATTTCAAGAGGTGTTGAAAAAAGAACCCAATAATCTTGAGACACGCTTCGGACTGGCCGAGCTGGATATTGCCTCGGGCAAAACACGCAGTGCTGCAGTTAAATATATGGAAACCCTTGAGGCGATGCCGCAGAACCGGCGTGCTTTGCTATCTCTGGCGCTGCTTCATGAGGCAGAGGGAAATATCTCTGCTTCGTCGGCATATATTGAGCTGGCCGTAAAATATCACGGCAGTGATGAGCAGGTTAATCTGGAAGCCGGACGTATTGCTTTAAGCCGGGGAGAATTATCCAGGGCGGAAAAGTATCTGCTTACGGCAATTGCCCTGGATTCAGATCTGATAGAAGCGAGACGCAATCTTGCCTATGTATTCTTGAAATCGGATCGCTCAAGTAAAGCTGTTTCTGTATTAGAAGCGCTGATCAATCTGAACAGAGAGGATGTTCTTTCCTGGTTTATGCTCGGTCTGGCTTTTGAAAGACTGGGAGAAACCCTGAAAGCAATCAACTCTTTAAGTCAGGCATTAAGAGTAAGGCCGGATGATGAGATTTCCCGTATTGCTATGGAAAATATTGCCCTGGCAAAACTGCCTTTGGATGATAAGATCCGCAAAAATATCAGCGATTATCATCTGAAGCAGGGAAGCTTGCTGGAAGATAAGAATCTGCTGGATAAAGCTCTCTATGAATACCGCCGCTCATTAAGACTTGACCCGGAATCAAAAAAAGCCCGGCTGGCCTATGCAGAGATCTTCAGAACCCGCGGCTTTATTACCAAGTTCAGCAAAGAGCTTGAGGTGCTGAAATCTCTGGGTTATACGGATAATATAATCCAGGATTCTCTGGAGGCTACACGGGGTGAGAGATATGACCAGGTGTCGGTGGAGTGGGGAATTGATCAATATACTGTAGAAAAAGATAAGCTTAAGCTTAGTGTTCATACCCTGATACCGGCTAATAGAGAGATGCATCCCACTGCAGGAGAGATCTCAAGCCATTACTTTATTGATATGCTTCAAAAGGAAGAAAGTTTTGACATAATAAACAGGGAAACCGCTATTACCTCATTTGACCAGGCTTTTCGCCAATCCAGGGAACTGGATGTTGATTATTTTATAATTATAAGCTGTCAGGAATCAGAGAGGAGCTTTTCTATTGCGGCTGATCTGTTCTTGGGGCGGACAGGCGCCAGGTTGAATAGAATGCATATCTTTCGCACAGCCAACGACCGGGTTCGCAATGCTTTTCTTAAACTTGCCTCAGAAGTGGAGGAACTTTTACCTCTGCGGGCACGGCTGCTGACCAGAGAGTTTGACCGCGGTGTTATTGATCTGGGGCGGTTAAGCGGGGTTAAGGAAGAAGATAATTTTATTATTATCAAAAAAGGGAAATTGAGATTAAAAAATGATAGCGTTGGCTTTCTATTTGCAGAAAGTGATGTATTGGGAGAATTTACCGTAACCAGGAGTGATGAAAACCTCTCTGAAGGAATCATTACAAAAAAATCATTTTTCGACCGCATAAATCAGGGAGATATTCTTATCGCTCCACCGTTTACAGATGAATCCGGTATGGAAGAAAAGGAAGAGAGAAATAAGGGACTACTCTATCGTCTCTTTGCGCTCTTTAAACCTAAATCATGAATTGACAGAAACACCTCTTTTCTTTATATTGGTGTGAACAAATAGAAAAAAACATGGGGGAGAAATGAAAATAGCAATTAATGGATTCGGCAGAATCGGACGGCATGTATTCAAGGTGGCCTTTGATCGTCCGGGGATCGATGTTGTGGCAATCAATGATATAACTGATGCAAAAACCCTGGCCCACCTTTTGAAATATGACTCTATATACGGAAGATACGGCAAGAAGGTTGAGGTGGGGGAGAATGCCATTATTGTTGATGGACAGAAAATCAAAGTGCTCGCCGAAAGAGATCCTAAACAGCTTCCCTGGAAAGAGATGGGTGTTGATGTTGCCGTGGAATCGACCGGTATATTCAGAAAGCGCGATCAGGTTGCCTGGCATATTGAAGCGGGCGCTAAAAAGGTGCTGCTTACTGTACCGGCCAAGGACAAAGTAGACAGGACAATTGTGCTTGGTGTAAATGATGATGATCTGCAGGATGGCGATCTGGTTGTTTCCAATGCCTCCTGTACAACTAACTGTCTGGCCCCTGTGGCAAAGGTGCTCTTCGATAATTTTGGTATTGTCGAGGGGCTGATGACTACAGTTCATGCCTATACCAGTGATCAGAAAATCCATGACGCGCCCCATAGTGATCTGCGCCGGGCCAGGGCGGCATCCCTCTCTCTTATTCCCACCACTACGGGCGCCGCCAGGGCAGTGGGAATTGTGATCCCTGGGCTTCAGGGCAAGTTGAATGGAATTGCCATGCGCGTCCCGGTACCTACCGGTTCTATTGTTGACCTGACTGTAAAACTGGAGAAGGACCCCCCTGTTGAAGAGCTTAATGCGTCTATGCGGGAAGCTGCTGCGGGGAAAATGAAGGGTATTTTAGAATATTGTGTGGATCCTATTGTATCAGCTGATGTTATCGGCAGCACTTCTTCCTCGATTTTCGATTCTTTGAGCACTTTAAAAATTGGGCAGGGGTTTTTTAAACTTCTCTCCTGGTATGATAACGAATGGGGTTATTCCTGTCGGGTAGTTGATCTTATTGCACGCCTGGTAAAATAAGATGGATAAAAAAACAGTCAGGGATATTGATTTAAAGAATAAGATAGTACTCTGCAGGGTTGATTTCAATGTACCCCTGAAAGATGGTAGAATTACCGATGATACACGTATCGTGGCGGCGCTGCCTACAATTGAATATATTATGGAGCAGCAGGGCAGCTCTCTTATTCTAATGAGCCATCTCGGCCGTCCCAAAGGCAGGGTAAACCCGGATTTAAGCCTGAAGCCTGTGGCCATTAGGTTGGCCGGGCTTCTGGGGCGAGAAGTAAAGATGGCGCCTGATTGTATCGGCGAAAAAGTAGAGAGCATGGCTGCTGAACTGAGAGGCGCCGGTGGTGTTCTCCTGCTTGAGAATTTACGTTTTCATAAAGCGGAGACGGATAATGATAGTGAGTTTGCCCGAAATCTCGCCTCTTTAGGTGATGTATATGTAAACGATGCCTTCGGCACAGCTCACAGGGCGCACGCCTCAACTGAGGGCTTAGCACATCATCTTCCTGGTGTGGCCGGATTTCTTATGGAAAAGGAAATCCGATTTATTGGCGGTCTTCTGGAGCATCCGAAAAAGCCCTTTGTGGCCATTATCGGCGGCGCCAAGGTTTCAACTAAGATTGCCGTATTGGAATCCCTGCTTTCCCGTGCTACCGACTTGCTTATTGCCGGCGGTATGGCCTATACTTTTCTTAAAGGCAGGGGAACAAGAATAGGTAATTCTTTGGTAGAAGAGGATTTTCTGACAACTGCCGGTTCCCTGCTGGAAAAGGCTGAAAGCCTTGGTGTAAATGTGATTCTCCCTGTTGATCATCTGGTTGGCAGTTCTTTTGCAGAGAATACAGAGGCCCTGGCAGTTGACAATGTTAATATACCTGACGGCAGCATAGGAATGGATATAGGGCCCCGTACAATTGATCTTTTTAAAAGAGCAATTTCAAAGGCCAGAAATCTTATCTGGAATGGGCCAATGGGTGTATTCGAGTTTTCCGCTTTCGCCCGGGGAACCCTGGAAATTGCCAGGAGTGTTGCTGAATGTCAGGGCATAACAGTAGTGGGCGGCGGCGACTCAGTGGCTGCGGTTAATAAATTTAACCTGGCTGCTAAGATAGATCATGTCTCTACCGGCGGCGGCGCCTCACTGGAATTCCTTGAAGGTAAAGAGCTTCCCGGCATAGTGGCACTAATAAGTTGAGGTAATTGCTAATGCGAAAAGTTTTTATTGCCGGTAACTGGAAAATGCATAAAAACAGGGTGGAGGCAGCGTCCCTGGCCGGCGAGCTGGTTTCCGTTTTTTCCGGAGAGAAGAAGAAAATTATGGTCGCTCCTCCCTTTACAGCTCTGGCCACGGTAGCTGAGGTGTTAAAGGACAGTAAAATTCTTTTGGGTGCTCAGAATATGGGGCCGGAAGAAAAAGGGGCTCATACCGGGGAAATCTCGCCGCAAATGCTTACGGAACTAGGAGTTTCAGTTGTTATTTTGGGCCATTCTGAGCGGCGGCACCTATATGGCGAAGGGGATGAGCTAATAAACCGCAAGCTGTTGCTGGCATTAAAGCATAATCTTGAGATAATTCTCTGTGTAGGTGAAACCCTGGATGAACGGGAAAAGGATATTGCCGCTCAAGTTGTTGAGAACCAGGTTGTTGAGGGGCTTAAAGGGGTCACTGAAAAGGCCCTGAAAAAGGTAACTATTGCTTATGAGCCGGTATGGGCTATTGGTACCGGTAGAACTGCTACTGCCGGAGATGCAGATACCATTCATACGCTGATCAGGGGTTTATTGACAAGACTCTATAGCAAGAAAGCCGGAGAGGAAGCAGTGATCCAGTATGGCGGATCGGTCAAGCCGGATAACACGGCTGAATTGATGAAGATGGAGAATATCGATGGCTTGTTAGTAGGGGGCGCCTCCCTTACTGCTGATACTTTTATAAAGATCGTTAAATATGAATAATTTGAATTGGAGATTTGAAAAATGGACCTGGTAAGCATTCTAATTTTAACAGTATTTGTTTTAAGTGCCTTGATACTTATTCTGGTTGTTTTGATCCAGGATGATCAGGGAGAGGGTCTGGGCGGTTTGTTCGGCGGCGGCAGCTCTTCAGCTTTCGGCTCCAGAACTGGAAATGTGCTGACCAGGTTTACTTCTGTGGTTGCCGCCATATTCCTGGTAACTGCATTCGGGATTGCCTGGTTGAATCGGACCCCTGAAACGGGAGATATACTGCAAAAAGCCAGGGTTGAAAAGCTTAAAGAAGCTGAAGAAAATGACTGGTGGGTGCAAGAAATTGATGATTCTCAAAGCGGGGTGATGGAAGATGTTGAAAAACCGGAAACCGGTCAGAGCCGGAGCACAGAGGGAGAATAAAAAGGAAGGGAGCAGCAGGTAGATATGCAGGATAATGTTAAAAAAGTGGTCGATCTCTTTACAAAGGTTATCAAGCAGGGTGAAGAAATAAAGGAAACCTGTAAACGCCTCTATTTCTCCGGAGATAAGAAAACCGTTCCGCCGCAAACCTTTGAAGCCTGGAAAACAAACTGCCTCAGTTTGCTTAAATCCACCTTTGGCGCTTCCAGCCCCCAGTATGACCGTTTTGCCAACCTGAAATTCTTTGATTACTATAATTCAATGCAGATTTTCCTGGGTATCCTTAAAGGGAGCCGGGAAGATGTTGAAAAAGGTTATTTCTTTCATAAAGATCTTATGCTCAGCGTTAATATATATGATTCTCTTATTTCCCGTGCCGGGGTTAGCGTGGATAATGACCAGGGAGAAAAAGCTGCTGTAATTTTAGAAATTACTCTTCAGGAAATACTGACCAAGATATGTGAAAACAAAAAAATCAAATATAACAGAGAAGAAGATACACAGGCTCTGGCGGAAAAACTGGCTTCAATAGGGGTCTTGAACGATGACATTCATTCGCAGGTGAAGCGTTATGCAGAACGTCTTGAGCAGGGAGCTGCTGATAGCATTCCCACCGCGGAATTAGCGGAGATTATTCAGTGGCTGCGGGACTTTCTGAATGATTATCTTGGCTCCAGGATTATAATCCTGAATTAACAATCAGCGCTTTAAGATCAACCACCAGCATAGTTAAAGATTCCTGGAGTAAAGCAATATAGAGCTTATTGCCACTTAAGAGAGCTTTGAATCCGGATATTGGTATAGTATTCTGTAAAAGTACTTCTTTGGTGTATTTGGATTCCTGCGGAAAAAGCATTGTTAACTGGTAAATATGTTCCTGATTGCGGTTTTTCCCGCTTTCGTTAAAAAGAAATATATCCATGCCATTGATATTAAACAAAAAGACTGATCGTGTTCCACGCCAACAGCTATATATCGATAGATAGTAAGTTTGGTATTAATGTCATGATTTCCGTCTACTATATCCACCTGGTGCCCCTGAGATTCAACGCCTCTGCCCAGGGCCCTGGATAGATTTAAGAGCCGTTCCCGATTATTACTCGAAAAAAAGACAACCGCAACCTTCATTGCTTATCCACTCCTTTATATAGTCGATTACTCTGTACATATCTAAGCTTTAATAGTAGTATAGGAGCGAGCTTAATCATAGGTCAACCCCCTTGCTCGATATTCAATAATCATGAAGGACATACATTGATGCTATTACCATTACAAGCCTTCGTGTTCAACGCAAAAAATAATCAAGTCCAGCGCCCGAATATATTGTGTTGGGCTTTTGCTTTTAGAACGTTGGTTGCGGATGTAATATGCGCTGGGCACTACCATAGAACAGCCCCACTCTTTTTCTCTTTGCTGATTGCTGCTTGTACAGCATCACCACCGTTGACTGAGTTTCCCCATTATCCGGTCACCCTGGCCGAGGGCCCGCTGGGCGCTTATTTTTCACTGGTGGAAAACGATAATAAGCTGCATTTACTATTTGCTGATTACAAAACTCTTTCCTTAAGACTCCTCATCTTAGGTGATAAGAACCCCCGGGGCAAACTTGAAATCGAAGAAGATCATTTTCTTGATAGAGTGGGGTTTTCACCCGAAACAGATTCACTATTCGGCAATCATATTTACCTGGTTAAAGAAAATCAGCAGCATCTTTTTTATCTGGATCAGGAAAATGAAGACAGACGCATTCTTAAATGGATCAGGAAGGATTTATCTGAAGAAAAATGGTATATTGATGCCTATCCTTTTTCCGGTAAAATAATCTCTGCAATTCTAAATGAAAATGTTGATATCTTTTTTCATGAGCATGGAGCACTCTACCATCTCCCCTGCTCTCCTGCAGGGCAGGCAGCAAGAAATATTCTATCGACATCTTCTCTCGGTCCAGAGGCCTCTCTAAGCCGGCAGGGCTCTTTTAAAGGCTTCACTATATTTGACATCGAACTTAAGAAACTTCAGTTAATTACTCCCTCCGGAAATAGCTATAAAGCTAAGCCGCTTATTGACAGCGGCGAAATACATTACTCCACAATTGACAATCATCAGCGTCTGCAAATTTTCACATTTAGCAAGGATAGTAATGAACTCACGCTTTACCGGCAAAACCCGGATAGTGATTCCTTTGAATTGACCCCGGTTGCGCTGAGCCGGGGAACACGATCAGTCTTTTTGTTTAATATCAATGGCATGGATATATTTCTTTTTAACGAAAGCGGGAAAAACCGCAAT
>JABUBN010000127.1_pt1 | contig 19694 bp, 18 predicted proteins | sample 7240341 | NCBI WGS metagenome assembly JABUBN01 (sample SAMN07256345, study PRJNA390944) | subsurface metagenome | isolation source: Methane hydrate marine sediment | place: Pacific Ocean: Eastern North Pacific, ODP site | reverse complement strand
CTTAAGCAAGGCATTATGGTTTCTTTCCGTAATTTCAATTTTATCAAGAATGTCGAACTTTGTAGCTATGTCTATTAGTTTTAATCCCGTTTTTATATCTCGAATATCAAAGCTATATCTTAAATCTTTAGCATAATTCGCCAAAGCGTTAAACACTTCGATGGTGGTTGGAATTTCTCGGTTGTCCTTAAATTTGATATTTTTTAACTCAACCAAAGTTAGTTTTTTTATATCATACCACTCAGAATCTAATTTTATATAGTGGTCGTGATAACAGATTAACTTATTGTCTTTTGTAAGTTGGAGATCAGTTTCTATACTTACTCCTATTTTTACCGCATCTTTAAAGCAAGGAATTGTATTTTCTACGCAATTGCCCATTCCTCCTCTGTGAGCAAATATGTGTGGTTTTTTCATAATTATTATGAATCTGCTTTGAATTATTAGCAAAAAACAAATTTTTATAGAAATTTTAATTACATATATTACTCAAAAGTTATTAAATGATTTGATAAACATGGAAAATAAAGAAATTAGTAATAAAAATAACGATTCCTTTTCTTTTAAATTGAAGAAATATATCAAAAATCTATTTAATTTTTCACAGTATAGTTTTAAAACCATTTTATACATTATCTTATTTGCTGCATTAGTAGTTATTTCATTATGGATGCTCTGGTATATTTATTTAGGCGGTGGCGAAACTTTTTTACTAACTTTAGTAGTAGATTGGTTTATTAATCCAATTTACCTTCTAGGTATTTTTGGTATTCTGTTGTTTATATTAATAATGGGGATACAAGGACTTTTAGTTCCAATCCCCTCCGAAATAGTTCTTCTTGCCGCCGGAATGATTTGGGGACTAGTTGGGGGTGGAATTATGGGCGTTATTGGTTCAATGGCCGCAGCTCTATTGTGTTATTACATAAGTAGAAAGGGTGGCCGTCCTCTCGCTGAGAAGTTTGTAGGAAAAAGTGCAATATCTTTAGCCGATAATTTTATCCATAAATATGGAATGTCTGCTATAATCATCGCAAGATTATTGCCATTTATAGCCTTTGATCCAATTTCTTACACAGCAGGTCTTGTTGATTTAGACATTAAGAAATATTCTTTAGGAACATTTATTGGTTCAATACCTAGAGCTTTCTTTTATTCTTGGCTTGGTGCATCTATTACTGCGGGTATAACATTTCCTTTGAGGCTTAGTGATTTACCACTCGAAGATATTGAAGCTTTATCTGCGAATTTTAATAATGTATTATTGATTGTGTTAGTAGTTTTAGTCGTCATGTTTGTAGCATATTATATTACAAGCAAGTATTATGAAAAGAAGAAATTGCAGAAAAACGATTAAGCTACTAACTCAGAATAAATTTAGTCAGCATATAATGACTTACTTCTTTTTTCTTATCATTATAAAGTTTTATTAGTGATTAAAACAAAAGTAGTTTTAATTGAAATTATAAAAAAACTTGAAAAAAATGTTAGAAAAAAGCAATATTCCTAAAAAATTAGCGAAAAGCCTTAGCCAATTAGGTATCTTTTTGCATATTCTAAGTTGTGCTTTTGGAATCATGTATTTCTCTTTTCCAGTTAACTCATTCATATTTGATATATTTGGAGTTATATTAATCGCGTCCTGGCTCTTCAATATCCTAATTCTTCTTATAGATGATTCCTATCTTAATAAATCTACCGTAATAGGAAAAAAGCTTAATAGATTAACGTATTACAACATAGTTTTATTCATAATCGGAGTGTTATTAATTTTATGGGGCGTAATTCTTACGGCATTCATTTTGGATGGATTTCTTTTCGTAATAGCTTTTCTCATGATTATCATTGGATTTTTTGGAATCGAAATAATTAGTTTACAGCTTGCTCTTGCTACATTTTTAAACATTGATAATAGAGGTGTATGGAAATTTGAATAAACCGACCTCACTGAAATTTCTAAAACTGATACTTGTAATTCTGAGTTTTTCAACTTTTATTATTGGAATTTACTTTACAGTCGTGTTACTTATTCCTATTAAAGGTGGGATATCGAGTTCTTTGTCATTTTTTATAACTCAGATTTCTGGTTTTCTAATGTTTTTATATTTTATTACAACGATACTATTGGTAAAACTAATCCCTACAATTAAACGAAGGAGTCTAGTGAAAAAATGTATATTAGTTTTTGGACTGACTTTAACCTTTCTTAACGCCTTACCATTAATAGCTACGCCAATCTCAATCCAAACTGCGGAAAATGAGTTCAATGATGCTTACGGCGAATATTGGAGAGCACAGATACCCTCAAGTGCAGAATCTTATTTTTTACCTACTCAATTTAATCTTTATAATTACTTTTTAGGGTTTTCACATAGAGATTGTAATGTAGAGACTGATGTAAAATACTACGACAACGATGGGTTCCAGCTCTATTTCGATGTATATTATCCTAAATCTACAACGGCACAATTACCCGGAAACAACAGCGTAATTATTAAAATTCACGGAGGTAGTTGGCAATTTGGCGATAAAAGCTTAGGAAATGTATTAGTACTAAATAAATATCTTGCAGCTCAAGGGTATGTAGTGTTTGATATTCAATACGGTCTGTTAGACGCGGGAGGTTCTAATTTTATTCCTACCCCAGATCATGTTAAAGGGAATTTAACTCTACACGATATGGTTTACCAAATAGGAAACTTTACTAAGCAGTTAGAAAAAACATTTGCAAGCACTTATAACGCGAATTTAGACTCAGTTTTTATCATGGGCGGCTCTGCTGGCGCTCATTTGACAGGCGTCATAGGGTTAGGATACAACGACCCTTATTTTGCTGGAAACTTTAGCAATGCTTTAAATATTAAGGGAATCATCCCCATTTATCCTCCAAATTTCGCTGATCCTTATTTTACGCACGAACCTCTATCAAGATTAATCCCTGGCGATCCACTATCAAATCCTTTAGCGTTCGAAAAATTTACTCCTAGTAATTTAGCCGATGTGAACGATCCGCCCGCTATAATTTTCCAAGGTTTAAGAGATGATTTGGTCCCTTTAATAAACGCTGAAACGATAAAAATTGCATTAAATGCCAAAGGAGTAGATTGTATGCTCTTGACTTTTCCATTTGCAGCACATGCTAGCGATCTTATAGTAGGTAATACTTTTTCGCAGGTCTGGGTTTACTATCTGGAAAGATTTCTTTACTTAGAACAATAGTTTTCTTATTTTTTTTTTTTCGAGATTAAAGAAGCTAAGTATGTTATTGTGATATTATTTCTGGTTTTAATTTGTGAAATTTGAATGTTTGGTATGAATAATGATGAAAAACTAGAAATTAAGAAAAGCGAGAATTTTGCAGATAATCAACCATCCCTATCAAAACTATACAAAGAACTTAATCAAGCGATCAATTCTAATAATATCCAATCTATTTGGGAACTTTCTAAAAGTATAACAAGATACCACTTTAGAACGATCGATATCTAAATAGGATCATTTAACTATATGTAATTAATAAAAAATTGGCTGCTATTTAAACATTTTAAAGCTTAAATTGGGTGAATTGTTAATATATTGGATAAATCACTTAAGATTTATTTAATAAATCAAATAGAAAATTCATTGCAAAATTATTTAAGGATACAGCCTACTATAATTATAAGTAAATTAATTGTGAATTTAATCGAAAAGAAGGGGTTCTAAATGTTTTTATACGGGGATTATAATGATATTTTAGAAGATAATTTAATCCAAAAATTAAATTGGTTAAAAGAGGAATTTTACTATTTATTTAAATTTAGACAACATAAATATAATCAAAAAGACAAAGAACTTGCTCATCAGATTATAAAAAACTTTATTGAGAGCGTAAATCCTTCGGATAATAAAAGAATGAACGAGTTATTGCTAGAAACCGTAGAAGCTATTGAGAAAAAATATATTGGTCTTTTTTAAGTTTATATTATTTTTTTCAAATTTTCATACTATTTTTGACAATAGAATTTATATTGAATTTGCCTATTTTATTATATAAATTAACAATTTTCTGCATTATAAATCGATTTGATATATTATTATAATTTAACAACTCACTAAAATGGAACGATTAATTATTGTTCATTGGAATAAAAGCACTGGTCCAATACCAATAATACAATACCCTCCTGAAGGAGCCTATCCTTCGAAGGACATTTTCCTGAAAATTTGGGCTCAACACGAATTAAATAAGGAGGATGCACTAATTGAACTTGAAGATCGTAATATTATTTCTGTTATTCAAGAGTACGAAGGAGAAATTTATTTTTTGTGTTTATTTTTCATGTCCAAAAGTAAAATTAGCGAGATACTTTCTTCAGACATATTAGCAATTATTACTAAAAACTTATTAGAACTTATAAACACGAATAAAATTACGAGAACCATCTCTGAAGCATTTAATACGATAAAGAATTACAGTAAAATTGAAGGAGAAGATTTAATTAATTTTTTTCAAGAAAAGATAAAATATACCATATTACAAATTCTGCGAAATGGTGTAATTTCTAAAGCAGAATTAGCCGAAACTCTCCGGCAAGATTACGGTTTTTCGACCGTCAATATTGATTTATTGTTGATATCTTTTATCCGAGAAAAATTAATTTTGAAAAAAACCATTTCAGGGAGTAAAGAATGTTATTTTTTAATTAAAGATTTATCTTATACTAGATTGCCTCCTAAAAAATTACCAGATGAGGGAACAGAGGAAAAACTATTGAAAAAATTCAAAAAAGAATTTGTTAAATTATTTTCTAATTATAATTGTAGTCAAGAAATTGAAAATAAGGAAATTATTAATTTTCTAATTGATAAGGATGTGTTTAACTTAATAAAAGCTCTAAGAAAGAAGGAACTAACTGTAAATGAAAGTATCAATATTTTAAGTAATAAAGAAGAACTATTTGAAGAATTATTGGAAAAAAAACTCATATTCGAAGCAAAAGGCGTAGTTTATCTTTTTTCCGATATTCGATTTCTTAAATTTACTCCGTATTACATTATTAAGTTGTTGTTAGAAAGGTATCAGAAGCAAGAAATTTCTTTAGATCAATATTTATTTCATTTAAAGTTGTTAATTAACCAGCTTAAAAGCCAACCGTCAATTTTAGATTATAATGTAATTTAATTACATTAATGATAATTCTATGTTATCCTTAAACATATCACAAAGATAAGTTCGAAATACCTTTATAAATATTAAAATCAAATTTTGATTATCATTAACTTTTCATAAAAAACAAATTAAGGAGATAATTTTGGCTTTAGAACTTGTAGATTACTTACAAGGGAGTTTCAGTTTAATCTTTGTTATAATCTCGTTAATAATTGGTTTTTCAATACTATCTAAATATTTTCAACTTAAATCGAGGCTTTACATTCTTGTAGGGCTTTCATGGATTGGAGTTGCAACACCGTGGTTTCCTGATTCTATTAGTTTTATTATGAACATACTTTTTCAAGAATCTCTCGCAATTGATTGGTATTTTATTATCGGTAATGTTACTATGCCGATTGCCCTTTTAGTTTGGCTGATCGCCTACACAGATATGATTAATAAAAAAAAACAAAAATTAACTGTAATTTTAACGGTTTTTTTTGGCATAATTTTTGAAATCATCTTCTTTTATCTATTAATTACGGATATTGATCAAATAGGAATAATCAATCCGTTAAGGCCTTTTACCGTGGAATTCGGAATATTCATCAGCATATTTTTAATGCTTGTAATTCTAATTATGTTTGTAACTGGAATTATATTTGCTCAAAAATCAGTGAAGTCGGAAGATCGGGATGTGAGATTAAAAGGAAAACTGCTTCGCGCGGCTTTTATCACTTTTACGATTGCTGCTCTTTTAGATTCATTACTTGGTACGATTTTTGAAGTTCCTACTGACCCCTTGTTATCAATTATGGTAGTTATAACTCGAATATTATTAATAATCAGTGCGCTCGAATTTTATGGTGGGTTTATCCTCCCAAAATGGATGCACGCTATATTCACTAAAAAATAAATCTTTTTTTTATTTATTATTTCCTTATATATTCTATTTCTTTGTATTGTACAAAATGAAGAAGAAATGATAAAATTTAATTTTAATACTTTTTCTTAACAAAGAGATTTAAATAGTTAAAATAGAAGTATCTGATATCGCTTCATCAATAGGAGCTTTACCGTCTCCATAAATATGATACAGAACTGTTCTACGTGCACACTCATGAAAACTGCGGTAAATATCCTTTTGCTGATCATAGAGTGCACAAGACTTATAAATTAGAGGATTCCATATATATAATTTATTATCTGTTTCGTACCATAATTTTTCATTTTGTAATAAAAGTTTGAAATCCTCGTCATCTATGACATCTTTGAGATCCTGCTTATTCAGCATGATAATCATTGGAATTTCTTTAATCAATCTACCCTTTACCATATTTTTTAATTCCAACAAAAATTCAATATTATCTTCAAGATATTTTGTTTGTGAATCTACTACAAAAATTACCGCATCAGTTTGATCATTTGGTTTATCAATTATTCCCCGTCTTAATGGATAAAATCCTTTTTGTCCAGCAACCGTATAAACTCTATAATAAACTTTTTTCTGTTTTGTAGACTGAAAAAGACCTCTATCGAAATACAATGTTGCTCCACTTGCTTTTTCAATAATTTGTAATTCACCAATCGGAACAATATCTTTTTTACTTTCCTTCGTTATTTTATATAGAGTTTTTAAAATTGTTGTTTTTCCGGATCCGCCCATACCCCAATATACAACCTTTAAATACACTTTCCCATCTCTATACAAAACCATTCAAAAAACTCCTAAAATTAATTTAATACGCTAAAGATTTTTGGATATACTGGTCCTCTAATAATATTTTGTAATGTAATTCATAAATTAATTTTCTAACTTATAAATCTTTTTTCTTATCTTTATTTGTCATTCTATATTATATTTATTTGGAATTCTATATTTCCGAATAAAATTAGTAAGTATTTAAAACATGGACGATTACACCGATTTAGATTGGAATTGGGAATTTTACGAAGAACTTGTTGATGATGTGGACGAAAATAAAAATATCATTCAATGTATTTCGTGTGGAAAGTGCGTAGGAGATTGCCCTGCTGCGAAGGTATCTAACTTTAACAGTAGAAAAATTATTAAGAAAGTTCTCCGCGGCGATAAAAGCGTTTTGAAAGATTCTGATATTTGGTATTGCTATTTATGCGAAAGATGTAAACGAGTTTGTCCTAAAGAAAATATAAACATCCCCTTACTTATAATCAACCTTAGGAACGAATCTTTTAGAAAAGGTTATGGACCAAAATATAGCGATTTGAGAAAATACGTCGAGATGTCGGAGAGATTTTTAACCCAAGGTACTGTAGTAGAAGACCCATTAGGAGATAAATTACCACAGGAGCGAGTTGATGAAATCTACGAAATTTGTAACTTTGCACGAATAAAATATGTGTTTAAAGCAAGTAAAAGCGATCAAAGCAAAAAAAATAAGAAAAAAACGAAATAGAAATTAAAACAAAGATTAATTGAATAGGATAAAATGCATTTTAATAATTTAGCTTTAGATTTACAAGAAATTAGAAATAAATACCCTGAAAATCCTTTAGAATTTTTTAAAGGTAAGAAGTTATGCCTATTTAAAGCTTGTTTAGAAAAGTATTTTCCAGGCGTAAGATGGGGGTTTCATGATCTCCTAGAAGAACTACAGTTAGATGTATCTATATGTAACGATCAATCTTGCTGCAGTGGAACATTTTTTCAGAGGAATCTAATAACAAGAGCCCAATTTTCCGCAATTAACGAGCGGAACCTTAGCGAAATGAATCGGCAGGCTGATATCGTATTATTTAGTTGCAACGGATGCTACAATTCCCTTCTCAGAGGGCGAGACTTTTTAAAAAATACAGAAGTGAGAAATAAAACCCAGAAAATCCTGAATTCAGTCAAGAAAAAAGCTGATGGGGAAAAATATCCTGGAATGTACGACATTTTAGAAAATCCAAAACTTAAATTAGTTCACGATTTAGATTTTTTATACTTAATTCGAGACGACCTTCTCAACGCTCTAAAGTTCGACTTAAGAGGCTTAAAAGTGGCCGTCCATTACGGTTGTCATTACTTAAATTTATCGAGAGATAAGAAAAATGTAGAAAATTACTTAGGTAGTAAAACTAAATTAGAGGTGCTCATTGAGCTTTTTGGGGGTGTTCCCGTCGATTACCAAGAAAGAGAGAATTGTTGTGGATGGGGGGCTAGTCAATTGTTAATAAATCCTCGCGAAGCTCTTAAAATCACTTATAACAAGTTAAAAAGCGCAGAAAATGTTGAAGCAGACTTCATTCTAATGCCCTGCCCAACCTGTTTATATACTTTAAGTAAACCAGAATATCGAGAAAAGATTGAAAAGTGGTTTAACGAAAAGCTAGAAATACCAACGATTCATCTTAACGAATTAATCGCTATTTTGCGAGGGTGCGAAGAAGAACGCTGTATTACCTTGCGAAGAAAAACCCCTCGTCTTGAGGAGATATTTGAAATTATAACACAACAATAATTTCATTCAAACTATTCTTATTTATTAAAAAGAAAATTCACATTTTTTCAATAGCTTGCCTTGGACAAGAATCGATACATAATAAACACCCTATACATTTTTCAAACGATAATTCTAAGCGTTCATCCATGTTAAAATGCAGAGCGTCGGTTGGGTAAAGAGATATGCAAGCACCACAATCAATACACTTATCATCGTCAACGATGACCCTTCCCTTTTTATTTACAACTACCTCGTTTCTTTGTAAAGCGTCAGTAATGATTTTCATTTTATTTTCAGGAACATCTAACAAAAAGTTCACGCCACTCGTTCCCGTAGAAAATTTTAGAATGTTAAATGTAATATCGTATTTTAAAATCTCGTTTATGATTTTCGAATAGTCGTCAATGTTTCTTATAGCCCCGAACGGTAAGGTGCAATTAATTATAGTCGTATTACATCAACTCCTCCGAAGTAATTATTCCAATTACTCTTTTACTTTCATCAACAACCGGTAATGCTGAAATATTGTTATTTTTCATTCGTCTGGCAGCAAGTCCAATTGGTTCGTTGTCCGTAGTAGTAATTACTTTTTTTGTTATAATGTCATTTAATTCTCTTTTATTTTGAGCAATTGCTTTAGTCACATCAAAACTAGTCACGATTCCTTTTAGATAGTTTTCTCGATCTGTAATAACGATGTGATTCATGTTCTCTTCTATAATTTTCTCAGCAACCTTCTTTAAATCACAATCATCAAAACATTTGATCGCTTGCCTTTTAAAATCTTTTACAAACTTTAACTCGGAAATTTGTTTCATTGGTTTAAAAACTGTATTTGTTGGAAGTGTCTCTGCGGGCGGGTTTAAGAAAAATTTGCCTTCTTGAATCCATTTTTTTAGCGTTTTAGCAATTTTCCGAGAATAAAACAAGGATGATAGAGACGAGCATTTAATTTTCTTTCCATTAATTTCAATATTTCCACTTTTTAATTCTTTATAACTAATTTGCTTTAATACGGGTTTGTTCCTTCTTGGTACGCCATAATCTACAATCTCTGTTAAAATGTCTTCGTCTCTAATTGCCGTTTTTTTACCAAGGTCTTCGTTTAAAATTGGAATTGGAATTCCAACGCCAATAAACATAGAAGTACCATACTTTTCATAGGTTACGCCGCGTAAATATTCAGAACTCATCTGCTTTAAATTTCCTTTAAGAAATAATGTTCCAAATCTGTTTGAGGGGTTATGTTGAGTCCCCTCCCCAATAACATACCCTATACCGCCACCAAGAAAGATTCTTGTGCCTAGTCCAATTGTTTCGTAATCAGGGTCGTTATTTAGAGGACTTAAACATCCTGCTCCTGCGTAATGAGCGTTTCCTAATTTTGGCAGTAGCTTACCCATGTATGTGTATAATGTTTTATCAGAACTATTTACCGCACATACATATCGTTGGTAAGCGTTTCTTGGATTGCATAATATGGCTTGATTGATGCTATCAAGAGTGATTTCCGTATCCACTCTAGCTAAAGGATAACAATCAGTAGTGTTTGAATTTCCCCTAAGTCTTATCGGCTTTCCAGAAACGAGATCTTCGATAACATGACCTCCCCCGTATTCAAACGGTCTAACATCCGCCATTCTGGTGCACCCAATATAGCAATCGACGGCCGCGTTCCCATGATAAGCGTGAACATCGTTTAACCATAGGTGTTCGAACTTAATTGGAGGGTCAGAGTGCCCAAAATTTAAAAAAGCGCCGCTAGAACACATCGGTCCAAAAGTTCCTGTGGTTACTACATCAATCTCTTCAGCAGCTACTTTAACGCCTCTTTCTTCAACAATATTTATCATTTCTTCCGCTGTAACAACTACTACACTACCATTATTAATTTTTTCATTTATTTCTGCATAAGTTTTCGTCAACTATTCACCGTTTCTTTAATCTTCTAACCAATGGGAAAAGAAAGGTTATATTAAAATAATTAATTAAATGCCATATAAAAATATTTACTTATAAAATATGCAGTTATAGCATTTTTAATGCAAGATAATAATAAAATTAAATTCACAGTCAACGATATTGCTTTAAAAGTCTAATAAAAATTTAAAGTAAATTTTGACTGCTAAACGCAGTCAAAAAGTTGAAATAAAAGTCGAAAAAACAAATTGTCCTATTTTTAATAGTCCTCATATTTTTAAATGTTGAGTATTATGCAAAATATTCCTACTAAATTTACACACAATATAAAAAAAAAATAGATTTTAATCACAAAATAGGATTAAAAAATCTTTTTTTTACCAGAATTAAAATTCCATAAGTTCAAATGGAAAAAAAATTTTTTCTTTTTCTACACATAAGGGGGAAACTGTGCCCCATAACTTAGTCCTACTTTTCACGTGAAATAGAAAATTTTAAATACGAAAAAATAGTTAATAATAGGATATTACAAATTAAAGTCAATCATGACTTTTTTGAAATATGCGAAATATTCTAAAATGTTGAAAAACGCTTAGAATATCGCGAACAAAATAAAAACTGACTTTATATTAAAAATAAAAAAAGTTGAAATAAAAAAATAAAAAATAAATTGGAGATAAAAAAATATGAAAACACAAAGAAAATCCTTAACACTTATACTTGTATTAATGTTTAGTTCTCTTTCTCTCATTATTTTCGCTTTCCCAATTGCAACAACTGCTAAAACAACATTACCTGATTATGAACCAATAGATCTTGGTCCAGAAATAAGAAAAGCTAATTATGATATAGATTTTAATAGTTTTTCAGAATTACCTACTTCAGCTTCTAGTTTACCAAAAACTTCTGCTGAGAATGGAGATTTAAAAACCTGGCTTGTTCTTGACAATTATTTTGGATATTATTTCTTCGATGTATATGAACTAAGAGCTGTAGGTGACATAGCTGAAATCTGGGTTCAAACGGATCTTGCATATCCTGAAGGAGATCCAAGAGAGCTTCCAGTAGTTACAGATGGACAAGTTGAGTATTTATTAGATGAATTTGAAAATAATATATATCCTACTGATGTTGCCACATTTGGAACACCTAATTTTCATAATGGCTCTAACTCTTTATTAGTAGAATGGGAATATTTTCCTCCTGGATATTATGAAGAGCCAACTGGTAAAAATGCAATTTTAGTTTCAAATGTTCGTGATGATGCTTATTATAATGCTAGCTATCCTTATTATATTGCTGGATTCTATTCTCCCACTTTTGAAGGATATTTCGATAGAAATATAATCAGCATTGATAGTCACGATTGGGAAAATAGAATGGGCCCTGATGTCAATCGACCATATCTTTACGAGAGTATCATCGCACACGAGTATCAACATCTCATTCACGACGATTATAACCCTGACGATCCATCATGGATGAATGAAGCTTGTTCAATGTTTGCTGAACCACTTTGCGGGTATCCAATTGATTACGGAGCAATCAGACGATTCTTATTTACGCCTGATAATTCACTTACAGAGTGGGGAGATCAAGGCGATAGAAATATTTTAGCTGATTATGGTTCGTCATTTTTATGGGCAATGTATTTAAATGACCACTATGGAGGAGCTGCCTTCTTTAGTCAATTTGTCCAAGGAGGTATCCCTGGAGTCGCTGGTATTGAAGCCACTCTCGATTATCTAGGCTATAAAGAAGTTTTCATGGATATATACCACGATTGGAGAATTGCTAACTTAATCCATTCAGATAAACCTGGAAATGGAAAATATAATTATGAATCGGTAGATTTAAGTGAAGACAATGAAGAATTAGAAGGTATCCAAATAACCGTACATGAAATGTCTGGTAATCAAATTCCATGGACCTCTGCTAGTGAAGAATTTGGAACTACTTGGTCTTTGGATGGCGATGATACAGGAATATCAGAGATTGGGCCATTTGGTTCAGATTATATTGCTTTCAATGATTTAAAAAAGTTAAATTTATTCTTATTTGACGGTGATGACACATCATATGTTCCCGGATGGGAATTAATTGATGGTGAATGGTATTCTGGTGCGCGAGATTTAACAAATACATTAATTTTTGGTGGAGCTTATGTAAATCCTGATGATCCAACATTGACTCTAACAACCTACTGGGATATTGAGGATAATTCCCCAATTTCTTCTGAAGGTTGGGATTTTGGATTTGTCCAAGTATCTACAGACAACGGAGACACATGGACTTCCCTCGCTAATGAATATACTACTGATCTTTACCATCCTGATGCTCACCCTGATGTAATTGCTAATCTTCCTGGACTTACAGGTTGGTCTGAAGTTTATATAGAAATGGCTTTCGATCTAACAGATTATGCGGGAGAAGATGTTCTTATTGGCCTACGTTACGTTACTGATTGGGCTACCATTTGGGAAGGTTGGTTTGTTGAAGACAATGTACAAGTTAGCGGCGTAAAAGTAGACTTCGAAGTCTTCTATCCAGAAGCAGATTTTATGGTTACAATAATCGAAGTAAAAACTCATTGGAAGGGTAAGATAAAATATAAGATTAGAGAAATGTGCATCTGGGATGAATACGAATTCGGTGTTAAGTTAGTCCATTTAAACCACAAAGAAGATCTTATTTTAATCGTAAGTCCAATCATGCCAAAAGGATTTGTTGACTATTCCTTTATGTCTATAAGATTCGGCAAACACAAATGATTTTGCAAGTAATAATAAAATAATTTTAAAATCTTTTTTTTTTTATTACAATTATTACAATATACAGAATGAATATTTATTTTAGTTTAATTATATTTATTCTTTTAGAGTAAATTAAGAACCGTTTCTATTTTTAATTAGGAATTTCTTAAAATTTTTTAAAAATTCAGTTTTATAATTAAATGAATGTAATGAAAGAGGAAAAGAAATATCTCCGATATTCAAAGAATAAAATTATAGCAAATTTTTTACTTATTCTTACTACTGTTTTATGGGGTACAACCTTCATAATAACTAAAAACCTAACGAAAAATGTACCTATTTTCTTATACCTTGGCCTAAGGTTTTCTTTAGCAATCTTTGGTTTTCTTCCATATTTTATTCACATAAAAAAAATTAACAAGAAAATTATCTTATATGGTGCTTTAACCGGCTTAATTTATTGTCATGCAATTATTTTTCAAACGTTTGGTCTTCAAACTACTACCGCGGGTAAGGCAGGCTTTATCACGGGTTTAAGCACTATCATGGTGCCTTTTTTAATCTGGGTTTGGTTTAAAAAAACGCTAAAGAAGAGGATTTGGCTAGCCGTAATTATTTCTGTGATTGGTATGGCCTTATTATTATTAGAGGGAGCATCAGGTTTCGTAGTTGGAGATTTTTTAGTTCTTATTTGCGCTGTTTTTTGCGCGTTTCATATCGTATTAACCGATAAATTCGTTCGACTTGTAGATGTTTACCTCTATTCGATCGTTCAACTAACTACAATTAGTTTATTTTGTTTTGGAAGCTCGTTTCTATTTAATGAGACATTCGATTTAATAAATGTGGGTTTACCTTTTTGGTTGATTATGATTTATATGGGGGTTATTGTTACAGCTGGAACTTTTATCTTCCAAAATTGGAGTCAGCAACATCAAGGACCATCTCAAACGGCAATAATTTTTACTTTAGAACCCGTATTTGCTGTAATTTTTGCCTCTTTCATTATAGGTAATGAAACAATGAGTTTAGTAGGTTGGTTAGGATGCACTTTAATTTTTATTGCAATTTTGATTACTGTTCTAAAAAATAAAGCAAATGTTAATAAAAGATATGAGTGAAATTAAAATTTGGAAGAGCTTGAGATTAAATTACAAAACCTAAAAGTAGAACCTAAATGTGTAAATGTCAGAACTCTAAGCGACATTTCGATTACCTTTTCAGTAAATCAAGATATTCCTAATGGTTCTTCTATAATTTTTAGATTTCGTGGAGGAAGAAACAATAAAAACGATTGGTATTACTTACAGCCCTACGACCCGCAAATGAAAGGGTACGTTAAATTGAGCCTAAACTCGCAAGTAAAAATGGTTCCAGTACTTATTTCTGGAAAAGAACTTTTAATTAAATATATCGTCTGCGAGGAAAATGGAATTAAAGCAGGAACTGTTTTTCACTTTAATATTTTTAAAACGCTAGTTCAATCGTTAGTAGAACAAAAAAAAAAGGTAGAGATCTTAATCAAATTACGAAACCAAAAGTTAATCACTCCAGATATTTGTCCCACTATTAATGTTATTAACACAAAATTTGATCACGTTACAATAATTTGCCCCTCAATCGTTAGTGCCAACAAGGAATTCAAAATATTAATAAGGGTTGAGGATAACTTTAATAATTTAATAAAAAACTTCTCCGATAACATACAATTGTACAAATCAACAAATTCTACAGATAGAGATTATATAGCAAGTTTAGAATTTAAAGAAGAAAACGAGGGAATTTTTAAGAAATACGATTTTAAAATTGCCGAATCTGGTACTTACTCAATCGAAGCCTTTTACAATGGTTCTTATTTTAAATCTAACCCCATCATATGTCTTGATGATCCTAACGAAAAGAATTTATTCTGGGGCTATATTCATGGACACTCTAATAAGAGCGATGGAATGAGAGATGTAGAGGAATATTTTAAAAATCTAATAAATGCGGGATTAAATTTTGGGACGATAACAGACCACGATCATAAATGGGAAACTTCTGATGAAGATTTTGAAGATATTAAGCGAGTTGTAAAAAAATATCACTCAGAAGAATTCGTTTCTTTTTTCGGATACGAGTGGGGATATTGGTACACTGGATATGGTGATATTTGTATATATCATTACGATGAGGATCTGCCGATTTTAAGGTCTGATGTTAATAAGTATAATTCTACAAAGAAATTGATAAAAAAACTGAAATCTCATAAAGAAAAAGTTTTATTAATTGCTCATCATACTGCTTTAAGGCCAGGTTATCGTAATTGGGATTACTTTGACAATTCAATAGAGAAATTAGTAGAAATATATTCTACTTGGGGGAATCAAGAATATTCCTATAAGGATGGTAATCCTATCCCTCCAAGGTATAAATTTTTTGGCTATGGAAAGTATGCTATAAAGCGGGGACCAATTTTAGAAAAAAATGGTTCTTTTGTTCAAGACGCTTTAAAGAGAGGATATAAATTGGGTTTTACAGCTGGCGGAGACGATCATTTTGGTATTTACCCTTCCGGGCCAGGCGATCCCGATAATGGCATATATCCCTCTGGAATCATGGCGGTTTGGGCTAAACAACTAACTAAAGAATCGATATGGAACGCTTTACTTAATCGTCGTTGTTACGGCTCAACGGGACCAAGGGTTATCATAGAATTTCACTTAACTCAATTTTTCATGGGTGACATTATAGATTTAGAAGTATTTTCTCAATTACAGTCTAAAAGAGAGATTATTGTAAAAGTAATAAGCCCAATTAAAATTATTAAAGTAGAGTTAATCAGAAATAATACAATCTATAAAGTTATTGATGTGAATTCAACTAGAACAGAATTCAACTTAATTGACGACGAGAATTTTAAAGACTTTTCTCTAACTCACACAAATAGTAAAGAAAAGTTTGCTTTTTATTATCCTCGGATAATTCTTGAGGACGAAAATATGGCATGGGCAAGCCCCATATGGCTGATTAATAAATTGTAGCCGTTATATCGAAAAGTTTTTTGAATTTTATAGTTTTCGTTCAGATTCTTCAACAATTATCTATTAAAACAAATTTATTAACTCTTAACCTATTAATTTTACAAAATAGATGTATTTATTCTAATTGTAATTTTTTTTGTAAGAATATATAGCAAAAATCTTTGAAGTTCTTTCTAAAATCTATTCAGGAGAAGACTATCACTAATGGAGAAAGTAGCAGTTAAGATGTTACATATTTGCGAAAAATGCGGAAATGTCATGGTTAATAGAGTACTTAGGAGAGACTCCGATAAATTAGAAAGAATACTTCAATGTATTGTATGCAGACATTGGGTCCATTTAAATTAGATCTATTTCTACTCCAATAGCTACTTTATTAAACAACTCCAATTTATTCAGATATATTTATTGACTATCATAAATATTAGTAGAAGTTTTAAATAATAATTAAACGAATATTGATTATGAAAGAAAATATCGAATTACCAGAAGAATTGGTTTCGGCAAAAACTAAGTTAAGCTTCGGTATAGGGGGTTTAGCAAACGGCTTATTAAACGGGCTGGTGTTCGCAAATCTTACTTTTTTCTATCAAATAAAACTTGGTGCAGATGCGGGCTTATTGATGATTGGTTGGTTGATATTTGCTATCTGGAACACGTTAAACGACCCCATTGCTTCATACATTGTCGACAATACGAGAACTAAAATTGGTAGAAGGATTCCCTATATTCGATACGGTTCAATTTTCTATGGGTTAGCATTCATATTCTGTTGGTTTCCAATATCTCCCTTGGATAACCAAATGGGCTTATTTATCAATTTTTTAGCGGCACTTTTTTTGTTAGATACGATGTTTACGATCGTTGGAGTGTGTTTCTTTTCGCTTCCTAACGAAATTGCTGTGACGGCTAAACAACGCGCAAGTATTGGCGTATACAGTGGACTAATAGGTATGATCAATTTAGTACTTGGCTTAGTCATACCTGTTGTTTTACTTACTGGTCAAGAAGGAACTCATCCTTTGTTCGTACCTGTAATTATAACAATTGGGCTTGGAAGTTCGCTGCTATTATTTATCACGTCTTTTGGAATCAAAGAAAACTTGTTTGCTCAGTTACAAGAGCACGAAGGCTTCATAGAAGGGTTGAAATTGACATTAAAAAATAAACCGTTTTGGTTATTAATGATACCCGCTTTTCTACTTGGTATAATCTACCCTATTATCTTAACGGGACTTCTTTACTATATTGATTATATCATATCCGGGCAATCTCCGATTTACATGTTAATTGGCTTGATTATAGGAATAATCCTTGGAATGATTATAAATTTGAAAAAAATCGCACAATGGCAGCCTAAAAAGACTATGATGATGAACGCATATTCAAGTGCCGCAGGATTAGTTCTACTATTTATAATTGGATATAATTCAATGTTAGCTGCAATTTCATTTCTATTTATTGGAATTGGGTACGCAGGTATGTCGATCGCCAACTTTGCGTTAATGGGTGACGCAATTGACAACGACGAGCTCATAACAGGAAAACGAAGAGAAGCAATTTACGGTGGAGTCAACGCAATTGTAACTAAACCCGCAATTTCCATCGCTAACGCACTTTTCCTAGCTATCATTACCGGTTTTAGGTTTAAAGCTCCATTAATAATAGGAGGTGTAGGTGTAAAACAACCTCAAGATTTTATTGCTCTAACTGGCATTTTAATCGCATTTTGTATCGTCCCGGCAATACTCTTGGTTTTAAGCGCTCTAACTCTACGATGGTACCCCTTGGATGGCCCTGAATGGCTAAAAAAGAAGAAGTACATAATGGAGCTTCACGAACAAAAGGAAAAAGAATTCCTTAAATCCCTATCAGAAGAGTCCAAACCTATAAAAACAGACTGATTTGAAATACTTTTAATGATTTTATCAGTACTATTTTATTTTTTTTTACTTTTTTACTCAATTTTAATCCGGAATTCCGTTAATTTTAAACAGTTTTAAATTCCAAGAACATTAAGGATAAGGGAAGGGAACGATTTATTTGAGCAAAAATATTAATAGGGAGAGAGAATTAAACTCTTAGAGCTTAATAGAGGGCGAAATCCAATGTTAGCTCAAATTATCGTGTAAATTTCCCTTCTTATTAATTGATCTACCTCGGTATTATAAATAAATATGTATTATATTTTATAGATGTAATAATATCGATAACAAACTTAGATTAAATTTCCCTTTAATTCAAGAATTTATTAGTTAATTTAGAAAATCAACAATTTTAATTTTTGCTCCATCTTCAGCAGCGATAATTTTATTGATATTGGTATTATCCTTTAACTTTTCGATTTGGCTTGGTATATAATTTGTTGGAGAAAAAGGGCTGTCCATATAGCTTCCAAAATGAGTGATTAATAGCCCCTTAAGCGAGGGCTTAATTTTGTTTAAATAAGGTATCACTTCGTCTGTACATAGATGGCGACGACAAACTACGGAGTCTGGTCTAAGCAAATTTAGCACCAATATGTCAACTCCAGAGAATTGTTCGGAGAATCCTTCAAATACCCTCGTGTCGCTGGAGAACGCGATCGCATAATCCTTCAGATTAAAAATTACCCCAAATCCTTCGACTTGAGAGTGAATAACCTTAGTACCGATTATTTCAGCTCCTTTGTAATTAAAAACATCTCCAGCCTTGAAAGAAACGATCGTTTCGAGCATGTTTTGGTGATATTTGGGCACGAATTTTAACGCCTCTTCGGTCGTTATCAGAGTTCCTTTTTTAAAATAATCGTAGTTTTTATCGTGAAGTCGTTCTCGAGAAGATTCGATTATCGCGCATAAATCGTTAAAATGATCTATATGCATGTGAGTTACGATAAATAATTCTGTTTTAGTAGGCTCTTCCTTATATTGGTTGATTCGTACGATAGCTCCGGGTCCAGGATCTATGTGCGCCTGAATTCCGTTGAATTTATACAAAATACCCCCCGTCGCTCGATACTGAGTTCTGATGTGGTGCCGCCCACCTCCAGAACCTAAAATTACTAATTCGTCGTCCATAATTTAAAACAATAAAAATAAGTTAATAAGCAAAATTAAAGGTAAAATTTTCTTTTTTTCATTAATTCTTCAACTAGGATATCAAATACTAGGCCTATGTTATCGCCTGTTTTTGAGGAAGTTTTCACGAATTCGATCATATTAAACGCATTTTTTATGTTTTTGGCAGATTCGTCGTCGACAGCAATAGCTTCCTCAAGATCATGCTTGGTTCCAATGAGAACTATGGGAAGGTCTAAATCGTGCATTCTGATAATATTTACCCAATTTAGAATATCGTTTATTTTTGGCATTTTGGTTAAGTCAAAGAGTAAAAGCGCTCCTTTTGCACCCATAAT